>Ga0310690_10002439_pt1 | contig 30217 bp, 38 predicted proteins | sample AusTroGonzalo_MG_2_FD_207661 | JGI IMG/M metagenome (GOLD analysis project Ga0310690, IMG submission 207661) | Bovine rumen microbial communities from tropical cattle in Woodstock, Queensland, Australia - Gonzalo_04 (v2) (version 2) | ecosystem: Host-associated > Mammals > Digestive system >...
CTGAAAATAAAATGGTTCGTGTTGGTGTTGGATGTTGGGTTTTTAATCCAAAAGGTCAATTATTATTGGGGCAAAGATTGTCGCAACATGGTTTTGGAACATGGGCACCACCGGGGGGAAAATTAGAGTTTGGTGAAGAATTACAAAAATGTGCCGCGCGCGAGTTAGAGGAAGAAACAGGAATTGTTGTTAGTGCAAATCAATTTCGGCAAATTTGTGTGACAAATGATGTTTTCCCAGATAAGCATTATATAACGTTGCATTATGTTGTAACGGGTGTTCGGGCAAAACCAAAGTTGATGGAACATAATAAATGCGCCGGGTGGTTATGGTTTGATTTGGATAGGTTGCCAACGAATTTATTTTTGTCTGCACAAAATTTATTGAACCAGGTTAATGTGCGAAATGTTTTAACTCTTTGACAATGAATTTTATTTTTGTGATAATCAGTGTCATGGCAAAGATTGTTAAAAAATTTTTCAAGCGTATGATAAAAAAGCATGTCGGTGTCATCATTTTTGCGTTGGTGGCATTGATATTGGCGTTTATGTTGTTTGGTTATGCTACGCGAAAGCCTGTGTTGATAACGGTATCGTCTGGGGCGACGGTGACGGATGTTGCAAATGTGTTGAAAAAGCATGATTTGGTGGATTCTGTGTCTTCGTTCAAGTTGGCGGTGCGTGCTAATGGTGGTCGGATTCAGGTTGGACAATATGAAATTCCGCGTGGGGCGTCGGCATGGCGAATCGCACGTATGTTGGCAAATGGTGATGTTGCAACGACCAAGATTATGATTCCCGAAGGTATGACGATTAAGCAAATTAAAATATTATTGGCAAATGATGGTGCGTTATCTGGGAGTGTTGATTGTGCGGCGGGGGCTATGGCACCGGTGTGTAATATTCGTGATGGTGATATTTTCCCAGATACTTATAAAGTTGCGCGTGGCACGATGCGATTGGCGGTTTTGGATTTGGCACGTCGCAAAATGGATTCTGTTCGTGCGAAAATGGAAACGCGGGCAAAACCGAAACCGTTGGCCAGTTGGAACGATGTTGTGACTTTGGCGTCTATTGTGCAAAAAGAAACGCCGTATGCTTCGGAAATGCCAATTGTGGCCAGTGTGTATCTGAACCGTTTGCGTGCGGGTATGCGGTTGCAGGCCGATCCGACGGTTGTGTATGTTTTAACAGATGGTTTGGGTGATATGCAGGGTGAACCGTTGTTGACGGGGCATCTGAAATTGGATAGTCCGTATAATACGTATCGTAATAAGGGGTTGCCACCGGGGCCAATCGCGAATGTTGGGGCCGCGGCGATACGGGCTGTGTTGCATCCGGCGGATACAAATTACCTGTATTTTGTGGCGGACGGCAATGGTGGACATAAATTTTCTAATTCTTATGAAGATCATGTGAAAAATCGTGCTGACTGGCGCGAGATAAAAAAAATGAAAAAATAATATCCTTGCATTCGACAAGGTTGGTTTTCCAAATATATAAATAATCGTTAAAATTTTTAATAAAACAATTGAATTTCTGGGGCTTTTGGGTGTCGGTAAAAAAGTCGAAAACGACAGGGCGTATTATAGCATGAAAACGGCAAAAAATCAAATTATCTTTTTTTTGACACTAGGATTTTAGGCATAGTAAAATTAATAGTGACAGGACGATGGTATTCCTGTTTCAGACTAACCAATTATAAAGGAAAGGATTGATTATGAAAAAATTAGCTTTATCTTCTTTAATTGCTGTTTTTGCTGTGTCGGGCGCTAATGCTGCTAATGTTATTGACGGAAATCCATTATATATGCCACAAAAGGGACATTTTTACAGTGTGACAGCATTGGAAACAGAAACTCGCGGTGTTGATGGAACGGGTGTTTCTGAAAACTTTGGTTACGGAATTACAGATAGATTATCAGTAGAAGTTGCGGCCGATTTGTCTCAATCTGATTGGTTCAAACGCGCCGGATGGGATAAAATGGGATTGAATATGGCTTTCCGTATGTTGAATGACACAAATTGGAAGTTGGAGGCCATTGGTGGCTATGCGGTTGGCCCAGTTTGGGGCAGTGGTGGTGATAAATTCTTCCATGGCCGTTTCTTGAATAAAGACCTGACTCGGTATACTTGGACGGTGGGTGTTCGTGGTGGATATGTGGCATCGGATTATACTGTTGCCGGTCATGTGTTGATGGATTATGCGAATACGGAATCTTTCAATTGGGATAATGCCAATATAAAAGGAACACATACGTTGCGTGCGGGTGTTGATGCCCAGTTGGTGTTGAACAAGAATTGGAATTTAGTATCGGGTGCTGAATATACCAAATTGATGGATCATTACAATGAAGTAATGGGTGCGTGGGAATTGACGTTTGGTGCGAATTATAACATCGATGCAACCAAATTTGTTGGTGTTTATTTAACCAAAGACGTAGATCATACACGTAGAATTAACAAGGGTGATTGGGAATTCCGTGATGGATTTGGATTGGGTGCTAAATTTGGTATCGATTTCTAAATTAAATAGGGCTAAAAATCAAATCCGGTCGTATGGCCGGATTTTTATTTGGGTGTATTATTGAAACATATTGATTTTAGAGTTGTTTTTTTGTGTTTTGTTTTGTGTTGCGCGGGAACCCGGGGAAAAAGTTTTGCGCAACCGCAAAATTGGCGGATTTTTCCAGATTTTTTCTTGACAATTTGAAACTTAGAGTTTATACTAATTCTGCTTTCCGTGTAAATAAGGAGAGTAAAAAACACAGAAAACGGCACCTTTGGCAGATTTATAACCGGTCGCATGCGATTTGGAATAAGTCTGAGGTAGGGTGTTTTGTGTAACAAAAAGTAAAGTAAAAACAAAGAGATTTTGAATGCCAACAGTAAATCAACTGATTCGGAAACCTCGTAAAAGAAAAGTGGTCAAAAGTACCGCGCCTGATATGATGGAAAGTCCGCAAAAACGTGGCGTTTGCACACGTGTGTACACCACAACCCCAAAGAAACCTAACTCTGCTCAACGTAAAGTTGCCCGTGTGAAATTGGCAAATGGACGTGAGGTTACAGCATATATTCCTGGTGAAGGACATAATTTGCAAGAACACAGCGTGGTTATGATTCGTGGTGGTCGTGTAAAGGACTTGCCTGGTGTGAAATATCATATTATCCGTGGTGTTTTGGATACCAAGGGTGTCGAATCGAGAAAACAAGGTCGCTCTTTATATGGGGCAAAAAGTAAAAAATAACATCTGAAAGTATTTTTCAGGTGAGTAATCCGGAAACGGGTGAAGAAATAAAAAGGAAAAAATATGTCAAGACGTAAAGCTGCAACAAAGCGTGAAATTTTGCCAGATTCTAAATATAATAATCTGGTTGTTGCGAAATGTATCAATGTCGTTATGTGGGACGGCAAAAAAGAAGTTGCTGAAAACATTGTTTATGGTGCATTGGATAAATTGAAAACTTTGGCCAAAGATGGTAAAGATGAATTGGCCATGTTTTTAGAAGCCGTTGATGCGTTGAAACCATCGGTCGAGGTTAAAGGTCGTCGTGTTGGTGGTGCAACATACCAAGTCCCAGTCGAGGTTCGTCCAGAACGTCAACAAACATTGGCGCTGCGTTGGTTGGTTATGTTTGCTCGTAAACGTGGTGAACGTTCTATGCAGGAACGTCTGTTTGCCGAATTGCGTGATGCGTTAAATGGTAATGGTGGCGCATTCAAGAAAAAAATTGATACACATAAAATGGCAGAGGCCAACAAGGCGTTTGCTCATTTCCGTTGGTAATATAAAAGAAAAGGAAAGATTATGTCTGTTGGAAAAACCGCTCCTTTGCATATGTACCGTAATATAGGAATTATGGCGCATATTGACGCTGGTAAAACTACAACGTCTGAACGTATTTTGTTCTATACAGGTAAAACATATAAAATTGGTGAAGTGCACGATGGTGCCGCCACTATGGACTGGATGGTTCAAGAACAAGAACGCGGTATTACAATTACGTCTGCGGCGACAACTTGCTTTTGGCGTGATCATCGTATTAATTTGATTGATACGCCGGGACACGTGGACTTTACAATGGAAGTAGAACGTTCTTTGCGTGTTTTGGACGGTGCGGTTGCTGTGTTTGAATCTGTGTCGGGTGTGCAACCACAAACAGAAACAGTGTGGCGTCAGGCGGATCGTTATAATGTTCCACGTATTTGCTTTATTAATAAAATGGACAGAACTGGCGCGAATTTCTTCCGCTGTGTTGATATGATTCGTGAACGTTTGGGTGCAAATCCATTGGTGTTGAATTTCCCAATTGGTCAAGAAGCCGAATTCCGTGGCGTTGTTGATGTTTTGGAAATGAAGGGTTTGATTTGGGAAGACGAAACCGGATCACATCCGAAAACTATTGAAATTCCAGAAGATTTGAAGGCCAAAGCCCAAGAATTACATGATAAATTGGTCGAAGAAGCCGTGACTTTGGATGATAAAGTTATGGAAGAATATATGGAAGGCAAAGTGCCAGACCATGACACAATTAAAAAATTAATCCGCAAGGGTGTGATTGCGCAAAACTTTGTTCCAGTGTTGTGCGGAACGGCATTTAAAAATAAAGGTGTGCAACCTTTATTGGATGCGATTGTTGATTATTTGCCATCACCTTTGGATATTCCTGCAATTAAAGGTACAAAAATGGATGGTGAAACACCGGCCGAACGTCATGCTGATGCAAAAGAACCGTTCAGTGCGCTGGCGTTCAAGGTTGCAAATGATCCATTTGTGGGTAATTTGATGTTTATCCGTATTTATTCTGGTAAATTGCAATCTGGATCGTACATCTATAATTCCAATCGTGATAAACGTGAACGCGTGGGTCGTATGTTGTTGATGCATGCAAATACCCGTGAAGAAATTAAAGAAGCGTCCGCTGGTGATATTATCACTTTGGTTGGTATGAAGGAAACGATTACTGGGGATACACTGTGTGATGAAGCAAATCCAATTATTTTGGAAAGCATCCATGTCCCAGAACCGGTTATTTCTATTGCTGTTGAACCAAAGACCAAGGCAGATATTGAAAAAATGTCTTTGGGATTACAGGCATTGGCAAAAGAAGATCCTTCGTTCCGTGTTTCTGTGGACGAAGAATCGGGTCAAACAATTTTGTCCGGTGTTGGTGAATTGCACTTGGAAATTTTGGTGGATCGTTTGTTGCGTGAATTCAAGGTTGATGTTAATGTCGGTGAACCACGTATTGCATATCGTGAAACATTCCGCAAACCAGTTACCGAAGAATATACTCATAAAAAACAGTCCGGTGGTTCGGGTCAATACGCCCAGGTTAAAATTGAATTTGAACCATTAGAACCAGGCAAGGGATATGAGTTCGAAAACAAGATTGTCGGTGGTGCTATTCCAAAAGAATACATCCCTGGCGTTGAAAAGGGGTTAAAGATAGCACAACAAACAGGTGTTTTGATTGGCTATCCGACTGTGGATTTCAAAGCGACATTGGTTGATGGTAAATATCACGAAGTTGACTCTAATGTTTTGTGCTTTGAAATTGCGGCGCGTGCTTGCTTCCGCGAAGCGATGAAGAAAGCATCGCCAAAATTATTGGAACCGATTATGAAGCTTTCGGTTAATACACCGGAAGAATACGTCGGTGACATTATCGGTGACTTGAACAGTCGTCGTGGTCAAATCAATGGAATCGAAACACAATTCGGTAATCAATTGATTTCTGCGTACGTGCCATTGGCAAACTTGTTCGGTTACGTGAAAACCCTGCGCTCTTTGTCCCAGGGACGTGCAAATCCGTATATGGAATTGTCGCACTATGACGAAGTGCCGCAAAATGTTGCCGATGAAGTCATAAAAAAGATGACAAAGTAAAAAAAGATTGCGATTTTTGATTTCTGGGTTATGATAGGGATCGAAACTCAGATTTCAAGAGTCAGTTTAACAAAAAAGAGCCTTAAGGAGAAAAATTATGGCAAAAGAAAAATATGTAAGAACCAAGCCACACGTCAATATTGGTACCATTGGTCACGTTGACCACGGTAAAACAACTTTGACTGCTGCTATCGTTCACTATTATGGTGTTGGTATTGACGCTCAAAAAGGTGTTGACCAAATCGATAATGCACCAGAAGAAAAAGCACGTGGTATAACGATTAACACTGCTCACGTTGAATACGAAACAGAACATCGTCATTATGCTCACGTTGACTGCCCAGGCCACGCCGACTATGTTAAAAACATGATTACCGGTGCTGCGCAAATGGACGGTGCTATTTTGGTTGTGGCTGCAACAGATGGTCCAATGCCACAAACACGTGAACACATTTTGTTGGCACGTCAGGTCGGTATTCCAAAAATCGTCGTTTATTTGAACAAATGCGATTTGGCAAACGATCCTGAATTGTTGGAATTGGTTGAAATGGAAATTCGTGAATTGTTGTCTGCTAATGACTTTGACGGCGACAATGCACCAATCATCCGTGGTTCTGCTATTTCCGCATTGGAAGAAAAACAAGATGGTTTGGGCAAAGAATCCATCGATGCTTTGTTGAAAGCTTGCGATGAATACATCCCAATGCCAGAACGTCCAGTTGATAAACCTTTCTTGATGCCAATCGAAGACGTATTTTCAATCACAGGTCGTGGTACCGTGGTTACAGGTCGTATCGAAGCCGGTGTCATCAAAGTTGGTGATGAATGCGAAATCGTTGGTTTGCGTCCAACACAAAAAACAACAGTTACAGGCGTCGAAATGTTCCGCAAATTGTTGGATCAAGGTGAAGCCGGTGATAACGTTGGTTTGTTGTTACGTGGAACCAAGAAAGAAGAAGTTGAACGTGGTCAGATTATCTGCAAACCAGGTTCCATCACTCCACATACAGACTTTGAAGCAGAAGTGTACATCTTGCAAAAAGAAGAAGGCGGACGTCATACTCCATTCTTCTCTAACTATCGTCCACAGTTCTACTTCAGCACAACTGATGTGACAGGTACAATCACATTGCCAGAAGGCAAAGAAATGGTATTGCCAGGCGATAACGTTCGTATTTCGGTTCAATTGATTGCTCCGATTGCTATGAGCGAAGGCCGTCGCTTTGCTATCCGTGAAGGCGGACGCACAGTAGGCGCAGGTGTTGTATCAAAAATCAACAAATAATAAAATTGACAGCGGGGAAAAGTTTGTTAAACTTTGTCCCCGCTGTTGCATGGTATAAATAAAACAAAAAAGGAAACGAACAAAATGGTACCAACATCTAAAATTCGCATTAAATTGACGGCGTTTGATCACCGTGTATTAATTGAATCGGTTGACGAATTAGTCAAAACTGCAAAGCGCACTGGCGCAGATGTCGTAGGACCTGTTCGCTTGCCGACTTTGATTCAAAAGTTTACTGTCAATCGTTCTCCACACGTTGATAAAAAATCGCGTGAGCAATTCGAAATCCGTAATCATAAAGCGGTTGTCGATATTGTTAATCCAACCCCTCAGACAGTTGATGCCTTGATGAAGTTGGATTTGGCGTCTGGTGTTGACGTAAAGATTAAATTGTAATTGTTAGGTTAGTAAAGGTGTGTATTATTAACCTCTGGCAAATAAAAAAAGGCATAAAAAAATGAAACGTAGCGGATTAATTACAACAAAAATAGGAATGACTCGTCTGTATGATGATGCAGGCGTGGCACATGCTGTCACAGTTTTGTCTGTTGGCGATTGTGCCGTGATTGGTAATCGTACAATGGAAAAGAACGGCTATGTCGCAAACATTTTAGGTGTATGCGAAGCCAAAGCAAAACATGTTGCAAAACCACAAGCGGTGGCGGCGGAAAAAAGCGGTATTAAACCATATCGCAAAGTTGTGGAATTCCGCGTGTCTGATGATTGTGTTATCCCATCCGGGACCCAATTGTCGGCGTCTCATTTCGTTGTCGGACAATTTGTTGATGTCCAAGCGACAAGCAAGGGTAAAGGTTTCCAAGGTGCGATGAAACGTCATAATTTTGGCGGTAAAGAAGCATCACACGGTGTTTTGAAAGCACATCGTTCTTTGGGAAGTACAGGTATGCGTGAATGGCCAGGTCGTGTTTTGAAAGGTAAAAAGATGGCCGGTCAAATGGGAAATGAAACTGTGACTGTTCAGAACCTGAAAGTCTTTGGTATGGATGAAGGTGAAAATTTAATCTTTATCGAAGGTGCAGTCCCAGGTGCAAATGGCACATTCGTATTGGTCACGGATGCTGTTAAAAAAGAACAAAAAGAATTGCCAGTTCCAACTGCAACGAAAGTGGTAGCTGAAGCTGAGCCAGTGGCAACAACCGAAACAGAAGCGGTTGCGGAATAATAGTAAGGTGGAAAAAATGCAATTAGATATTATAAATTTTGATGGAAAATCAGTCGGCAAAGTTGACTTGGCTGATAGTGTATTTGGTGTTTCTCCACGTGCGGATATTTTGCATCGTGTTGTCACTTGGCAACGTGCAAATTCCCGTGCGGGAACACATGCGGTTAAAACTGTATCTGATGTAGCAGGCAGCGGCCGCAAGGCGTTTAAGCAAAAGAAGACAGGTAATGCCCGTCAAGGTGAAAGATACAATGTTCACATGCGTGGCGGTGGTGTGGTTCATGGACCCGTCGTTCGCGATCACAGCATTGATTTGCCAAAGAAAATCCGTGCATTGGGATTGAAAATGGCTTTGTCTTCTAAATTACAAGATGGCAATTTGGTCGTTATTGATTCTGAAAAAGTAAAAGCAGCAAAAACAAACACGTTGGCAAAACAATTGAAAAAATTGGGTTTGGATTCTGTGTTGTTTGTTGGTGCGGCGGAATTAGATGCGAACTTCAAGAAATCGGTTGCAAATATCGTTAATGTTGATGCTTTGCCAACGATTGGTTTGAATGTTTTGGACATCTTGAAGCATGAAAAATTGGTTTTGACAGCCGACGCCGTCAAATCCGTCGAAGCGCGTTTGGGGTAAATTATGAGTTTAGGTGTGTTTCAAGGCAAGCAGATTGCGGAAAATAAATTTCAATATTTTGTTTCGTATGGTTTGTCTGCAAGAAATAATCCGAACTTTTTTACACCGAATTTAATCAAGGCAAATCTTAGGGATAGACTAGGAAATGCCAAGTTTGATTTGGAAAAACATTATCGTAGAAAATTAAAAGAAGGAAAATCTTTTATGGTTACGGTTATGTTTCAAGAATCAAAAATAAATAAAAAATAAAAACGAGAGCTAAAATGGCAGAAAAAAAAGTTAGTTCAGAAAAGAAAATTGTTGCGACGGCCGGTGTCTATGACATTTTGGTTCGTCCGGTTGTTTCAGAAAAATCTGCAAGATTGTCTGAAAGCAACGGCGTTGTGTTCGAAGTTGCACCAAACGCAACCAAGGCGGATGTTGCACGTGCGATGCAAGCCATTTACGGAATTAAACCAACCAAGGTTAATATCGTTATTACCAAGGGCAAGGTTAAATCTTTCCGTGGCCGCAGTCGTGGTACACAACGTGATGTTAAAAAAGCATATGTGTCTTTGCCGAAAGATGCCACATTGGATCTGTCGGTGGAATCACAGAGTAAATAACCCTTGGACAGAGAACCTTTTATAAATTATAGGTGTTATTGTTCAAGAAAAACAAAGGTAGAAAAAAATGGCATTAAAGCATTATAAGCCGGTTACCGCAGGAACACGTGGATTGACATTGGTCAGTCGCGCTGAATTGTATCGTGGTAAACCAGAAAAGGCTTTGACCGTTGGATTGAAATCCCACGGTGGACGTAATAATTTTGGTCAGGTGACTGTTATGCACCAAGGTGGCGGTCACAAACGTAGTTATCGTTTGATTGATTTCAAACGTAAAAAAGTGGGTATGCCTGCGACAGTTGTTCGTTTGGAATATGATCCGAATCGTACAGCTTTTATCGCTTTGATTGAATACAAGGATGGTATCCGTTCTTATATTTTGGCACCACGTGATTTGAAAGCGGGCGATGTTGTTATATCTGGTGAACGTGAAGATATTAAACCAGGTAACGCGATGCCTCTGAAAAATATGCCAATCGGTACAATCGTTCATAACGTCGAATTGAAACCGGGTGCCGGCGGCCAATTGGCGCGCAGCGCGGGTTGCTATGCTCAATTAATGGGTAAAGACGGCGTTTATGCCCAGATTAAAATGAACAGTGGCGAGTTGCGTAAAGTTCATTCCGATTGTTTAGCAACAGTTGGCAGTGTTTCTAACCCTGACCAACGCAATGTGAATTTGGGTAAGGCCGGTCGTGCACGTTGGTTGGGTGTTCGCCCATCTGTTCGTGGTATGGCAATGAACCCGAACGATCACCCGATGGGTGGTGGTAACGGACATTCAAAAGGTCACGAACCAGTTTCACGTACAGGTATTCCAGCCAAGGGATATCGTACCCGTAGCAATAAACGTACTGCAAAGATGATTATCCGTAGCAGACATTTGGCGAAGAAAAAATAATAAAAAAACGGAGTAAATGATGTCTCGTTCAGTATGGAAAGGTCCTTATATTCATCCGTCGCTTCTGAAAAAAGTTGCGGTTGCAAATGAAAGAAATGACCACAAACCTATTAAAACATGGTCCCGTGGTAGCACGATTGTGCCACCTATGGTTGGTTTAACATTTGAAGTACACAATGGTAATAAATTTATCCCGGTGTCTGTTGTCGAAGATATGATTGGGCACAAATTGGGTGAATTTGCGCCAACACGTACTTTCAAAGGACATGCAGCAAATAAAAAAGCAGCAGCAAAATAAGGTAGGGTAATTATGACAAGATATGGAATAAAAGACAATCAGGTTCGTGCGTTCAATAAAATGATTCGCATCAGCCACCAGAAGTTAAATCTGGTTTGTGATATGGTTCGCGGCTTGCCAGTTGACCGTGCCGTTGATGTTCTGAAATTTTCTAAGAAACGTGTTTCTGATGAAGTTCTGAAAACTTTGTTGTCTGCGGTGGCAAATGCGGAACATAACAAGAATTTGCCGGTTGACACTTTGTTCGTCAAAGAAATTTGGTGTGGCAAAGCGTTAACAATGAAACGCATTATGCCGGGGCCACGTGGCAGTGCTCGTCCGATTTTGAAACCTTTTTCTAATTTGACAATTGTTTTGGAATCTGGGGAAGCGCCGGCGAAAAAGAAACAAGAACCAAAAGCAAAAAAAGCTAAATAAAAAAAGACAAGTGGTATAGGGGAAACCCTTGAATAAAACTGATAAAGTTTCAAGAACACTTGTTTATAAACGTAAGGAAAATAAAAAATGGGACAGAAAGTATCACCTATTTCATTACGCGAATTTATCAACAAAGTCACTGACTCTCGTTGGATTGCCGGCAAAAAAGATTATGCAAATCTTTTGGCCGAAGATATTAAAATTCGCAAATTTATTGAAAAGAAATTGAAAAAAGCAGGATTGGCAAAGGTCGTTATCGAACGTTTTGCTAAAAAAGTTGTTGTGACAATTCACACATCTCGTCCTGGAATGATTATCGGTAAAAATGGTGCCGATATCGAAGCATTGCGTAACGATATTAAAAAATTGGTTAAAAATGACCAAGTTGTTGTTAATATCTATGAAGTGCGTCGTCCTGATTTGAATGCGCAATTGGTTGCACAAAACATTGCACAACAAATCGAAGGTCGTGTATCTTTCAAACGCGCAATGAAAAAAGCCGTTCAGAATGCCCAGAAAGTTGGTGCCATGGGTATCAAAGTTATGTGTTCTGGTCGTTTGAATGGTGCAGAAATTGCACGTAGTGAACAAATCCGCGAAGGTCGTATTCCATTGCATACTTTGCGTGCCGATGTTGACTATGCTTCAATTCAAGCAAAAACAACGTATGGTGTTATCGGTGTGAAAGTTTGGATTTATACTGGTGACGTTGTGAACAAAGAAAAGTTGGCTTCTGAAATGGCGCGTCCAACAGAATATGCCGGCACAAGCGAAAGAAATAAAATCGTCAAAAAATAAGGATTTTAATCATGTTAATGCCAAATAAAACAAAATTTCGCAAACTGCAAAAAGGTCGTATTCACGGTGTCGCCAAAGGCGGTAGTGAATTGGCTTTTGGGTCGTTTGGTCTGAAAGCAATGAGTCCTGAACGTGTTACAGCACGTCAGATAGAAGCCGCACGTCGTGCCATAACCCGTCATATGAGACGTATGGGGAAATTATGGATTCGTATTTTCCCAGATGTTCCTGTGACAACGAAACCGGCTCAGGTTCGTATGGGTAAAGGTAAGGGTGCCGTTGAATACTGGGTATGTCGTGTTAAACCAGGTCGTATCATGTTCGAATTAGATGGTGTTAAACCAGAAGTCGCATATGAAGCGTTCGCGTTGGCGGCGGCTAAATTACCAGTTAAAACGAAAATCGTTGAACGTAAAATCAACTAATTAAAAGGTGATAAAGATGGCAGAAAAAAAAGTTAAATCAGAATCTTTGACACGTGAAGCATTGGAAAGCAAGTTGGTTGATTTGAAAAAAGAACAGATGAATCAACGTTTTCAATTGGCGGCTGGCCAAATGCCAAAAACGCATGTTTTGCGTCAAACCCGTCGTGAAATTGCCCGCGTGAAAACAAAGTTAAACGCAGCAAAAAAGTAAAAATATATGTTGATTTTGGTTGTTTTTTCTAAAATTTAGTATATCATAACCAAAATCGACAAAAGAAAAATAGAGGAATAACAGTTATGCCAAAACGTATACTGCAAGGAACAGTTAAAAGTACAGCGAATGATAAAACGGTCGTCGTCGAAGTCGAACGTCGTTTTCGTCATCCATTGTACGGTAAATTTGTGAAGCAGAACAAAAAATACAAAGCACATGACGAAGCCAATGAATACAAGGTTGGTGACGTTGTTGCTATTGAAGAACATCGTCCAATTTCCAAGACAAAAACTTGGATTGTGAAGGGTCGCGTTGGTGTGGCCAAAGATGGTTCTGTGGAAGTGGCTGACTAAAATTGGTTGGTCAAAAGGGTTGGGTTCTTTGAGGTCAAATAAGGCAGTCGGGACCCGTTAACAAAGCCGTGGGGGATTGCCCCATGTGCAGGAAAAGGAAAAAAAATGATACAGAATGAAACAGTTATGACGGTTGCTGATAACTCTGGCGCACGTAAAGCAATGTGCATCAAAGTTTTGGGCGGTTCACATCGTCGTTATGCAACGGTTGGCGACAAAATCGTCGTCGCTATTAAAGAGGCAATTCCACGTGGAAAAGTCCAAAAGGGAACAGTTCAACGTGCAATTATTGTGCGTACAAAATTCCCAGTAAAACGTCCGGATGGTTCGATTATCCGTTTTGATGACAACGCGGTTGTGTTGATTAACAAAAATAATTTCGAACCAATTGGAACACGTATTTTTGGACCAATTGCGCGTGAAGTTCGTCGTAAATATGATGTGCAAAAAATCGTGTCTTTGGCACCAGAGGTTATTTAATAGATTCAAAAGGACTGTAAAATGAAAATAAAGAAAGGCGACGAAGTCGTAGTTATTTCGGGAAAATATAAAGGCGTGAAAGGCAAAGTGCTGGAAGCGCGTCCAGCTGAATCACGTGTTGTTGTGAGCGGTGTCAATCGTCATAAATGGCACATTAAACCGACACAAGAACAAGCCGGTCATATTGTTGATCGCGAGGCACCTGTGCATGTTTCCAATGTTGCTTTGGTTGATCCAAAAACAAAAAAAGCAACCCGTGTTGGATACGTGATGAAGGGTGATAAAAAAGTTCGTGTTTCTAAAAAGTCTGGAACAGAATTATAAAACTAATTGTTTCCGCTGTTACGGAAACTAACATTAAGGACAGAAAAATGCAAAGTAGATTGCGTGAATTTTATGAAAAACAAGTTGTACCTGAATTGGTAAAAGAATTCGGTTACACAAATGCGTTGGCGGTGCCAAAACTTACCAAAATTGTTTTGAATATGGGTGTTGGTGAAGCCGTGTCTGATAAAAAGAAATTGGATTCAGCGGTTGTTGATTTGACAGCAATTGCGGCCCAAAAACCAGTGGTCACAGTTGCCAAGAAATCCATTGCTACATATCGTTTGCGTGAAGGTCAATCCATTGGTACCAAGGTGACGTTGCGCGGTAAAAGAATGTATGATTTCTTGGACAAATTGATTACGGTTGCTTTGCCACGTGTAAAAGATTTTCGTGGATTGTCAAAATCTAAATTTGATGGTCGTGGAAATTATGCGTTTGGTATCAAGGAACACTTGATCTTTCCAGAAATTTCTGTTGATAAAATTGATTCTATCCGTGGTATGGATATTGTCATTGCTACAACAGCAAAAACAGATGACGAAGCTCGTGCATTGCTGACAAAAATCGGCTTGCCATTGGTTTTGAAATAAAACAGTAAGGAAAAAAGATGGCTAAATTATCATTGATTAACAAGCAACACAGACGTGAAGAATTGGTTGCAAAATATGCAAAGAAACGTGCAGCAATCAAAGAAAAAATGTCTGTTAATGCAACATCAGATGAACGTATGGAAGCAATGAAAAAATTGGCGAAATTGCCACGCAATGCAAATCCAACACGTTTACACAATCGTTGTTCGGTTACTGGCCGTGCACGCGGATTTTTCCGTATGTTTGGTCTGTGTCGCCAACAGGTTCGTACAATGGCATCCGAAGGTAAATTGCCAGGTGTACGTAAATCCAGTTGGTAAAATAATAAATGCCAGTTGTGGACAATGCAGCTGGGGTCATGTGGAATTATCCACAAACAAGGAGTAACAAGATGTCATTATCACACCCAATCGGAGATATGCTGACCCGTATTCGTAATGGTCAAGCGGCCGGTAAAGAATTTGTAACTGTCCCAAACAGTAAATTGCGTCAAGCAGTTTTGACTGTATTAAAGGACGAAGGTTTCATCACTGATTTTCGCAAAGAACAAATTGACGAACATCGTTCAAATTTGGTTATTGAATTGAAGTACAATAATGGTGTTGGCGCAATCCAAGAAATTGCAGTTGTGTCCAGACCAGGTCGTCGTGTTTATTCAGGTTGTGCAAAAATGCCAAAAGTTTTGAACGGTTTGGGAATTGCTATTGTTTCTACACCGCATGGCGTTATGACCGATCACAAGGCACGCTTGATGAATGTTGGTGGCGAAGTATTGTGCAAGGTTATATAATATAAAGGATGAAGAAATGTCTCGTGCAGGAAAATATCCAGTTAAATTACAGGACGGTGTGTCTGCGGAAATCAAAGACAATGCTTTGGTTGTCAAAGGTCCAAAGGGTGAATTGAAAGTTTTGTTGGATACAAAACATTCTCATTTGGTTGATGTAGAAATTAAAGATGGCAGTGTTGTCGTCACACCAAAAGATTCAGAAGATAAAGTTTCTCGCGCTATGTGGGGGACAATGACCCGTAATGTCAAAGCCGCAGTGGAAGGTGTATCCAAGGGTTTTTCCAAAGATATGTACATGAACGGCGTTGGTTATAAAGCATCGGTCAGTGGTAATAAATTGACATTGGTTGTCGGTTTTTCTCATGATGTTGTTATGGAAATTCCAGAAGGTTTGTCCGTAAAGATGGGTGAAAAACCAACTGAATTTACAATCAGTGGAATTGATAAATGTTTGTTGGGTTTGTTTGCTGACAAGATTCATAAAATCCGTAAAGCAGATCCATACAAGGGTAAAGGTATCTTCTATAAGGGCGAAGAAATCCGTCGCAAAGAAGGTAAAAAGAAATAATAAATAGAGGTGATTTCCGCTGTTACGGAAATTGAAACAAAAGGACAAAAAATGTTGAAACATTTGACTTCGAGTGAAAGACGTACTTTGGCAAATCGTAGTGCGTTGAAAAGAAAAAATCCTGGTAAGATTCGTTTGTCTGTTTTTCGTTCTGGACGTCATATTGAAATCCAAGCGATTGATGATACACGTGGTCACACATTGTGCGCAGCATCCAGTAAAGAAAAAGATTTCAAAGGAAAAGGTTGGAATGTTGCCGGCGCAGAATTGGTAGGTAAGGCGTTTGCAGAACGCGCCTTGAAGGCCGGTATTGCGGACAATTGTTATTTTGATCGTGGTGGTTTTCGTTATCATGGTCGTGTAAAAGCTCTGTGTGAAGCAATTCGCGCAGGTGGTGTAAGAATTTAATAAAACGGAGATTTATTATGGCACGTTTTGATGATAAAAAATTGCAAACAGATAATTTGGTAGATAAATTAGTTTCTATCAATCGCGTTTCTAAAACAGTGAAGGGCGGTCGCAATATGTCTTTCAGCGCATTGGTCGTTGTTGGGGATAAAGCGGGTCGTGTTGGTTTTGGTAAAGGTAAAGCGTTGGAAGTCCAGGCCGCAGTGCAAAAAGCAACCAAGGCTGCAAAAGCAAAAATGGTGCGTGTTCCTTTGAAAGAAGGTCGTACATTGCATCATGATATTGAAGCCAAATATGGTGCGAGTAAATTGGTTGTTCGCAGTGCTGTTCCGGGTACTGGTATTATTGCCGGTGGTGCTTTGCGTTCTGTATTTGAATGTTTGGGCGTCCAAGACGTCGTTGTGAAATCCCAAGGTTCAAATAATCCAAATAATATGATCAGGGCTGCTTTTTTGGCTTTTGCAAAGATGAATTCACCAAAGACAGTTGCGGCACGTCGTGGTAAAACTGTGGCGGAAATCATTGCAGGTCGTGATGGTAAAAAGTTAGAAACAGCAGAAGAAGAAAGCAAATAACGCATTTGCGTTTTAATTATGGGAGATAGACATGGCTAAAATAACTGTTAAACAAGTAAAAAGCATTATCGGTCGTCCAGAATATCAACGCAAAGTTGTTTTGGCTTTGGGTTTGGGACGTATTGGTAAAACCAAAGAACTTAACGATACAGAAAGTGTTCGCGGCATGATTGCACGTGTTTCTCACCTTGTGGAAATCGTTGAAAAATAATTGAAAAAAACCGAGTACGTAATCTTGTATTATGTGCGACACAGACTATAATATAGTCATAGGACAAAAAGGAAAAAAAATGAAATTAAATGCATTGATGGATAATAAAGGTGCCCGTTCCAATATTAAACGTGTTGGTCGTGGTATGGCGTCCGGGTATGGTAAAACGGCTGGTCGTGGAACCAAGGGGCAAAAGGCTCGTGCGGGGTCTCGTAAACAGGCAACGTTCCAAGGTGGTCAAATGCCAATCTTGCGTCGTTTTCCAAAATTTGGTTTCACAAATCCTTTTGCAAAGGAATATGTGACAATTAATTTGGGCGATATTGAAAAATTTATCAAATCAGGCAAAATTGATGCAAAATCTCCAATTACAATGGAATCTTTGTTGGCTGCTAAAATCATCAATCGTAAATTGTCTGGGTTGAAAGTTTTGGCCAAAGGCGAAATCAAAACGGCCGTTACGGTTGTTGCGGACAAATGGTCCAAGGCCGCAGAAGCCGCTATTGTAAAAGCCGGTGGAAAAATTTCCAACAAATAATTAATTTGCACCCCAATGCAGAAATGCATGGGGTGTAATCCAATTAAAAAAGTAAAGCGATGAGAGCAATAAAAAACTTTTTCAATAATCTTAATGATTTGCAAAAACGTATTTTATTTACGTTGGGCGCTTTGGTTGTTTATCGTATTGGATCTTTTATTCCATTGCCGGGTGTTAATGCATCGGCTGTGTTGCATTTGTTCACAGGTGAAGGCAGTGGTATGTTGGGGATGTTTGATATGTTTGCGGGTGGGTCATTGTCCCGTATGTCTGTTTTGGCATTAAACATTTTCCCGTACATTTCAGCATCAATCGTTTTACAATTGTTGACGGCAACCAGTAAATCGTTGACGGATTTGCGTAAAGAGGGCGAATCTGGTCGTATCAAAATTAACCAATACACACGTTATTTGGCGGTGGTTTTGGCGATTGTGCAAGGTTGGGCCGTTATTCGTGGATTGGAATTTATGGCGCCGGTCAATGGTGTTCCAGCCGTTGTGAATCCGGGTTGGTCATTTGAATTGTCGGCATTGATTGCGCTGGTTGGTGGTACTGTATTTGTTATGTGGTTGGCCGAACAAATTACAGCGCGTGGTGTAGGCCAGGGTGCATCACTGTTGATTTTTGCCGGTATTATTGCCGAGGTTCCATCGGGCATTGGTAAATTATTCTCGTTGGGTAGTGTGGGGCAAATATCGCCGACGATGATAATGTTGATTGTGGCCTTTGTGGTTGGTATTGTTGCATTGATTGCGTTCTTTGAGCAGGCGCAACGTCGTATTCAGATTTTGTATCCGCGTCAGGTTATGGCAAATGGTGTTGTGAATACCAATGCTTCTTATTTGCCGATTAAAGTGAATATGTCGGGCGTTATGGGGCCGGTGTTTGCGGCGTCAATTATGATGTTGCCTGCATTTATTCAACGTTTTGCGCAAAGTGATAGTTTGGTTGTGCAATCTATTATTGGATTTTTTACGTATGGTGCATGGTCATATATTGCGTTGTATACGGTGTTGATTGTGTTTTTTGCGTATTTCCAAACTGCGGTTGTATTTAATTCCGAAGAAACCAGTAATAATTTAAGAAATGCCGGCGGTTATATTCCGGGTGTTCGTCCGGGGGAACAAACAATGCATTATTTGGATGGCGTTGTATCACGTACGACCGCGATTGGTGTTTGTTATTTGATTGTTGTGTGTGTGATACCGATTATATTGAATACTCATGCGGGTATGCCTTTGGTAATTGGTGGAACCAGTGTGTTAATCGTGGCGGGTGTTGTATTGGATACGATGAATCAGGTTCAATCTTACTTGGTCGCGAAACAATACAGTGGCGTTGTGCAAAAAACACATAAACAAGGTCGTTTTCGTTAAATATTACGGAAAACAAGATTTGACTTTTGTCTGTTTTGATATAATATAAGCAGACGAAATCAGAAACAAAATTTTGGGCACCCCAAAATTTTAGAATGTAATCGAACGAAGTAATTCGTTCAAAGTTAAGTAAAAAAGGAAAATAAAAGATGGCACGTATAGCAGGTGTTAACATCCCATCAGAAAAACGCATCGAAGTTGCGTTGACATATATCCATGGTATTGGCCCGGCCAAAGCCGCTCAGGTTTGTGCTGTGCTGAAATTAAAGGATGGTTTGCGCGCGAAAGATTTGACTGACGAAGATGTTATCAAAATTTCTAATTATATTGAACAAAACTTTAAGGTAGAAGGTGATGTTCGTCGTGAAGTTGCGATGAATATTAAACGTCTGCAAGATCTTAAAACATACCGTGGTGTTCGTCACCGTAACCGTTTGCCGGTTCGTGGCCAACGCACCCAAACAAATGCCAGAACACGTAAAGGTAAACGTGTTGTGGTTGCTGGGTCTGCGACCAAGGGTAAATAATAAATAAACAGGTAGAGATTAACACGATAGTTAATTGAAGACATCTAAATAAAGGTAAAAAAATGGCAGTTACTAAATCAAAAAAGAAAGTTGTAAAGAAAGTATCGCATGGCATTGCACATGTTGTTGCGACAAATAACAATACTCGTATTACTATTACTGACCCAAGTGGCGCGGTTTTGACATGGGCCACAGCGGGCGCAAATAATTTTAAGGGTGCAAAAAAATCAACGCCATATGCGGCAACGGTTGTTGCGGATGCGGTTGGCAAGAAAGTTGCTGAAATGGGTATGAAAACGGTTGATGTTTTGATGCGTGGTATTGGACAAGGTCGTGAATCCGCTGTGCGTGGTTTGGCAAATGCTGGATTGATTGTTCAATCTATTACCGACACAACGCGTATTCCACACAATGGGTGCCGTCCAAAGAAAGTGCGTCGTGTGTAATATATTAATTTTAGAATGCCTCGTTTTTATACGAGGCATTTAAGTTTGTGCGAGATATAAATGAAAAATATTTTAATTCGTATTATTTCTGGGTTGGTGCCTGGTAAAAAGTTGAGACATTATGTGCGAAATTGTTTGACTGTGGGATTTGGTAAAACGCGCAATCACGGCAAAAATAATAAAATAGTTTTTGTTGATGTACATGGACATCGCCACTTTATGCGTCGGTTGCCGGGGTGTAATATAAATTTTCATGGTGATAATAACTATATAGAAATTCAAGGCGATTTAACTCATATCCAAGTTGATATCAGGATGGATGGCAATTCGCGTGTTTTAATACAAAATAGTCATATTATGTCTGATAAAATTTTTAGGGTTCGTGGTATGGAAAATTGTGTGTTGGATATTGGGGACGGCCTTTTGGCGGGAGGTTCGTTTGATATTGTGTTTTCTGCGAATACGAAAATTACCATTGGAACAGATTGTATGATTGCGGATTCTGTGTATATCAGAACCGGTGATGGACACAGTATATTATCAAAAGATGGTAAAATAATAAACCCTAATGCGGATGTTGTTATTGGAAATCATGTTTGGATTGCTTATGGTGTGTGTATATTAAAAGGGACAAGTATTCCTGATAATTGTGTTGTTGGTGCATGCAGTTTGGTGAATAAAAAATTTACAGATAAAAATGTTATAATCGCGGGGGTTCCGGCGCGGGTAATAAAGTCTGGAATTGATTGGAACCAACAGAGTGTAATTTGAATGTTGTGATAGCGCCTTTTTTTACAAAGGCGTTTTTTATATGAAAATGGTGCGCAAAAACGAATCGAAAAGGGTGTTGAAAGTCTTGTGTTTCTGCGAATTGTAAAAAAAATTATTTTTTTGTTATTTTGTGCTTGCCCCACATATGCGATTTTTGATAAAATATACGTAAAGGAAGAATTTTATCGAGAGAAAGTATGAGAATTCTGCGGTTTTTTGGCGTTTTTGTCCTTTGTGCGTTTGTTGCAATGACAAATGCGGTGTTTGCTGACACCACATTTCCGGCGGATACACCGGCTAATTATCCGGTTTTTGATTCTCGGGTCCAGACTGTTGATGGGCAAACATATCCTGCGGGATCAATTAAAGATGCCAAGTTAAAGGTTGCAACAACGAATTATGTTGATACCAAGGTGGATGGTGTGGCCGGTAGTGTTACGGCGTTGGGGACCAGTGCCGCGACGGCCAGTACCAGTGTGACGGCCAATGGAACGGCGATTGGTGCGCCGGCCAGTGGTAATACCGCGGCCACGGGTATGTTTGCAAACAGAATTGATGCTCCAAGCGGTGCCGGGAATACTTGTCCAAGTACCTGTGGGGCAGGCGAGAATGAGCCGTGTGAGTGTGGATATATTTCTGCGGGTGGTGTGAACGGTACTAAACAATGGATTATTATCCAGTAATCGTGTTTTGATTACGGCATTTGCCGTTTTTTTTATGTTTTTTTCGTTGTTTTTATTGACTTTTGGGTTTTTGCAGTATAAAATTTGCTCACGCATTAGAAATATAAGGTTTTTAGTGTGTGCCGATTGGCGAAAATAATAAACTAAGCCGAATGGAGAAAATATGATTGAAAAAAACTGGATGACTTTGATTAAACCAAAAAAATTGAATATCAAAGTCGATGAAAAAAATCCTAATATTGCAACTTTGATTGCGGAACCACTTGAAAAAGGTTTTGGTTTGACTTTGGGGACGGCATTACGTCGTGTTTTGTTGTCGTCGCTTCAGGGTTGTGCGCCTGTATATATCAAGATTGATGGTGTTCAGCATGAATTCAGCAGCCTGCCTGGGGTTCGTGAAGATATCAGTGATATTATCTTGAATTTAAAGGGTGTTTATTTCAAAGCATTGACCGAAGGTCAACACAAAGCAACGATTAAGGCCAAAGGTCCAGTCGTTGTGACGGCCGGTATGATTGAAACGTCCGGTGGTGTTGAAGTTATGAACAAGGATGTTGAATTGTGCACTTTGGATAAAGATGCAACTTTTGACATGGAAATTACATTGGATTCTGGTCGTGGTTATGTTGCGGCAAATGCGCATGATGTTGATTTGCCGTTGGGTGTGATTCCTGTGGATTCTATCTTTTCACCGATTTTGAATGTTTCATCTTCGGTATCGCAAACCCGTGTTGGTCAATCAACTGACTATGACAAATTGGAATTGGTTGTTAAAACAAATGGTGCGGTAAGTCCAGAAGATGCAATCGCTTTTGCGGCACGCATTTTAACAGATCAATTGGTTGTGTTTATCAACTTTGAGGATCCGGCGCAAGTTAATGCACCGACAGAAGAAGACAAAGTTAAAGATGCTTTGCCATTTGATCCAAAGTTGTTGAAACACGTTGATGAATTGGAATTGTCAGTTCGTGCAAATAATTGCTTGAAAAACGACAAAATCAATTGGTTGGGTGAATTGGTTCAAAAGACCGAGGCCGATATGTTGAAAACACCAAACTTTGGCCGTAAATCTTTGAACGAAATCAAAATCCAATTGGAAGCAATGGGATTAGGTTTGGGTATGGAAGTGCCTGGGTGGCCACCTGAAAATATTGCAGAGTTGTCCAAGAAATACGAAGACCCTTATAAATAAATTAAATTCTAACGGGTTCTTGTCGCGATTGTCGGTTTTTATGTATGTTTAATACACTGCAAACCGTCAATCGCTTACAAATAACCTCGTATAATTTAATTTTTTGGTTTTATAAGGTAAGAATCAAAAAAACTCGTGTTGCTGAAAAAAATATTTTTTTTAGGGCACGGCGTCTCGGATAAATCCCCGGGTAACCCGGGGCAGAAACAAAAAGGAGTAATCAATGAGACATATGAAGTCAGGTCGCACTTTTAACCGCGACACAAACGCTCGCAAAGCTTTGTTGATTGGCTTGGCGAAAAATTTAATTGAACGTGAACAGATCAAAACAACATTGCCAAAAGCAAAAGATTTGCGTGGTGTCGTTGAAAAATTGATTACACGTGCAAAAGTTGATAATGTTGCAAACCGTCGTTTGGTTGCGTCTGAATTGGGCAACGGAACAGGGGCAACTGTGAAAAAATTATTTACTGTATTGGGTCCACGTTATGCAAAGCGTCCGGGCGGTTATACTCGTGTGTTAAAGGCGGGTTTCCGTTATGGTGATGCGGCACCAATGGCAATTATTGAATTGGTTGATCGTGACGTGAATGCGAAAAAAACAGTAAAGCCAGTAGAAGCAAAAGCAGAAGTTGTTGCTGAAAAAGAAGAAGTGACAACAGAAAAAGCACCAAAGGCGCCAAAGGCTGAAAAGAAGGTTGCGGATGTCAAAGATGCACCAAAGGCCAGGGCAACCGCAGCAAAGAAAACCGTTGCGGTTAAACGTCGTGCAACTGGCAAATAATTAAATTTTGCTGATTAAAGAAAGCCTCGTATTTTTTACGAGGCTTTTTTTATTTTTTTAGGAAAAACCATTTTGTAAATATGTAAAGTTGTGATAAAATACAGGAGATAGTTGTAGGAGTTATTCATGAAAAAAATTATTTCGTTGGGTGTAATTTGTGCTGTTTTGTTCGGTGTTGACGCGATTTCTGCGACGCGGCCAACGCGACCGACGGCGGGTGCGGCGCAACAAAAAACAACACAATCGGTGGCGGCAAAATCGGCCAGTGCACAAACAGGTGCGCGTGCGGCGGTGCGTAAAAACGCCCCGGGTGTTGGTGTGACAGCAACAAAAAATACTGCGGGTACAAATGCCCAGGCGAAAAATGTTCCAACACAATCGGGTGGATCTGTGAATACGGTTGTTCCGAAAGCGTCGGGTGGGGTTTCTGCACGTGCGGCAACAACCCAAAAGGCGATAAATACGGGTGTAAAAATTGCAGGTGCGACGACCAATACAGTGGTCAGTGAAGAGTGCAAAACAAAATATTATGGATGTATGGATTCTTTTTGTATGTTGGATAACACCAATGGCGGTCGTTGTTTGTGCAGTGATAAAAATGCAGAATTGGATAATGTGTTGGCGCAAATTCAGAAATTGGATGAACAAAGTTATGCGTTGGCAACAACTGGTGTTGAACGTATTAATATGGGTGAAGATGCCGATGCGGTTATGAGTATGGTTGACAGCCTTACTAAATCTATGACGGCGGAAGACAAGGCGGCGGCCGGTGCGGGTACAACCCCGGCAAAAAAGAAAGCCAGAACTTTGGATTTAAGTGCATGGGATAATGCGGGCGATTCGGATGACGACGATGTGTTTGGTGAATCAGAAAAACAAGCCGTGGCCGTGGATTTAAGTAATAAAACCGGTGATGAATTGCATAATGCCGTAATGGGTGTTTGTGGACAACAAATTCCAGAATGTGCCAAAGATATGGCAATGTTGAAGATGATGTATATGCAACAAATCAAATCTGATTGCAGTGCATATGAAAACAGTCTGAAAAAACAAAGAAGCGATAGTGCAAAGAAATTGCAAACGGCTCAGGCTGCATTGCGTGAGGCCGCATTGGAACAACACCAAAATGCAAATAAATATGATTTGGGCCAATGTACGGTGCGTTTCAAGGAATGTATGCAAACAACAGCCGGTTGCGGTAGTGATTTTTCCAAATGTGCATCTGTTGTTGCGGCTGATAATATAATGAATAGCAGTAAAGTTGCAGCAGAAGAAAATTCCAAGACCAGAAAGTCAACTAAAACCAGAAATAGTACCGCGAAAAATTATACTATTAAAACAGGTATAACCAGTATCACAATCGCGGCATCAACATACGATATGTTGACGTCTAAAAAACCGATGTGTGAAACTGTGTTGAAACAATGCGTGAATGTAAAGGATAAAGTTTGGGAAACATTTATCAAAGAATCTGCGCCGGAATTAAAATCTGCGGAATTGATTGCAGAATCTAATTTGCGCACAAATTGTATCAGTGATATTTCTGCATGTTTCCAAAAAGCATGTAAAGATAATATGGATCCAAATGATCCCGAAGGTTCGTATGATATGTGTTTATCACGTCCACAAACTATGCGGTCGCTTTGCAAAATCCAAATCGACCCGTGCGAGGCTGCAGAACCACAAGTTTTGGATTATGTGTATGCCAGACTTGCATCAATGCGTGTTGATGCATGTACCAAAGAGGTAAAGGCGTGTTTGCAAAATACAGATCGTTGTGGTGAAGATTATTCACAATGTATTGGTTTGGACACAGACACTATTATTACCAAAATGTGTCCGGTTGAAAAATTGACCGCTTGCAATACCGATGAAAACGGTAATGCAATTAAGGGTGAATCTCGTCAAGCCGAAGTATATTCTAAAATCGAAAACATCATTTCGGGTATTATGTTGAATATTGATAATTCCCTGCTTACACAATGTCAAAATGCACTTAATGATGCAATGGTAAAGGTGTGCGGTGGAACCGAAGATTGTAATAATTTGGTGATTGATTCTGATATTGGTACACGTTCATTGGATTATAAGATTTGTGAATATGATGATAATGGTTCACCATTAAAGAATCAGTGTTTAATGGATGTTGCACAAATAACAGATGATATGTTAAAAGATGAAAAAACAAATGTTGCAGGGTTCATAATGGGAACTGTATTCTGGGAAGATGTTACAATTGATGATTCTGGAAATTTGGTGTTAGGACAAAATGCAAAATGGACGGATGAATCAAAGACAGAAGTAACCAAATTGCAAACAAATATTAGTAATGCAATTAAGTCTATTGAAGCAGATCCAAAGGTTCAATTCTGTATGACGGGTCGTGATGTTCAGGGTATTGGCGGTAAAATGCTGAGTGATAAAAATGCAAGCCAGGCACGTTTCCCAGAGTTGACGCAACAAACACATATGATAATTGCGAACTCTGCATTACAGATAGCCAAGAACAATTACTATAAGAAGTATGATGAATACAACGATAAAATGTTGAAAGATTATACTACGATTAGTGAACGTATGACCAAATTGGCCGATGACGCTAAAAAGGCAGAATTGTTAGAACGCAAAAGAAAAGCATGTGTCAATTTTGCAGAGGTATCTATGTTGCCAAAGGCCAGATCTGACGTTGCCGGTTCTATTGGTAATATATTGTTAGGTACCGGGTTCTTTGGATTGCCGTTTACGGCTGCACGGATTGTGTCTGCGGCGACTATGACAGCAAAGGTTGGTGATTTGCAAGATAAAGATTTGCTGGGGCATAAAGAATATAATGCGTGGAATTACAGAGAAACGATTAATACACAATTTAATATGGATACGGGCGTGTGTAAGCGTTGCACGATTTCCAGAAGTTGTAAGTCCAAGTATTGGTTCAAGAAGGAATGTAAGACTTGGAACGATCAAAAAGAAAATTGTGTAGAAAATCAGTTCTAAATAAAATAAATCCCCCGTTTGGGGGATTTTTATAAGTCTGATAAATTTGTAATTATTTGAATGCCGCGGGATTTCCATTCTGTGCATTTGGTGTCAAAATCCATTATGTTGGTTGCGCCGATGTAAAATACAGGGGTGACTTTGTTTTGTTCTGCGGCGGCACATAATGCGTCAATTGGTGAGTTGCGTGTTTTGCCGGATGCAAACCATACCGGGTCATCCATAATCCAAAAATCCGAATCGGTGTGGGCGATAATTGCTTTGTCATCTGTTAAAATAATGTCGTTTGGCAAAATTGTGAATTTGCGATTGTTTTTTGTTAAATATTCAGTGATTGGGTTTTGTTGATTTTGTTCGATGATGTCTGTATCGTCATCGGTGTCTTCGTCACCGTATAGGTTTATGTCTTGGAATATCGGGGTATTTGATTTTTGTGTGGTTGGTATATCGTTTTCCGCGATGTCAAAATCCGGTGGCAATGGTAAATCTGGGGCCATGTTATTTGATTCTGATGATGTGTCGTTGCCGTTTGGGTATATGTTTGGATTTGTACTGCATGCGCTGCAAATTGGTGCGGTTATGCGATTCGGACGGCCGCGTGCGCGAATAAATGCGCCACGCATTTCAGCCGGAAATTTGTCGATTTCTTCATTTGTTGGTTGTGTGTTTTCCGATTCGTTTTTTTCTTCTGATTTTTCAGGTTCGGATGTTTCTGTGTGTTTTATTTTTGGTATTGGAATTGTGAATAATGGTTTTTGATTGCGATAAACCAGTGTGACACTGGCGATGTATAATGGTATGGCCGCAAAAGTCAGCATACAAAATGTTAATCCGCCAAAGCCTCGTAAATGTGTGCGTGATACGCGTATCCAATTATGTGTGTCGAATATGTCAAAATTAAATAAAAATATATAAATTAGCCACAAAGCAACCATGTAACCGATTGACCATAAAATCGGTGCTTTTAATTTTTTTATAAAATCTAGCATAATTGACATATTGTTATTATAGACAATATTGTGTTTTTGTCAAATAAAAATAGCAAAAAATATGTAAAAAAGATTTTTTTATGCCGGTTTTTATGATATAATATGTAAAAAACAAGGGAGAATGTTTTATGCAAAAGACGTCAAAGTTATTACTGTCTGGGGTTGCGGGTGTGGCCGCAGTGGTGTGTTGTATGGGCTTGGCAAGTGCGGCCAGTCGTTCGATGGCGGGGAATGCGCGTGCGACTGGGGCGACTACGGCACGTATGCCGACGATGCCGACCATGTCAATTAATACCATTGGGACGCATGCGGTGTCGGGGGTCGATTTGCCGGTGGCAACCACGGGTGGTGGTAATGGTGGCGGTGTAATCCCGAATCCAAACCCGAATCCAAACCCAAATCCAGATCCGACACAATGTCCGGATGGTGGTGTGGAAAATTCTGAATTTACGGTGGATGGTTGTATGCAATCTATTTTGAGTTGCGTGCAGGGCGGGACTTTGCCGAATGGTTTGAATGATTTGTTTAATGAAGATTTACGTAATTCTATTATGAACGGTATGGGGATTTGCGCAAATGAAATTGATAAATGTATTCGTCAGGTGCGCGTAGATTGCCACAGTGTTTATGATTCTGCCCAGGATGTTTGGTTGGATTTCAATTCCAGAATTGTTCAACCGGAATATTATAACTTTGTTTTGCGTAAAACAGGTTTGACACCAAACCAGGCGGAAAATGTATGTAGTTTGTTGGATAAAAATACGTATGGCAAATCTTTTGCGGCTGTGTCGGGTGCAAATGGAGAGGTGACATCTGAATATGGAAACAAGATTGGTGCGTATAATAATCAACAAAGTGGAACTTTGTCCAAGGTTCAACCCCAAGGTCCAACTGTAAATACTACGGCAAATGGAAATAATGGTGTTGATGGTGAACGTGGACATTATGCGCGTTGGGATGCAACAAATGCGGTTTGCAAAATCCGTGTTGCAGCGTATAACAAGGACAAGATGATCAGCAACAGTTGGTTGTTCGGTGCAGTCGGTGATGATAAAGATGCCGAAGTATGGCAAGATGCCGGTTCTACATTTACATGCAATAAAGATTTGTTCGACTTTTCTTTGTTGAATGATACAAAAACGGTTGCCGTTGTTGGTATGGGGGGTGGAACGTTGGTTGGTGCCGGTATCGGTGCATTGGCGGGTCACGGTGCACGTGATTTCAAATGTGGCGATGAAACTATGCGTTCTGAATTATCAAAACAAATCAAGAATAATAGTTTGGATAAAAAACTGAATAAGTATTTGACCAACAGTATGGGTACAGGTTCATTGAATGCAGGTCAATGTATGGAAATCTTGAATTTGTATGATGAATATATGAAACGGAACAAAGCCGTTGAAATGTGTTCCCCACGTGTCAGAAAATGCGAGGTTGTGTTGCCAACGGGCACACGTGCATTGGATGATTGTGCAACGTTGAACAGTATCAATCCGGTCGCATCTGCAAGTGGAACATTTGAATTTACTTTGGATGGGCAAAAGGTTGCGGTAAGTGCCGAGGCTGTGGCGGATATCGAAGGTTGCAAAACTTTGTGTTCTAAATATAACAGTTTGACCGAGCCGTGCAAATATACAACATTGCTGAATGGTGGACAAACATTGGCCGATGGTGATGGTTTGTGTGCGGGTGGTGTTGCAACATGTGTTGATGAAGCCACTATTAAAAACCAAATCAAGGAATTGGACGGTATATTTGGTTCTTTGACAATATTGCAAGGCCAAGAATCGAATCGGTTAAAGACTACTTTGACGGGTGCCGGTATTGGTTTGGCAACCGGTGGTGTTGCAACAGCAATTACCGCGTTTGTTGAACGTAATAATATTTCGTGCCATGTCGGTGACGGTTTGAATACAGTTGGGTTTGGTAAGTCATATACAATAGATTCTCTGAAAGATTTCTATGTAAAGTGGAATTTGCGTGTCGCGGATTCAATTAATCCAACAGCCCGTGTCACATCATGCCAAGATTGGATTGATACGTGCGGAATGTACACAACCCCAGATGAATGCCGTGCGGTGGAAATAAATTATCAAAGACCAGGACGCAATACAACGACTTTGGTACGCGGTGCGTGCAGAATGTCGGGCAGTGTGTGTATAGAAAATCGTGCTGTGGCGGTGTCGTATGGTGCGTGCACCAGAACAGGTGTGATACCAAATCCGGTTGTGCCACCGGTTGGGCCGATTAATCCGAACACATCGTCAGCGGCTGTAGAGGTGATAACGCATTAAAAGTAATTCGAAATCTTGGGGATTTTGAGTATGTGCAAGTGCCGATTATTCGGCACTTGTATGTTTTTGGGTTGATTTATTTGATTGACATAATGATATTTTTGTCTATAATTTTTGTCAAAGGATTATGATTATGTGGCAAAAATATAATTTAGATTCAAATGTCGCCAGACGGTTTTATACGGAAGAAGGCAGGGCTTCTGTGCATGATAATACTTGTTTTTATAAATATTCACCGGCGTATTTGTCATCAAATGAAAACGTGGATGAAATTATCAATTATTTGTTGCCACGTGGTAAATCTGTTTTATCGGTTGTTGGCGGTGGAGATATGCCGTTGATATTATCTGCATATGGGGCGCGGTTTGTGGATACTTTTGATATATCAATTAATGCTTATTTAGTTTTGCGATTAAAAATGCATATGTTGCAAAATAATATTGATAAAGAACGTTATGAATGTGTGTTGAATAATTTATCGGGGAAACGTGAATTTACAAAATCTGGGGCGTGGGAATTTGTGTATGATGCATTCCAAGATGATAAAGATATAATGAAATATTTATATGATATGAACGGTTGTTCGATTTGGGGTGTTGTTCCGTATAATCCATATTGGAAAATGGGAAATTTTCAATATGATGCGATGAAATATTCATTACAAA
>Ga0310690_10002440_pt1 | contig 30216 bp, 26 predicted proteins | sample AusTroGonzalo_MG_2_FD_207661 | JGI IMG/M metagenome (GOLD analysis project Ga0310690, IMG submission 207661) | Bovine rumen microbial communities from tropical cattle in Woodstock, Queensland, Australia - Gonzalo_04 (v2) (version 2) | ecosystem: Host-associated > Mammals > Digestive system >...
AAAGGCAGAAAAGTATGGTATTGATGAAGAAATGGCTATGGAAAAAGATAAAAAAGCCCGTAAATTCGTTAATAAAACCATAAATACAGCTGCCGCTAAAAAGTATACAAAAGAGCTGCTTTCAACAGGTGGTAAAGATGCAGCAATGATGGCCGCATATTCCGCTTTAGGTGTTGTTTTAAGAGATTTAGCACAAGGTATCATGATAGAAGTCCGCTTGACATTTGAACAAAAAGGCACAGAATCTTTTAAGGAAATATTTATAAGATTCAAAAATAGACTTCAAGAAATACTTGCAGACTTAAAAACCAAATGGAAAGATATTTTTAAGGGTTCATTAGAAGCCGCTATTACTGCTTTTCTTTCAAATATTGTTGTATTTGTTATCAACTTGTTTTTTACAACTTTGAAAAAAATTGTAAGTATGATAAGGGCTGGATTTGTTTCATTGTGCCAAGCTGTTAAACTTTTGGCTAATCCCCCTTCAGATATGCCAAAAGAGGAAGTTCATTATCAGGCATTAAAAATTCTTACAGCAGGTATAATTGGAGCAGCTTCATTAGGATTAAGTGCAGTAATAGAGAAGGGGTTACAAGCTATTCCGGGGTTACAGCCACTAATGATGTTTCCAATTCCCTCATTTGGCAAAGAGCAGCGTACTGTAAGTGATGTAATTGCAGTAACTCTTTCAGCACTTGCTGGTGGCCTATTAACAGCAATAGTCTTGTACTTTATGGATAAATGCCGTGCTTCAGCAAAGCATGATAAATTACAGATTCAATTAATTACACAAAGTGGAGTAGTTGTTCAGTGTGAAGTAGCAAAAACTTGGTGCACAATGGATGATGCATATAAATTCTTCAAAATGAAAGTGTTTGATATTTCTCAAATATTTAAAAACACAGAAGAGGAACTAGATAGATCTTTTGAAACCGTAAAGCAGGCTACGAATTCAAGAGAAAATGCAATGTCAAGGCTTAGAGCAATATTTAATAATTAGGGGAGTATGCAAATGGCAGATGCAAAAATATCAAAAGAGTTACAAATAAGTTCATCAAAGCTTAAAACTATGTCTCAATCTCAGTTAGAAATTTTTGCAGAAGAAAAATCGAAGTTCATATTGGAAAAAATTGAACTTTCTACACAAAAAATAACGGATGCAAAAGATGCCGCAAAAAATGCAGCTAATATGCGTAGTGGATGGTTTGGCAAAACTAGAAAAAAAGCAGATGCAACTGCTGATGCTGTTATTGCAACGAATGAAGCCGTTGCTGAAATGAATGAATTGTTACAAGAAAGTATTCGGTTTACTTGTTTATCATTAGATTTTGCACAGGCAATGTCGAAACATATTTCGGCATTAATTGTAAAAGGATTTGAAAATCGTGATGGTGAATTTATAAAATTAAGTTCTGATTCCGAAGAGCAAGCTCTATATATTGTGGAACAGGCTGATGCTTTTGCCAAAAATCAATTAAAGGTCGAAATGAAGCAGGCTAAACAAGATTCTAAAATTAATAATCTTGCTAACAAAGTTGCTGAGAACGAAAATCGCCTGAATGAAAAAGACACTCTTGATTCTGCCCAATCAGCAGCTATTGCAAATAATAAAAAAAGGCTTGATGAAAAAGATGAGATTGACGAAGAACAGACACAGCGGCTTGAAAAGCTTGAGTCATTGCTCACCCAGAAAGATGTTGTTGACCAAAAACAGGAGGAAGCTATTGTTAAAAATGCAGAGGCAATAAAGGTTCTTTTTGAATATACGAAGCAGAAAGATATTTTGGATAAAGAACAGTCTGAAGAAATTGAAAAAATAAAGAAAGCGTCTAACAGAAAGTTGTGTATTTTCACAATTATTTTGTCTGCTTTTGCATTGATTTGTGGAGCAATAAGCATTGCTTTACAGTTTGTTAAATAGAATAACTAAAGGAGTAACCTATGAAAATTAAATGTTATAACTGTGGAAAGCCAGTTCCGGAAAAGCCAGTTCCCTGTCCTCATTGTGGGGCAAATGCCATCCGATTTGAGAGAGATAGTTGTGATATTCTGGACTTTGTTTGGAGAGAGTATGATGGAAAAGGGAATATAATTTGTGAAAAAGATTTTTTGGGTAAAGAGACCAGGTATGATTATGATGAAAAAGGGAACAAAATCCTTGAAAAAACAAAATCCGATTTTCCGCCATATGATTATGATATTGTTTCCAAGTATGAATACGATGACCATGGAAATAAAATTTATATTAAGGATTGCCTTGGCGAACGTTGGTGTACCTATGACAATAGGGGTAACTGCATATATTTAAAATACTCAACAGGTGAAGAGTGGTGGTATGATTATGACGAAAAGGGTAATGAAATACACGGTAGAAAATCTGATGGCTTTGAAAAGTGGATTGAGTATGATAAGAATGGTCGAGAAGTACATCGCAAACATTCTGATGGGTTTGAACGATGGCTTGAATACGATAAAAATGGGAATACAATTCATTTAAAGACTTCTGAAGGCGATGAGCATTGGGCCGAGTATGATGATAGAGGGAATAAGACCTACGTTAAAATTGGAAAGGCTGAAATCTGGTATGAGTATGATAAAGATGGCAATTTAATCCATGAGCATAGAAATGACAATGATGATTCTTGGTACGAATATGATGAAAATGGATTCCTGATCCATGAAAAAAATCCAGATGAAGAGTCTTGGCTTAAGTTTGGAACTGATGGTTCGGTTACTTTAAAGGATAACAATGGTATGATACGCCAGTTTGATGCTTCAGGAAATATGCTTTATGAAAAGAATTCTTATAGTGAAACATGGTGGGATAAGGGAGGAAATAAAATACATGATATTACATTTGGTGATGAGAACTGGTATGATGAAAAAGGGAAAAAAATAGAAAATGATGCTGCAAAGGTATGATTCTATGCCACTGTGCAACAGCAATAAAACCCTAACCCAGCACCAGCTGGATAAGCACGGTCCTGGCTTTAGCCAGATTCCTGTCTTTGTCCCTGCCGATATAGAGAAGAGCAGGGAGAAAGAACGGAAAGAAGATAAATAAAAAAGCCTGTATCGTTCTGATATAGGCTTTTTAGAGTTTTTGGACTTTTGCGAAAAAGTATAATCAGAAGGTTTTCCAATATCCTTTCTTTCTTCCACCGGCCCTCTGTATCTTTCCTGCCAGTCGCAGCATTTTAATATGATAAAAGATTCCATCGTCAGTCATATCAAATTCTTTTGCAAGTTCTTTTGTCGTAATATATGGGTTTTGCTGTATCATCCTGAATATCTTTTCCGTAGTGTTTTCCGTAGTAAAATGGGCCTTTTCCGTAGTGTTTTCCGTAGTAAAATGGGCCTTTTCCGTAGTATTTAGTTCCACATGGAAAAAGTTTGGAGTAAGGTTAAAAATATCCGGGTTGTATGCTTTCATCATCTTTTCCATCCCCGTACCAAGCTGTTCAACCAAGCCAATATCATGAAAAATGCGCATTATCTCGCGGTTTCTAGGGCGTGAACATCCAGAGATAAGCTCTTCTTTGGACATTCCATCTATAAGTCCTCCATAAGATACTATTTCGATGTGGTCTGAAAATATATAGAAAGCAGGACACATCAAATCGGTATAATCATTATGGACAAAAGCATTGATTGCAGCTTCTCTCATAGAATCGGTATCAATCATCTTTCTTTCTTGCCTGAATGGATATCCAATAGAAGCGAAAGTCCTGTTCTCGATTTCCAGTTTATCAAGAACTTTTTTGCATGATTTTATGAGCGAACAGTAACCGTATTCTTCATTTTCAATAAGTTTAGTCTTATTGTTGCCGTCAAATTTAGCAACTTTGATTGTAGTTGTGTTCTCATCTGCAAACAAAAAGGCATTCAGATTATATTTCCCCTCTGGGGTTAAAAAACTGAGCGTCTTTGCAAACTGTTCATTTAGATGCTTTCCCCGCTCCTCATAAAAAATTCTTAGTTGTTCGAATGTCAAATCCTGGTTTGGGGATATTAGAAGGCTTAAAGAATTTCTTGTCCGTCTTGAATAGGCTTTTTCAATCATGGCTGAAGTCATAGGTTCAATTCTGCTTCCATTACGTATGAAACAGCCATCAGGAGTCATCCCTCTGTCTTTAAGGTAATAGGGCTTTTCAGTTCCACTTGAAATAGTTATCCTGATAATATTTTTGTTATTTCTCTTTTCTGTACTGATATCATAAAGTCCCAGACATTCCCCGCGGATGTTGCTTTTTATTCTATCTGCAATCTGTCTCTGGACTATGTCGGGATTATCAATGCCATAAACCGTTAAGTCATCATCAATACCAAGATAAATAGTTCCTCCATCTTTACTGTTTAAGAATGCGATAATTGATAACTCAAATTTATCAGTAAGACAGCGCTTGTATTCTGTTCTGTTGTTTTCAAAGCTTAATTCATTCATACACATCCTCCTTGAGTCATTTACCTGTATAGACAACAAAAAATGCAATTTTGATTGGACTTTTGAGAAAAAAAGTTGAAAAATTTTTAGCTCTGACATCAAGTGGCGGAGCAGGTGAGGTAAATTGGGGGTATCAAAACTAAAGGAGTAACCTATGAGTACAGAAGTTGAGCAAAACGAAATACAGGCAAAGTTTGACAAATTCAAAACCTGTTCATCTGCCGATGCTGCGAAAATTAAGGAAAACAGGGGCCTTTTGGATCAGATTATCCACACACCTCCGTTTGAGAAGTTTTTTGATTACATCGAAACATTCATTGACATGGTGGATGACTATTTCTCCGGCTTTTATACCGAAGTTCCCTTCGGAACAATAGCGGCGATTGTGGGGACATTACTGTATATAATCAACCCATTGGATCTTATCCCCGACTTCATCCCATTAATTGGTTTTATAGATGATGCAGCAATGGTAGGGTTCTGCCTTAGATGTGTGAAGTTTGATGTGGATAGATATAGGCAGTGGTATGAAGAATAATTTTAACCATGAAAAGACAAAGACTCAGCGTCAGCTGGATAAGCACGGTCCTGGCTTTGGTGAGATTCCTGTCTTTGTTCCTGCTGGTATAGAGAAGATCAAGGAAAAAGTCGGAAAGGAAAAAGAGGAAGAAAAAAAATAAAAAAAGTTGAAATTTTTTTACTCTGACATCAGGTGGCGGAGCAGGCGACTTACATTAGGATTATCAAAACTAAAGGAGTAAGAAATGGAAACAGAAAAGAATCAGGAAGAAATGATGAAAGAACTTGATGCAAAGATCGCAGAGCTTAACAAGCTTAAAGAAGAGCTGGGACAGCATGGTTCCGATTCTGCAGCAGATGAGAAAATCGAAGCCGCTGAGGCAGAAACCCAGGCAGAGGAAAATGTTGCTGAAGAACCGGATGATGAAACAATTGAACTTTTTGACGAGCCGCTGAAATGGTGGCAGGGGGCAATTGTGCTCGGAATTCCAGCCGTTCTTGGATTTGTCGGCGGTATCCTTGCCGGAGTCGGTATGGGCAAAAAGGACTAAAATATAGTGTTGTGTCACCCTGAATAAAATTCAGGGTGACAATCCTTTATTTCTTCTTTTCCGGGTGGGCGTTGAAATATTCGTTCCACTCGGTGCACTGGTCGTCATCGTGAATGACATAAGCCTTCTTGGCCACATCTGCCAGGAAACGGTCGGACCATGCGTCGCTGTAGAACTCGTCAATAACATCGGTGCTGAACTGCTTCTTGAAGTTGTCCAGCTTGTAAGGTCCTATGGCAAACATTCCGCTTACTATCTTGCCGGTGTGCTTGTCCATGTCGGTGGCAACCAGGTGCTTGAGCCCCAGTTTCTTCATGGCAGGCTCCATAAGGAAGGCAGGTGTGCCGCTGGCCACGATATCCTCGGGATCCTTCACAGCCATGTACCAAGGCTTCATATACTTCATCACAGAATTCCAGTAATCATCCAGAACCTGATCCAGATTCTTGATCTTGCGCAGGAACTTGTAGTGCCCCTGGCGTGCAGTTGTCTTGCTGATCAGCTTAAGCCTGAGGAGAATCTCCCAAAACCACCAGTTTATGTGATACCAGAAGAACCCTTTCTGATGAAATATATAGTCGAAGAACCGGTCCTCGGAGTCGCCGGTGAACATAGTCTCGTCAAAATCGTATACTTTCATGGTGATATAACCCCCAGGAAGAATAGTATCATAACCGCCGATATAAAACAATTATTTTGTTATCAAATCTCTTCTATAAAACCCTGTTTTTTTCTATAATAGAGAGACAGGAGAAAAAATATGGACATCGATATAAAGAATCTTCATCCATTGGAGATCAAGGTTCTTCTCAACTATAAGGGCGATGATATCACTGCTGAACAGATAGGATCCCAGCTTGGATTCGAGAGCCAGAGCAACCAGATTTTCAGCTGGCTGTCGGGCAAAGAGCTTATCAAAGAGAAAAGCAGGACACTTCGGACAATCTACGAGCTTACCGAGCTTGGTGCAGAGTACAAGGCAAAGGGAACCCCTGCCGAGCGCATCCTGGCCCTGGTAAAGGAGAAGGGGGCTATGAGCCTGCCTGAGATTGCGGCTGCCCTGGGCCTTGAGAACAAGGATGTAGGTACTGCCTTCGGTCAGCTCTCCAAAGAGGGAATTCTGGCTATGGATGCCGAGAAGAAGGCTTCTGTGAAGAACGGAGAGCCATCTGCTGCCATGAAAGCTGTACGGGCACTGCTTGAGAAAGGAAACCAGATTCTGGATTCAGACCTTTCTGATGAAGAGAAGAAGGCGATGGCCACAGTCAGCAAGAAGCGCGGTGCGGCAGCTGCTCCTTTCAAGGTGATTGAGCGGGAGGACCTGGTTTACGAGTTCACCCCGGCCGGCTTCGAGGCAAAGAAGATGCTCCAGGAGAAGGGCGTGACAGGTGACGAGATCGGCGTCCTTACTCCAGATATGCTTAAGAAGGGCGAGTGGAAAGGCAAGGCATTCCGCAGCTACAATGTCAACACACCTCCTGCACGGCTTATAATCGGCCGCCACAACCCATACACCGTATTCCTTGACAGCATCAAGGACAAGCTGGTTTCCTTGGGCTTTGAAGAATATGACGGACCGCTGGTTGAGGCAGAGTTCTGGAACTGCGATGCCCTCTTTATGCCACAGTTCCATGCAGCCCGCGATATCCACGATGTATATCATATCAAGACACCTACCATGGCTAAAGAAATAGAGCAGCCATACCTGGACCGGGTGGCAGAAGTCCACAAGAACGGATGGACCACAGGAAGCCGGGGCTGGGGCTATGAGTTCGACCGGAACTTCACTAAGCGCCTTATCCTCAGGAGCCAGGGAACTGTACTCTCTGCAAAGCAGCTCCACAAGGCCAACATCCCGGGCAAGTACTTTGGTATTGCACGGTGCTTCCGCTACGATAAAGTAGATGCAACCCACCTTTCCGACTTCTACCAGACCGAGGGAATTGTGCTGGGCAAGGATGTTAACATGAAGACCCTGCTGGGACTTCTCAAAATGTTTGCAGTTGAGTTTGCCGGAGCCACCGAGGTTATGTATGTGCCTGGCTACTTCCCGTTCACCGAGCCATCGGTAGAGATCCACGTAAAGCACCCTGTACTGGGCTGGATTGAGCTTGGCGGCGCCGGAATCTTCAGACCGGAGGTCACCAAACCTATGGATGTGGATGTGCCTGTTCTGGCATGGGGTATCGGAATCGACAGAATGGCCCTGATGTCACTGGGACTCAACGACCTGCGTGAGCTTTTCTCACCTGATATCGAGAATGTCCGCTTAAGAAGGAGTAAATAAGATGCCAAAGATTGAAGTTTCTGCAAACGCTCTTTACAAATATATGGGAAAAAAGGTGACAGGACAGGAGTTCATAGACCTGATCCAGTGTGCCAAGGCTGAGCTTGACGAAGAGGATGGGGACACCCTCAAGATTGAGCTTAACGATACAAACCGCCCTGACCTGTGGTCCACCGCAGGATTCGGCCGGCTCTTGAAGCTGTACCTGGGGGGCAAGATTTCTGAGTATCCATTCTTCTCCAGAAAGGGAGATGTCAAGGACAACGGCGGCCGGGAAGTGCATGTTGACCCATCAATCAAAGATTACCGTCCGTACGAGGTCTGCTTCATGGCCAAAGGAAAGGAAGGAATTTCCGACGAGGGGCTCAAGGACATTATCCAGACCCAGGAGAAGCTGTGCTGGAACTATGGCCGGAAGCGCAAGTCCATTGCCATGGGTGTATTCCGCAGCGATATGCTGAAGTTCCCTCTCAAGTACTATGCCGCAGATCCTGACAAGACTAAGTTCGCACCATTGGGATTCACCGAGAAGATGACACTCCGGGAGATTCTGGAGAAGCATCCGAAGGGAATCGAGTTCGGTCATATCATCAAGGATTTCCCGGGCTATCCGTACATCACTGACTGCGAGGGCAACACTCTGAGTATGCCTCCTGTAATCAACTCCAACGAAAGCGGCGCAGTTGAAGTGGGCGATAAGAATCTGGTGGTTGAGATCACCGGAACTGATATGCCATCCCTGGTTCTTTCTGCATCAATCGTAGCATGTGACCTGTATGATTCCGGCTTCGAGATTCTCCCTGTAAAGGTTGTATATCCATATGACACACCGCTGGGAAGAGAAGTGACAATCCCATATTACTTCCAGGAGCCTGTGACAGTTGATGTAGCCTATGTGAACAAGCTCCTTGGCGAGAAGTTCACTGCCGATGAAGCTGCAGAATACTGCCAGAAGATGGGAAGCAAGACCAAGGTGGATGGCGACATCATCACTGTTTATCCACCTGAATACAGAAATGACTTCCTCCATTCTGTGGATGCTATCGAAGATATCATGATCGGCCGGAACCTGAAGAACTTTGTGCCTGAAATGCCTTCTGACTTTACAAAAGGAAAGATCTCTGACGAATCCCAGTTCGGACGCCATGTGAAGAATATCATGGTAGGTTTGGGATATCAGGAGATGACATACTGCTATCTGGGCTCTGCAAAGGACTTTATCCAGAAGATGAACATCACCCCGGAAAAGGTGGTGCAGATATCAAACCCGATGAGCGAGAACTTCGAGTTTGTACGCCCATCTGTCCTGCCATGTCTTCTCAACTCTGAATCAATCTCCAGCAACGCAGTATATCCACATAACATCTTTGAAATAGGAAAGATCGCACTGATCAACCCGGAGGAAAACTACGGCGTAAGCACAATCAATGCGCTGGGCTTCCTCTCTGCCGACAAAGATACAACATTCAACACACTGAACTCCCAGATTACAGCGCTGTTCTACTACATCGGAGCAGAGTACACACTCAAGGAGGCCGAGGATCCACGGTTCATCACAGGCCGCTGCGCCAAGGTCATTTCTGGTGGAAAGGAAGTGGGAATCATGGGCGAGATCAACCCTGTGGTTCTGGAGAACTGGGGTATCCAGGTACCTTGTGCCGCATGCGAGTTGAACCTGGACATTATCCTGGCAGATACTAAGAAGTGAGGTTCTGTATGGATATTAAAATCAAAGCTGTTCAGGCAGTGATTCCTGAAGATTCAAATATCATCGTGGGACAGTCCCACTTTATCAAGACAGTTGAGGACCTGGAGGAAATCATTGTTTCCGCAGTGCCTGGCATCCAGTATGGTCTGGCCTTCAACGAGGCATCCGGCCCATGCCTGGTGCGCACAGGCGGAAACGAGCCTTCTCTGGTGGAAGCTGCCAAGGAGAATGCCCTGGCAACAGGAGCAGGCCATACCTTCTACCTGGTTATCAGGAAGGCATTCCCAATCAATATCCTGAAGCAGATCCAGGCTTGCGGCGAGGTGGTCAACATCTATGCCGCCACTGCCAACCCGCTGCAGATTATTCTTGCAGAATCGGAGCAGGGCAATGGTATCCTGGGCGTAATTGACGGTTTCTCACCGAAAGGTGTAGAGGGCGATGCCGACAAGAAAGACCGGAAAGATATGCTCCGCCTGTTCGGATATAAGTTCTAAACTGTAAATCTTCTGATGCAGAAAGAAGAACGGGACCTGACAGTAAACACATTTTTAGAGCACCTGCGACGCCATCCCATGCCCGAGCTTATTTCGGATGAGTGCATGGCCGCTTTCTCATCAATCCAGCGCCAGTATGGCAATGTCAAAACCTATGGTGCCGGTCTTGAGGTGCGCCTGGGAAATCCACAGCGGTATGTGGATTATATCATGTGCCTTGATGAGGATAAAATCCCAGGTGTAACTTCCCTATGGTACGAAATAGACTACGAAGAATTCAAAAGAGCCGCCGCAGCTGGCGACAAGATCTGTCCCTGTCTTTTTGTCAACACTACGAAAAAGGCAGAAGAGTTTGATTCTTTCTGCGACCAGGCCCTTATCCCTTTTCTAGGCGAAAAACGGGCTAAAAACCTCCGTCCAGCCTTGGAACAGCTTACCCAAAAACTCCCTGAGGAGGTGGTCATAAAACAGATAGGTACCATGTCCAGCAGGGGAGAGCTGGATGTCATGCGGCTGGTCATAAGGTTTCCCGAGTGGGATATAGTTCCCCAGACTCTGAAGGCTATAGGCTGGCAGGGTGATGCCGTAGCATTGTCAAAAGCATTGGCCCCGTGGCATACCTCAAAGGAAGTTGCAGTTAATATAGATCTGGGAGTGAATGGGGTGCTTCCGAAGATTGGATTCGAAGTCTTCGGTCTTTTAAAACATCCGGTTCTGGTGGATCAGTTTCTTGGAAGACTTGAGGGTGCAGGGCTGTGCCTTCCTGAAAAGAAAAAAGCCTTAAGCCGATGGATCCGGATACGTCCTGATGGAGATCCGTTCATCCAGCCCCTTATCCACTATTTCAAACTGAATTATAAAGATGGAAAAATCGTAGAGGCAAAAGCATATCTGGAACAGTCTTTCCACCTTCAGCACACCTTTTTTAACACCTACGACAGGCCAGTCAGAATGGATATGGAGCTGAGCGATGGAAAACACATGCTGCCCCTGGAGAAGGCTGAGGAGCTGATTGCTTCTTTTGCAAAGGAAAGGGGAATAGAAGTGCGTTTCTTTGGAAATGGTGATTATGCTGATATGGAGAAGCTTCTGGCTGTATGCAGAGACTGTTCCCTGGAGGCCGACTCTCTTCTGCCGGAAGGAGAAAGACGCCGGTGGATCATGAGCCGGCATAATGTGTCCCAGCTCCTTTCTGCTCTTCAGGAGGCCGAGAAAGCTGGGGCAAAGGAGATGTATATAACAGAATCAAGGTCCGATACCCCCGGAGCTGCCCAGATTAAGGAAGCAGCCGAAATAATCAATGCCTGGAAAGGGACAATGAAAGTGTTTGTAGAGGGCTGTTTCTCGCGGCTCAGAACATATATGGGCGGATCTGATCCGAAGAAGAATCCCAATCGGGGAATATGGCAGGGCTGCGAAGCTGGGCGCACATTCTTTGCAGTGCGTGCCGACGGAAGTTTTGTCCCATGCCTGGAATTGGAAGAGCCCGGCGAAAAGGGGACTATTGTACAGTATTGGGAGCATTCTCCTGCCCTTAAGGCATTGCGGCAGCGGGAACAGCACACCGAGGCCTGCTTATCATGTCCTTATAGCAAGAGGTGTCTCCCTTGCCCTCGGTTTGTTCCTGCTGAAGATTCCTGTAATTTTTAATCAGAAAAAATAAGTATTGACTTTTTTATGGTTTATGCCGTATATTAATAGTGTATAAAGAGTTTTTTGAAAACATATCCTTAGACAAAAGGAGGTAAAGCGAATGATGAATGCATTCCTTGTACCAGCACCTGAAATGATGAAGATTACAGGTCGCGCAGTATTAGTGATGGCAGCAGTGCTCGCGGTTGCAACAGCAGCTCACTGCTTGGGTTTCTAAAAAATTGGGAGAACGAACCGAAAGGTTCGCTTTTTTTTTGCCCAGAACCTTTCAGTGGCACTGAGCAATAGTCTTTTTAATTCCTGCTAAAAGTTCGTCATAATTGTGGGCCACACCGATGGTGGGGTTCTCGTCCACAATCCGCTGAGGAGGGCAGAATAGCATTCCCCCGTCAGCCTCTTTGATCATAGAAAGGTCGTTATAGGAATCGCCGGAGGCAAACACTTTCAGGTTCATGGAGTGGAAGCCTTCCACTGCATGCTTTTTCCCATCCTTCTGACGCAGCTTATATCCGGTGATCATATTCTTATCATCGACAATCAGAGTATTGCAGAAGATGGTAGGCCATGCCAGCTGCTTCATCAGGGGCTGTGCAAACTGGTCAAAGGTGTCGGAGAGTATGACTGCCTGGGTAAAGGAACGGAGCTCATCCATAAAGGCTTTGGCGCCCTCCATCGGTTTCATGGTGGCAATAACGTCCTGTATATCCTTAAGTGTCAGGCCATGCTCCTTGAGAATCTCGATCCGTCCTTTCATAAGAACATCATAGTCTGGGATATCCCGGGTGGTGAGCCTGAGCTTCTCAATTCCAGTTTTCTCTGCTACATTAATCCAGATTTCAGGTACTAAAACACCCTCAAGGTCAAGGCAAACAACAAACATTTTCACTCTCCGTTCTAAAAGTGTATAGTCACTATATTTTTTGTATTTAAAAATATCAATATATATATTGCAAAAACCTTGTAGAATTTGTATTATTTTGCGATAAAGGAAAAAATTATGGATCTTGAGAAAAAATTAAGAAACATCGGTATCAGTGCGCATATCGATTCCGGTAAGACTACTCTTTCTGAGCGTATCCTTTTCTACTGCAATAAGATACATGCAATCCACGAGGTTCATGGAAAGGATGGCGTCGGTGCCACCATGGACTCCATGGAGCTGGAGCGGGAGAGAGGAATCACCATTGCATCTGCTGCAACTAATGTTGTCTGGAAAGGGACCCCTATCAACGTAATTGACACCCCGGGCCACGTAGACTTCACTGTAGAGGTTGAGCGTTCTCTCAGAGTACTGGATGGAGCTATCCTGGTGCTCTGCTCTGTAGGTGGTGTCCAGTCCCAGTCCATCACAGTAGACCGGCAGCTTAAGCGGTATAAGGTTCCACGCCTGGCATTTGTGAACAAGTGTGACCGAACCGGTGCAAACCCATACAAGGTTAAGGAGCAGCTCCACGACAAGCTGGGTCTGAACTCTGTGCTCATGCAGATTCCAATCGGACTTGAGGACAAGCTTGAGGGTGTTGTTGACCTGGTCAAGATGAAGGCTATCTACTTCCGTGGCGATAACGGTCTTGATGTAGTTGAGGAAGATATTCCTGCTAACCTTAAGGACGAGGCCGAGGAGAAGAGAGAGCTTATGCTTGATGCAGCCTCCATGTTCTCTGATGAGCTGGCAGAAGCTTACCTGAACGGCGACGAGATTCCACAGGATATGATCCACGAGGCAGTGCGCAAAGGGGTTCTGGCCCGTGAACTGGTTCCTGTATTCATGGGATCCGCATATAAGAACAAAGGTATCCAGCCTCTCCTGGATGCAGTAGTACGATATCTGCCTGCACCTGAGGATGTTGAGAACACAGCCCTTGACCTGGATGACAACGAGAAGGAGATTATCCTTAAGTCAGATCCAAGGATGCCTACTGTAGCTCTTGCATTCAAGCTTGAGGACGGACAGTATGGCCAGCTTACCTACATCAGAATTTATCAGGGTGTGATCAAGAAAGGCGACGAGCTTTATAACACAAGATCCAAGAAAAAATTCAAGGTCGGACGTCTTATCAGGATGCATGCTTCCACAATGGAGGATATCAGCGAAGGCGGCTGCGGAGACATCGTGGCACTGTTCGGTGTTGACTGTGCTTCCGGTGACACATTCTGTAATCCATCCCTTAACTACTCCATGACATCCATGTATGTTCCAGACGCAGTTATCTCCCTTTCCATCAAGCCGGTGGACAAGAAGGCTGCCGACAACATGGCAAAGGCTATCAACCGTTTTACCAAAGAGGACCCTACATTCCGCTGCTATGTGGATGAGGAATCCAACGAGACTATCATCTCCGGTATGGGCGAGCTCCACCTGGATGTATATGTAGAGAGAATGAAGAGAGAGTACAAGGCCGAGGTCACCACAGGTGCACCACAGGTTGCATACCGCGAGACTATCACCAAGCGGGCCGACTTCGAGTACACTCACAAGAAACAGTCCGGTGGTTCCGGTCAGTACGGTAAGGTCTGCGGATTCATCGAGCCTCTCACTGAAGAAGGCAAGAACTACGAATTCGTCAACGAGGTCAAAGGTGGTAAGATTCCTACCGAGTACATTCCTGCTGTTGATAAAGGTTTCCAGGCTTCCCTTGCAAAAGGTCAGCTGATCAAGTTCCCTGTTGTGGGTGTAAAAGTTACAGTAAACGACGGTCAGTCCCACCCTGTAGACTCCTCTGATATGGCATTCCAGCTGGCAGCTATGGGCGCATTCAAGGAAGCGTATATGAAGGCTTCTCCTGAGATCATGGAGCCAATCATGAAGGTTTCTGTAGAAGGTCCTACCGAGTTCCAGGGCAACATCTTCGCCAGCATCAACCAGCGGCGCGGTATGATTGTTTCCTCAGTCGAGGACGGTGCCATCTGTCATGTAGATGCAGAGGTTCCACTCTCTGAGATGTTCGGATATTCAACAGTTCTCCGTTCCCTTACTCAGGGAAAGGCTGAGTTCACCATGGAATTCCAGAAGTATGGAAAAGTTCCAAAGTCTGTTTCTGACGAGCTTATCAAGAAATATCAGGAACAGAATAAAAAATAAGGAGAAGAGCTATGGATAAATCAAAACTTACAAGCAAAAGCCCGCTGCGTGTTCTTGAAGAGAGCGTAAAAGGCGGACTGGATAAAGGCAAGGTTACTGTAATCGCATCCAAGAAGGGTGTCGGAAAGACAGCATGTCTTGTTCATATCGCTATCGAGAAGCTGCTTGAGGGAAAGCAGGTGCTCCATGTCTCATTCTCCAAGCGCACCGACTATATCATCAGCTGGTACGAGGATCTTTTCAACGAGCTGGCAGCAGCCAAGAAGGTTGAGAACGTGGCAGAGCTCAAGGAAGAGACCATGAAGAACCGTGTCATCATGAGCTTTGTTCAGGACGGTATTGTAGACAAGCAGATCCTGGCAAGCCTCGAGGCAATGATCGGGCCCGGCAACTTCAAAGCTGACACTATCATTGTAGACGGTTATAACTTCCAGAAGGCTACCAAGGCAGACCTGGATCTTCTCAAGGACTTCGCCAAGAAGATGAATGTGGAGATCTGGATCAGCGCATCACTCAAGGCAGATGACGTTATCTTCGATGCCAACGACTTCCCTGTAGAACTGACCAAGTTCAAGGATGATGTTGATATCATCATCTCCCTCCGGTTCAAGAACGACTTCATCCAGATGAAGGTAGTCAAGGACGAGGGTGGCGATGTGAAGGATGATGTCAAGCTGATGCTTGATGCAAAGACTCTGCTGATTGCCGAGAAATAAGACAGGAGAATGGATAGAAGAAAGCTTTTCGGGTGCCTGTGCGCCCTGGGATGTGAGGTCCTGTTTGGCATAAGCTATCTTTTCACCAAACATATTACTTCTGATGTTACCGTGCTGGAGCTGTTGAGCTGGCGCTTCTTCTCTGGCACGGTAATTTTTTCCCTCCTTGTCCTGCTTAGGATATTCCCTGTTCATATCAATAAAGAAAAAATAAAAGCATTTTTCCCATTTGTACTCTTTTCGCCGTTGATCTATTTCTACTGCGAAGGGATGGGAATCAAGGCTACAACAGCATCGGAGAGCGGTGCATTCCTGGCCTGTATACCGGTGGCTGCCCTGGTGGCCTCCAGCCTGGTGCTCAAGAAGAAACCGTTCAAAGTGCAGGTGATCGGAGTGCTTATTACAATAGCCGGTGTGCTGGTGTGTGTATGGACAAAGGGACTGGAGGCATCATTTTCTCCATATGGTTACTTCATGCTTACTCTGACAGTGGTGGGGTGCGGCCTTTATTCGGCTTATTCAGAGAAAGCCGCCTGCCTGACTGCGGTGGAGAAGACTTACGGGATGGTGATTGCCGGCTTTGTGGTGTTCTCCCTATGTGCTATAGGAGAGGGGCTTTCCAGGGGTACTCTTTCACGCCTGTTTGTGCTCCCTTTTGTAAACTCTGGTTTTCTGGCTGCTGTAATTTTTCTGGCGGCAGGCTGTTCTGTGTTAGGGTTTATCCTGTATAATGCTGCCATCGGGAGTATAGGGGCCAACAGGACCAACACCTTTGTCGGTATTTCTACTATAGTTTCTATTGTGGCTGGGGTACTGGTGCTCCACGAAAACTTTACTGCCATGCAGACTGCCGGGACAGTGCTGATTCTGTCCGGTGTTTATCTTGCAAATACAAAGTAGGATATATGAAACGATTTTTATGCATTTTCTGTATATTTATAAATATAGCATTTTTTTCATTTTCTGACGAAAATTTTTATAAAAATGATATAAATCCTGCGCTTTTTGACAGAATTAAGGGAAAATCATACAAAGACTATTGTACGATACCCCTCGGTGACCTTAGTTTTATACATATTCTGCATATCGACGTGGAAGGGCGTGTCCACGAGGGAGAGATGATCTGCAACGCTGCAATAGCTGACGACCTTCTGGAGATATTCCATGCTTTGTACGAGGCCAATTACCCTATAGAGAAGGTGCGGCTGGTTGATGAATACAATGCAGATGACGAGACTTCCATGAGCGGCAACAACTCATCCTGCTTCAACTACCGCACCATATCTGGAACAAACAAGGTGTCCATGCACGGCCGGGGGCTGGCCGTGGATATCAACCCGCTGTACAATCCTTACCATCTGGTTAAGGACAATGGTTCTGTGCATATTGAACCGGCCGGTGGAGCCGCCTATCTGGACCGCACCCGGAGTTTCGATTATAAGATAGAGGCCGATGACCTGTGTGTGCAGCTTTTCAAGGCCCACGGGTTTGACTGGGGCGGCGACTGGGCGAGAACCGGGTATAAGCTTTACAAGGATTATCAGCACTTCCAGAAAGATGTGAAGTAGGGCTGTTGGTTGACAATCCGGCGCTGCGGGGGGTAGAATACCCCTATGAAGTACGGAAAATGGTTTATTCTTTTAGTGGCTTTAAGCCTTATATTCTCGTTTGCAGGATGTGGTGGCGGCGGTGGAGGCGATGACCCGGATCCACCGGCACCTGAAACCCCATGGCTCTGCTTCACTGCATCAGCTGATTCCACAGTATCTACAAAAACACAGACAGATGGGACTGTAAGCACTCCTGCCCCAGTTCTTGAGTATTCCAAAGATGGTGGAACGACATGGACTGCTTTTGCACTGTCCTATTATGATTTATTGGATAATTTGATTACTGCTGGTACTACAGTTACATTGGCAAGCGGTGAGAAAATGTATATCCGGGCCAAGAGCACTAATGCTGCGTTCTCTGATTATGTCAGCGGATCAGATTTCCGTATTATCCGTTTTTTATTGGAAGGGTCTATAGCTGCCAGTGGCAATATAATGAGCCTTGTGGATAAGGAATGCAAATCTACTGTTATTCCAAGCAAGCTTTGTTTCTATTGCTTGTTTGCAAATTGTGGCGTTGTCTTGACTTCTGCACCAGAATTGCCGGCGACTACTTTGAAAGACAGTTGTTATGCGGATATGTTCTATGGTTGTAAAAGTCTTGTATCAGCACCTGAACTGCCGGCCACTACATTGGCAACGGGTTGCTATGATGGTATGTTTGCTGAATGTTCTGCTCTGACGACAGTGCCAGCCCTGCCAGCCACTACATTGGCAGAATACTGTTATTCAGGTATGTTTGATAACTGTACCAGCCTTGTAAATGCTCCTGAGATAAAAGCAACTTCTTTGCCAGAAGGTTCTTGCTATGGTATGTTTATCCGCTGCTCTGCTTTGGAAAGAATTACTGTGCATTTCACCGACTGGAATACTGCAGGACAAGCAACTAATAATTGGGTTATGGATACTACTGCTGGTGGACATTTCTATTGTCCTGCCGGGCTTGTTGACAGAACAGAAGATGACTCAAAAATCCCTACGGGTTGGACAGTACATGATCTGCCGTAAATAGGAAAGACAGAATCACCTGGCATATTTTTGTTGTAAAATCCCCCTTTTTATGGTATGTTTATTAAGAGATGAATATACCTGATAAAACAATTTTAGAAACCGAAGAACAATTCCAACAGAAGATGGAAAAAGGTTATTCTGATATGCTGAATGGCCGAGTTACTCCATTGGCTGAAGCTATTGCTGAAATAAAAAAATTAAGTGATAAAACATGACTACAAATACATTCAACCTGATTTCGACAACTGACCTGCCGGAGTACAAATCTACAGGCTATTTCTATAGACATAAAAGGACAGGATGTCAGGTCTTCCATATAAAGAACAATGACCCGGAGAACCTGTTCGCCTTTATATTCCAGACCCCGTCGGAGAATAACTGCGGCACTGCACACATTATGGAGCATTCGGTACTGGCCGGGTCTGAACATTTTCCTGTTAAGGATCCATTCCTCCAGCTTTTAAAGGGGAGCGTATACACATTTCTGAATGCAATGACCTATCCGGACCGTACTGTGTATCCTGCCTCCACCGTGGTGGAGAAGGACTACTTCAACCTGATGAAGGTGTACGGAGATTCCGTGTTCTTCCCGCTGCTCCGTAAGGAGACATTCATGCAGGAGGGAATACGGCTTGAGAAGAACCCCGATGGCAGGCTTGAATGGCAGGGCATTGTCTACAACGAGATGAAGGGAAGCTACAGCGATCCTGCTGCCATACTGGACGAGTATTCCCGCCGCACCTTGTTCCCTGACACAGCCTATAAGTACGACTCCGGCGGTGTGCCGGATGCAATCACAAATCTGACATACGAGCAGTTCCTGGCTTTCCATAAAAAATATTACAGCCCTTCCAACTGTCGCATTTTCCTGTATGGAAATATTGATACCGATAAGCAGCTGGAGTTCTTTGAGACGGAGTTCCTGTACCGCTTTGATTCTGACACAGGGGCAGCTGACTGCGTGCCGCTTCAGAAGAAATATGACAAGCCTTTCAGGTTTGACACCACATGTCCTGCATCGGAAGAGGCTGAAGATGGCAGTGCATCCTTAAGCTGGCTCTGCAGGGAGACTGTTGATGTGGACTATGCAATCAAGGCACGGATTCTTTCCGATATTCTTCTGGATAATCCATCATCCCTTTTGTATCGGCGCATTGTGGAGTCCGACATAGCTGATGACGTCTCCTCAGTTACCGGAGTTTACTGCGGTATCCGGCAGGCTGTGTTCTCTGTCGGAGTAAGGGGAATAGAGAAGGAGAGGGTAGGCGAGTTTCAGACCTTTATTGAGGAACAGCTTAAGGATATTGCCTCAAAGCCCATAGACAGCGCTCTGGTAGAGGCAGCCCTGAGCAAGGCCGACTTCCGGCGTAAAGAGCTGAAGGTGCGCTTCGGCATGGTGTTGCTGGGCCGCATAATGCCGGGCTGGCTCTACTCCGGCTCCCCCACAGCGACGCTGTGCACAGAGGCGGCTTTCGGGCGGCTGAAGGCTGCGTACCAGGCCGACAGCTGGCTCTTCAATAAGTTCATAGAGAGCGAGCTTATAGCCAACCGCCACCAAAGCCTTGTCTCTGTGTTCCCTGGCGCTTCCGCACCAGGGAAGGAGCCGGGCGGTGCAGTGGGCCTGGATAAGGATATCGCCTTGTTTGAGGACTACAAGAAAAGCAACGACAGCATCGAAGATATAAAGAAAATTCCGGTTCTGCACAAGGCCGATATCCCTTACGATATAGAAAATCCCACCTTTGTTAAAACAAAGCAGGGCAGCGACACTATCTATCAAAATCATCTCTTCACTGGTGGCATTGTCTATACAGATCTATTCTTCGACGCCTCTGCCCTGGGGGATGAGCAGCTTATCTACATACCGCTTCTCAACGGTCTTCTGGAAGAGGTTGGCCTCCCGGGAATGCCCTACTATGATGTGACATCCCGTATGGATACTCTGGCGGGCAGCTGGTTTATAACCACCTTCTGCGAACCCTGCCTGGATGCTCCTGTGCTGAAGCGCCTTATGATCCACTTCGCCTCCCTGGAGGAGAAGACTTATGAGGCGGCGAAGTTCATCATGCAGGTGGCCCAGCAGGGTCAGGTGACCGACCTTGAGCGTCTTAAGAATGTAATCATAAGCATGCGGAATGACTTTAAGGAGGAGTTCTTTGACAACGGCAACAACATAGCTATGATGTCTGCCTCCGGAAAGCTTTCTGAATCCTCCCACCTGACTGATCTGTGGAGCGGTCTGCCTCAGCTTAAGTTCCTTGAAAGCCTTGATACTGACAACGAAACCCAGATGAAGCAGGTGGCAGAAATGCTCCTGCAGCTTCAGAAATATATCTTCAGCCAGAGCCGCATAATAAGCATCGCAGCCTCTGAAGGATGGGATATGGACAGATATGTGTCATACCTTGATACACTGCTCACATCAGTTCCTTCTGACATTGTTCCGTCGGCAAAGCCATTTGTTCCACAGCCTGGTCTGGACTGCTATGCCACCAGCGCTCTGGTGAACTACAATGCCATGGCTTTCAATGTGGAGAAGAAATCAGAGAATCTGGATATGGTGGCCGAGGCTGTCCTTTCCCACATCCTTACCACAGGACGCCTCTGGGAGACTGTGCGGATGGAGGGAGGTGCCTATGGTGTATCTGCCATGTCAGATTTCATTGACCGTCTTTTCATCTTCACCTCTTACAGAGATCCATCTTTGGAAAAGACATTCAGAAACTTCATAAAATCCCTTGAATACACAGCCGAGCATGGTATTCCCGAGTCAATTCTGGAGCAGGCTGTCATAACCCTGGTGGGGCGTGATTTAAGACCTAAGACACCAGGTGCCAAGGCTCTGGAAGAATGTATCCGTGACATTAAGGGACTTACTGCTGAGCTGAAGAAAAAAAGGCGCCAGATACTTTTAAAACTGACAGACCATGATATAATCAAGACAGCAGAATCGCTGAAAGCTGTATGTGATGGCTCTGTCCTGGTCTCAATAGCCGGGCATCAGGCCATGAAAAAAGAGAAATCATTCCTTAAGCAGAAAGGCTTCAGGATAACTGATATTTCAATCTGACCAAAAGGAGAAGCAATGGCAACAGAAGAGAACAAAATCATCTATTCGATGATCCGGGTTAGCAAGTCATACAATCAGAAGAAGATTCTTGAAGATATCTATCTTTCCTACTTCTACGGAGCAAAGATCGGTGTCCTGGGCCTCAACGGCGCCGGTAAATCATCACTCCTCAAAATCCTGGCAGGGGTGGACAAGGAGTTCAACGGCGAGACTGTGGTTGCTCCCGGCTACACCATCGGATACCTGGAGCAGGAGCCTAAGCTGGACCCTGAGAAGACAGTGAAGGAAGTGGTTCAGGAAGGGGTTGCCGAGACAGTTGCCCTCCTTAAGGAATATGACGAGATAAATGAATCCTTCGGCAAGGAGATGACAGACGACGAGATGGACAAGCTCCTGGCAAGGCAGGGAGAGGTCCAGGAGAAGCTGGACAATATGGGAGCCTGGGATCTGGATTCCAAGCTTGAGCTGGCTATGGATGCGCTCCGGTGTCCTCCGGAGGATACCAAGATTGCAGTTCTCTCCGGTGGCGAGAAGCGCCGTGTGGCACTGTGCCGCCTTCTTCTTCAGAAGCCTGATATCCTGCTTCTGGACGAGCCTACCAACCATCTGGATGCCGAGACCATCGCATGGCTTGAGCACCATCTGCAGCAGTACGAAGGAACTGTAATCGCAGTTACCCACGACCGTTACTTCCTGGACAACGTTGCCGGCTGGATCCTTGAGCTGGACCGGGGCAAGGGCATTCCATGGAAAGGCAACTATTCCTCTTGGCTTGAGCAGAAGGAGAAGCGCTTAGCGCTGGAAGAGAAGCAGGAGACCGAGCGGCAGAAAACACTGAAACGTGAGCTTGAGTGGATTCACATGAGCCCCAAGGGCCGGCATGACAAATCCAAGGCAAGAATCAACGCATACGAGAACCTTCTTAAGGAAGAGACTGAGAAGAGGGACAAGGACCTTCAGATCTACATTCCTGCAGGACCTCGTCTGGGCGACAAGGTCATTGTGGCAGACAATGTGACCAAGAGTTATGGTGACCGTATTCTTGTTGAAAATATGAGCTTCAACCTGCCGGCCGGTGGAATCATCGGTGTAATCGGCCCTAACGGAGCAGGTAAGACTACACTCTTTAAGATGATAACAGGGCAGGAGAAACCCGATTCCGGAACTATCACCATAGGTGAGACAGTTAAGCTGGCCTATGTGGAGCAGACCCGGGAGAAGGTAGATCCGAATAAATCAATCTACGACGTAATATCCGGCGGCAACGAGATCATCAAGCTGGGAAACAGGGAGATCAATGCCCGGGCTTATGTGGCCCGCTTCAACTTCTCCGGCGCTGACCAGCAGAAGCTGACCGGTGTCCTTTCCGGCGGCGAGCGGAACCGTGTCCAGCTGGCCATGATGCTTAAAGAGGGAGCTAACGTGCTGCTTCTGGACGAGCCTACCAATGACCTGGATGTAAACACTATGCGGGCACTGGAGGAGGGTATCCTCAACTTCGCCGGCTGTGTGATCGTAATCAGCCATGACCGGTGGTTCCTGGACAGGATTGCCACCCATATCCTGGCATTCGAGGGAGACAGCAAAGTGTTCTGGTTCGAGGGCAACTACTCAGAGTACGAGGAGAACAAGAAGAAGCGTCTTGGAATTGATGCGGACCAGCCTCACCGGATCAAGTACCACAGCCTCACAAGAGACTGATCAGCTCGTAGAGAATGGCGGCGGTAAGACCCCAGATGATTTTATCGCCGTACTTGTAGACATAGATATTCCGCTTTCCGTTGGCCCAGGTGCCGTAGTACCGCTTTGGCAGCTTAAGCTCTTTGACAGGGAAGTTGCCTGTTTCGGTAAAGGAATCCACCTGATAAATCTCTGGTTTTGTATCTGTGAAGAATGAGGCTGGCACTACGAAGAGCTCTGCCACCTCTTTTTTATTGGGTTCTGCATCTGCCGGGCTTTCTATATTCAGAACTCCGATAAAGACATGGATTATTGCATCTCTATGGGAGACAATGCATCCAGCTTTTGCAGTAATCTCTACCTGGGACTGGTCTATCCCCAGTTCTTCAGTACATTCCCTGATTGCACATTCTGCGGGAGATTCCCCTTGCTCCACCATGCCGCCGGGAAAGCATATCTCCCCGGATTGCCGTATCCATTTGGCCCGCAGTTCGAATAGGATGGCATCTTTTTTACTGCCGATGAAGGGAACTAATACCGCAAAATGATTTTTGAGCCTTTTCCCTAAGAGAAAAGGCTCATCTGGAAGTGAATTTAAAAGTGAATTGTAGAAGTTCAAATCAGTTGCTGAATTCTTTCTTGGCGTCGTTTACGTCTTTCTTAGCTTTAGCTTCGCCTTTCTTCTCTTCTGATTTAGCTTTGTCGCCGATCTGCTTGCCAGCGTCCTTGCCGCCTTCTTTAATCTCTTTACCAGCCTTCTTGGTACCTTCTTTGATGTCCTGACCAGCTTCCTTCACGCTCTGTTTTGTCTGGAGCCAGAACTGTTTTGCCTTGCTCTCCTCAGAGAATGCGAATGTTGGTGCAAGAATAGAAAGTGTAAAGATTACAGTAATAAGACCGATTAATTTTTTCATTTTGTTCTCCTTAATGAGAAATAAAAAAAAGATAGTCCCCAGGGGAGTCGAACCCCTCTTTTAAGAATGAGAATCTCATGTCCTAACCAATAGACGAGGGGACCATCAATTTCTACTGCCCGGTAGGGACTTGAACCCCAAATGCAAGAGCCAGAATCTCGTGTGTTGCCAATTACACCACCGGGCAAAGACAATTAACATTACATAATTGACAGATAATTGTCAACTGTTTTTATCTTTTAAAAAATTATAATAATAATCCAGGCTGTCCACCATTGCTTCCCAGGAAGCCTCGATTATGTTCTCCGAAACACCTATGGTATCCCATTCCTGCTTCTTGTCAGAGGAGCGGATAAGTACTCTTACCTTGGCTGCTGTTGCAGACTGCGGGTCGTAGATTCTTACCTTATAGTCGATAAGGGAAATGCTCTTGAGGAACGGATAGAGAGGCTGCAATGCTCCCTGGAGCGCCACGTTCAGGGCATCCACAGGACCTACGCTGATTCCTGCCCCCATGACATTCTTGGTGGCTGTAGTCATGAACACCCGGGCTACAGTCTTGGCAGGAGCTTCCCCTGTCTTGAAGGATTCCAGGTGATAGTTGTTGAGCTCCATGAAAGGCTTGTACTTCTTAAGGCACTTGGCGATGAGAAGCATGAAGGAGGCCTCGGCAGCCTCGTATTCGTAGCCTGCCGCCTCTTTGTTCTTCAGCAGCCTGAGCACTTTCTGCACCTCGGGACTGTTCTTGTTGAAGTCGCCGAACTTCTTCATCTTGGCCAGCACTGTTGATTTGCCGGAAAGCTCAGAAAGGAGTATCTGGCGGTAGTTCCCAACGGCAGAGGATGAAACATGCTCTATAAGGTTGCCCGATTTAAGTACAACATCGGTATGGAGCCCCGCCTTGTGGCTGAAAGCTGCCTCGCCCACATAGGGCTGCCGCTTGTCCGGCAGTATGTTGGCCAGCTCGAAGAAATAGCGGGATGTATGTGTCATAAGATGGAGACGGTCTGCCACATTCACGGTATTCATGGTCTTGAGGCAGATATCTGGTGCCAGGACACACAGGTTGGTGTTTCCGCACCGCTCGCCCCAGCCGTTTATGGTTCCCTGCACATGGTCAATGTTGTCAAACTCTATTGCAGTGAGGGAGTTGGCTACAGCAGTGCCGCAGTCGTTGTGGAAATGTACTCCGATAGGGGGATACTTTTTCAGTTTGATATTGGAGAGGGTCTTGTGCAGCTGCATGGGCAGGATTCCGCCGTTGGTGTCGCACATGACAAGCCGTACAGCACCGGCCTCTTTTGCTATATCCATGGTCTTGAGGGTATACTCCCGGTCCACCAGGAGACCGTCGAAGAAGTGCTCCAGATCGAAGATGACTTTGCATCCATGGTCAGCCAGGAACTTCACAGATTCATAGATCATCTCAAGGTTTTTCTCCGGGTCTACTCCCAGGACTTTCTCGGCATGGGCCCTGGATGCTTTCCCCACCAGGGTCACATATTCGGTCTCTGCCTTCAGGAGCGACTGCAGGTGAGGATCTTTTTCTGTCTTGTCCTTAGGGTTCTTTGTAAAGCCGAAGGCAACCACCTTGGCATGGTTCAGCTTCACCTTCTTCATCCGCTCGAAATAGAGGGCATCCTTCTTGTTGGAGGAGGGGAAGCCCCCTTCGATGAAATCTATCATCAGGTCATCCAGCTTGCGGGTGGCCAGGATTTTGTCTGCCAGGCTGAAGTTGATGTCTATTCCCTGGATTCCGTCCCGGAGTGTGGTGTCGAAGAGTTCTATCTTTTTCATTCTGCCTCGCTCTCGCTGCTTATCTTGGATTTGTTCAGCGCGTTGAGATATGCCTTGGCACTTGCCTCAAGGATGTTGGTGGAAGCACCTTTGCCTGAGAATTTCCTTCCATCCACATTGATGACTACCGAAGCCTCTCCTACAGCCAGACGGCTGGGGCTTACAGCCTGGATAAGGAATTCTTCCAGAACCGCATGGAGTCCGGTTACCCGGTCTATAGCGTTGAACACAGCCGAAATAGGGCCGTCGCCTATAGCTGCCTCCTGCTTTGAGCCGTTGGCATCCTCTATCTCCACAGTTGCGGTGGATATTCCTGAGTTGCCAGAAAGGATGCTGAAATATTTCATCCGCATGGTGTCGGTCTTTTTCCCAAGCTCGTCGTTTACAATTGCTACTATATCTTCGTCAAAGACCTCGGTCTTGCTGTCTGCGATCTTGAGGAACACAGGGTAGATCTTCTTGAACTCATCGGAGGTGAGCTTGAAGCCCAGCTGGCGTACCCTTTTCTTGAAGCCGTTGAAGCCGGAATGGCGGCCCAGCACTATATCGTTGTGATCCTTTCCGATGGATTCGGGGGACATGATTTCGTAGGTCTCCCGGTTCTTGAGGACACCGTCCTGATGGATGCCTGCCTCGTGGGCAAAGATGTTCTCTCCCACCACAGGCTTGTTCTTCGGCACAGGGTAGTTGATGGTGTTTGCCACCAGCCGTGATGTCTTATAAATCTGCTTTGTGTTGATTCCGGTTGTGAAGTGGAGCATGTCCTTGCGTACATTGAACACCATGGCCAGCTCTTCAAGGGAGGCGTTGCCTGCTCTCTCGCCGATTCCGTTCACTGTCACCTCGGCCTGCCGTGCTCCTGCCTGGATACCTGATATTGTGTTGGCGATTGCCAAGCCCATGTCGTTGTGGCAGTGGACAGAGAGAATCACTTTGTCTATATTGGGCACATTCTCCTTGATGGCCTGGATAAGGGCGTAGAACTCAGAAGGGGTGGTGTAGCCCACTGTGTCCGGGATATTGATGATCCGGGCTCCTGCATTTATGACTTTCTCAAGCACTCTGAAGAGGAACTCAGGATTGCTCCGGGTTGCATCCTCCGGGGAGAACTCCACCTGGTCTGTGAACCTGCGGGCATAGCGGACAGCCTTTGCCGCCATGGAGAGAACCTCATCCTCCCGTTTCTTGAGTTTGTACATCATGTGGATAGGGGAGGTTGCGATAAAGGTATGGATAAGGGGATTTGCCGCTCCCTTGAGAGCTTCTGCGGCTGCGTCGATATCGGCAGTGAGCGCCCGGGCAAGGGCTGATACACCTGTGGTGCGTACATTCTCGGCAATCAGCTTGACTGCCTTCATCTGCACCGGTGACGAGATAGGGAATCCTGCCTCGATGTTGTCCACACCCAGCTTTGCCAGCTGTTCTGCTATGTCCAGTTTCTGCTCTGGGCTCATAGCTGCGCCGGGGGCCTGTTCGCCGTCCCTGAGGGTGGTGTCAAAAATCCTTATTCTTTCCATAATATCCTCGCTTGTTAAAAAGCGGTTTTTGCTTTATACTATTATCGGAGAGTTATATGAAAAAATCAACTGCTTTTATTATATGTATTCTACTAGTATTATGTTGTGGTTTCCTGTATGCTGACGAAGCTGTGCAGGAGGGTGATGCAGTGATGTGTCCGGCCGGCCTTTTCCCAGACCGGGGCTACTATGGTGCTTCTGACACTATTGCTGTAGGGAGCATTGTAAAGGTTACAAACAAGTCCAACAGCAAATCAGTTGATGTCTACATTGTGGACAAATCCGATTCCTTCATGGTGCTCTCCTATGATGCTGCGTTGAAGATAGGAATAAAGCGCAAGAACAGCGCAGTGGTGCAGGTTTCTGTAATCCGGGCCGCATCTGCGGCTAAGCCTGAGAAGCATCAGGACAAGATTGTGCCTGTGGCAAAGAAGAACTATCAGCTTCTTCCTGACGGCGTAGAGGTGGCTAAAGAACAGGCTCCGGCCGAGAAGGCTCTGGCAGCTGCACCAGCTCAATCCCAGGCTCCGGCAAAGAAAAGCACTCCTGCTCCTGCAGTGAGACCTGCTTCTGTTCCTGGTGCGGCAGTTCCTCAGGAGGAAGAGGGAGCTGTGTTCGAGAACATCAAGGATAAGGTTGTGGCTTTCATAGCAGCCGATGATGTGGATCCGAATGCGGCCAAGTATGTATCTGCCGACACCGTTGGAAAGAGTTTGCCTAAGCCGGCCGGCACCTTCTATGTGCAGCTTGGTTTCTTCTCCAGCCTGGATAATGCAGAGCAGATCGCATATACAGTGCAGACCAGCTATCCGGTGCTTATTGTAAGCAAGGAAATGACCACCTATGTGGGCTACCGGGTATTGGCAGGGCCGGCTCCTCTTGCAGACAAAGAGGATGTCCTGGGTGATTTCCGGGACGCAGGCTTCCCCGATGCCTTTGCCAGCTTTTAAATGAGCGAGCTGCTTTTTGATTTTGATAACGAAGTACCTCAGAAACCTGTAAAGGAAGGGCCGGAAGCCCGTATTGCCGAGCTTTCAGACCTGCTCCGCAGGTATCAGAATGAATATTATGTCCAGTCCCGGCCATCTGTCTCCGATGCAGAGTATGACCGCCTCTTTGACGAGCTTCAGGCACTGGAGGATCAGTATCCAGAGTTTAAGAAGCCCGATTCTCCCACTCTCCGGGTAGGATCCGACCTGGAGGCTGACTTTGCCGAGGTGGTTCACGCTATTCCTGTCCTGAGCCTGGACAAGACCCATTCCAAGGATGAGCTTATGAGCTGGGTCACCAAGACAGAGAAAAACTGCGGCAGGGCAGAGTTCATCGCAGAAGAGAAAATAGACGGCGTCTCCATAGTTCTGACTTATAAGGATGGTCTTTTGGTGCAGGCCGCAACCCGGGGCAACGGCTTTGTGGGCAACGATGTCACAGCCAATGTGAAGACAGTGAAGAGCATACCCCTTAAGCTTACCCGGCCTGTGGACCTGACAGCAAGGGGGGAGATTTATCTGCCGCTGGAAGCCTTCTCTATGGTGAACGACCGCCTTGCGGTTCCATATGCCAATCCACGGAACCTTGCCTCTGGTACATTGCGGCGGCAGAAGAGCTCAGAGGCGGGGGAGATACCGCTGGACAGCTTTATCTACGAGGGTTTCTTCCCTGAGAAGGATACCCTGGCTACACACGCCCAGGTGCTGGCACGCCTGAAGGAACTTGGTTTCAAGGTGAACAGCAGGACCACACTGTTTTCTGCTGGAGATTCACAAGCCATTGCAGACTACATAGAGAAAGAACGGGAGGAGCGGAAGAGCCTCCCATACGAGATAGACGGCCTTGTAATCAAGCTGAACGATATAAAGATGAGGGAGGAGCTGGGCTACACCGGCCATCATCCCCGATGGGCCATAGCCTATAAGTTCCAGGCCCCAGAAGGCATATCTGTGGTAAAAGGCATCGATGTGCAGGTGGGACGTACCGGCCGCATCACCCCGGTTGCCAGGATAGAACCTGTGGTGGTGAGCGGTTCCACAGTCTCTAACGTTACACTCCACAACCAGGATTACATCGACATGCTGGAGCTGGCGGTGGGGGACAAGGTCACAGTTTCCAAGCGGGGTGATGTGATTCCTGCGGTGGAGGCTGTGGTGGAGAAGAACGAGGTTGGGAACCCGGTGTGGAAGATGCCTTCGACCTGTCCAGTCTGCGGCAGTACCCTTGTACTGGATGGTGCCCACCATTTCTGTAAAAACCTGCAGTGCAGCGCCCGGGTAAAAGGGCAGATCATCTTCTTTGCATCAGTGGCCCAGATGGATATAGAGACCCTGGGAAGCGAGACTATCGAATTCCTGGTGGACAACGGCTTTATACACAGTATCCAGGAACTCTACACCTTTGATTTCCACAAGCTCAAGGATTATCCGGGCTTCGGCGACAAGAAAGTGGATCTTATCATCAAAGGGCTGGAGAAGAGCAAAGGAACCGGATATCTCAAAGTTCTCTCATCCCTGGGAATCCCCGAAATCGGCAACAAGGTAAGCGAGACTCTTATCAAGAACGGCATCGATTCCATAGACAAGCTTTACGAAGTGGTGGACTCGGGCGATATAGAACGGCTCACATCTTTCGATGGAATAGGCGGGAAGACTGCCCAGATCCTTATGAAAGAATTCTCATCTCCGGCACTCCGTGAGCAGATAGAGGCACTGCGTCAGGCAGGTCTTAAGTTCCAGCAGGATGAGCCGCTCCAGAAGAAAGAACTTATAAACGGCAAGTTCCAGGGGCAGTCCTGGTGCATCACCGGCAGCTTCATAAACTTCAAGCCCCGTACTCTGGCGGCAGAGGAGATAGAGAAGCGGGGAGGCAAGGTGGTATCCCAGGTCACAGGCAAGACAACCCATCTCCTGGCAGGAATAGATCCGGGGAGCAAGCTGGATAAGGCACGGACCAATGGAGTCACTGTCATTGTGGACGAGGATGAGTTTATGCGGCTCCTGGCAGAGGCTTGAAAATCTTTCTGTTAGGACTTACAATTCAATAAAGAGGTTACTGCTATGGATGAACAGCTTTATCAGCAGATCAAAGGAAATATAGATCAGGTTCTGGAACAGCTTGCTGCTTCTGCAGCACGGGCTGGCCGGAAGGAGAGCGATGTGCGCCTTAT
>Ga0310690_10002441_pt1 | contig 30197 bp, 46 predicted proteins | sample AusTroGonzalo_MG_2_FD_207661 | JGI IMG/M metagenome (GOLD analysis project Ga0310690, IMG submission 207661) | Bovine rumen microbial communities from tropical cattle in Woodstock, Queensland, Australia - Gonzalo_04 (v2) (version 2) | ecosystem: Host-associated > Mammals > Digestive system >...
GCTTCTGTCATCACAACAAAGGGCCGCTGGCGCCGCAGCGGCTGAAGATGAGCCTGTGGGAGCGGGCCGCGGTCAGCTGCATCTTCGGCATCGTGGATGCGGACGGGCTCCGGCAGTTCACAGAGGTTCTGTGGGTCGTGGGCCGGAAGCAGGGAAAGACGATCATCGCCGGCGGAGGGATCGGGACCTATATGGCATACGCCGCGGGAGAGTACGGCAGCGAGATTTACTATCTCGCGCCGAAGCTTGACCAGGCGGATCTGTGCTTCTCCGCTTTTCAGTTCAACGTGGACAGGGAGCCGGACCTGCTGAAACGGACGAAAAGCACAAAGAGCCGGGGCCTGTTCATCAAAGAAACCAATACGACAGTCAAAAAGCTGCCGTTCACGGACCGGAAGAGCGACGGATATAACCCGATGTTCTATGTGGCGGACGAGATCGCCAGCTGGCCGGGGGACCGGGGTCTAAAACAGTGGGAGGTCATGGTCTCCGGCACGGGCGCCAGGCGGGAGCCGCTGGGGCTCGCCATCAGCAGCGCCGGATATGAGAACGACGGCATCTTTGACGAGCTGTTCAAGCGCGGCACGGCATTCCTGAACGGGAACAGCCGGGAGCAGCATCTCCTGCCGATCATCTACATGATCGACGATCCGGAGAAGTGGGACGATATCAACGAGCTGCGGAAAAGCCTGCCGGGGCTGGGCGAGAGCGTGAGCGTGAAGTTCATCCTGAAGGAGATCGACACGGCGCACGAATCGCTCAGCAAGCGGACGGAGTTCCTGACAAAATACTGCAACATCAAGCAGAATTCGTCCGTGGCATGGCTCAGCACGGAGACGATCCGGCGGTCCTTCAACATCGGAGACACGTTCCGGAAGAAGCTGGACCTGATCACCGCACCGAAGAACGGATTCAGGACGCCGGAAGAGCATCAGGAGATGATCCGGACGGCGGAGGCGGTCGGAACCGTCGGGCTGAAGTGGCAGCAGGCCATGCGGGAAGCCGGGAAGATCACGGAGGCCGGGAACCGGTTCACGCTGGAGGACTTCTCCAGGTGCTACGCGCTGGCGGGCATCGACCTGTCGCAGACGACGGACCTGACGGCCTGCTCCGTGATCATCCAGCGCGGCGGCGTGGTGTACTACTTCGTGCGGTTCTTTATGCCGCGGGAGAAGATCGACGAGGCGACGGCGCGGGACGGCCTGCCTTACCGGAAATACATCGAGCGCGGTTTCCTGATCGAAAGCGGCGACAACTTCGTGGATTACAACGACTGTTTCCGCTGGTTCACGGAGCTGAACGAGAAATACAAAATCTATGTTCTGCAGGTGGGCATCGACCGGTACTGCGCGCAGTACCTGCAGGCCCAGATGGAAGCATACGGTTTCCACTGTGACACGGTATTCCAGGGCACAAACCTGACCGGCGTCATCAACACGACGGAAGGCATGCTGAAGGACGGAACGCTGCAGAGCGCGGAGGATAACGACCTGATGAAGATCCACCTTCTGGACGCGGCGCTCAAGACGGAAGCGGAGACGAACCGGAAGAAGCTGATCAAAATCAGCAAGAAGGCCCACGTGGACGGCGTGGCCTGCCTGCTGGACGCGATGTGTATGCGGGCGAACAAATGGGAGGAGCTGCGGGGCCAGCTCCGGAACGAGAGGGAAAGAGAATGAGAAGCGCACAAAGGAACGGCGGCATCCGGGGCCTGTTCGACAGCATCTTCGGGTGGAACAGGCCGAAGCAGATCACGAAAGAGCTGGACGGATTCTTTAAAACGCTGACAGCGTACACTCCGGCGTTTACCAGCTGGGGCGGGGCGCTGTATGAATCGGAGCTGATCCGGGCGGCGATCGACGCCATCGCGCGGCATGCCGGAAAGATGGCGCTGGATGTGATGGGCACGGCAAACCCGAAGCTCCGGACGCGGATCCGGTCCGGGCCGAACGAGTGGCAGACAATGTATCAGTTCGTGTATCGCCTGGTCACGATCCTGGAAATGCAGAACAACTCGTTCATTGTGCCGGTGCTGGAATACGGAGCCGGAGGGGAGCTGGAAATCCGGGGATATTTCCCGATCCTGCCCAGCCGGACGGAGATCCTGGACGTGGACGGGGAGCCGTGGATGAAGTACAGCTTCCGGAACGGGCAGATCGGATATATCGAGATGTCCCGCGTCGGGATTATGAACCGGTTCCAGTATGAGGACGATATCTTCGGCGCGGATAACCGGGCGCTGAAGGGCACGATGGACCTGATCCACATGCAGCGGCAGGGCATCACGGAGGGCATCAAAAACGGAGCCACGTTCCGGTTCATGGCGCGGCTGAACAACTTCCTGGATCCGGCGGACCTGAAGAAGGAGCGGGAGCGGTTCAACCGGGAGAACCTGCAGGGCGAGAGCGGCGGCGTGCTCCTGTGGCCGAACACATACAGTGATCCGAAACAGATTGACCAGAAGCCGTTTATCGTGGACGCGGACCAGATGAAGCTGATCCAGGAGAGCGTGTTCAACTATTTCGGCGTGAATATGGACGTGCTGCAGAACAAGGCCGTCGGAGACAGCTGGGCCGCGTTCTATGACGGCGCGCTGGAGCCGATCGCGGTGCAGCTGTCGCAGACCATGACGCGGATGACCTTCAGCCGGCGGGAGATCGCACAGGGGAACATCATCACCGTGAGCGCGAACCGGCTGCAGTACGCCAGCACGAAGGAGAAGCTGGACGTGTCCAGCCAGATGGCGGACCGGGGCATCATGAACCGGAACGAGATCCGCGAGATCTGGGGCCTGCCTCCGATCGAGGGCGGGGACGCATTCCTGGTACGCGGAGAATACAAGGATCCGGACAAGGCGTCGGAGGAACTGACCGACGTGACGGAAACGGCGGAGGAAGAGACCACAGTCACGGTGACAGAGACGGAAGGTGATGGAAATGCCGAAGAATGACAGGCGGGAATACCGCAGCATGCCGGTGATGGCCGTGCAGCGGGCGGAGGGAGAAGAGGGCCCAAGCTACAAGGTGCGGGGATACGCCAGCACGTTCAACGAGCCCTATGTTCTGTATGAGGACTTTGACGGCGGGGAGATCAAGGAGGTCATCGATCCGCACGCCTTCGACGAAACGGACATGGATGACGTCATCATGCAGTATGACCATATGGGCATGGTATTCGCCAGGACGCGGAACGCCAGCATGATCATCAGCATCGATGAGCACGGCCTGCTGGTTGAGGCGGATCTGAGCCTGACGCAGGACAGCCGGCGCATGTGGGAAGCCATCGACACGGGCCTGGTGGACCGGATGAGCTTCTGCTTTGTGATCGCGGACGACGGCGAGAAGTACGACCGGGCGACGAAGACCAGCCGGATCACGAAGATCACGAAGGTCTATGACGTATCAGCGGTTTCAATCCCGGCCAATCCCGGGACGGAAATAAGCGCGGCGCGGAAGCGTTTCCTGGACGGAGTGATCCAGGAAGAGCGGACGGAGAGATCCGCTGCGGAAGCACGGGCGAAAAAAATCAGAATTTTGAAGCTGAAGGCGAAAGCCGCGAGAGCTCAGCGGAGCGCATGAGGCAGAGAGGAGAAAAGTATGGAATTCAATCTCGATGAAATGACCATCGAAGAGCTGGATGAGCTGCTGCAGAAGATCCAGGCGAAACTGGAACAGCTGGCGCAGCCGGAGGAAGAGCGCGAGGACGGCGAAGGCGAAGAAGGCGGGGAACAGCCGGAGGGCCTGGGCGAACTGAGCGACGACCTGGACGAACTGGAGCAGCTGATCGACCAGATCGAAGGCCGGAAGGCCGCGATCATCCAGAAGGCGGAGAAGCGCGCGGCGCTGATCCGGAAGATCGCCGGCGGAGAAAAGGGCAAATCCGTCCGGAAATTTGAGCCCGAAGAAATCAAGGAGGATAAGAAAATGTTCGAAGTCAACAGCAAAGAGTACCGCGCAGCCTGGCTGAAGAAGCTGCAGGGCAAGGAACTGAGCGCCGAAGAGCGCACCGCGATGACCGCGACCGCGGCCATCCCCACCGAAACCATGAACCAGATCGTCGGCAAGCTGGAGCTGAATCCGCTGGTCGCCGCGGTTGACGTCACCCATTTCCCGAACAAGGTGACCTATCCCGCCGAAAGCTCCATCGCGGACGCTTCCTGGGTTGAGATGGGCAGCGCCTCCACCGACAGCGCCGACACGCTGGCCGCGATCACGCTGAGCGCCTTCAAGCTCATCAAGACCGTGAGCATCGACGCCGACGTCAAGGCCATGAGCATCGACGCCTTCGAGACCTGGCTGGTGGCACGGCTGGCCAACAAGATCGAGAAGGCCATCGACGCCGGCATCCTGAACGGCGGCGGCAGCACCTCCGGCGAGTGCCTGGGCATCAAGGTGACCAAGAGCGAGGAAGACGGCACCTATACCGCGGCGGGCATGAAGTGGAAGGACCTGACCAAGATCATGGGATCCCTGCCCGGACAGTATCATCCGAACGCCACGTTCGTGATGGAGCCGACGCTGTTCTTCGGCGAGGTGCTGGGCATGACCGACAGCCAGAACAACCGCGTGGTGGTCAACGATCCGCAGGAGCCCAGGAAGTTTAACATCCTCGGGTATCCGGTCATCGTGGATGCCAACGTGGCGACCGACGAAGTGTATTTCGGCGACCTGAAGGCGTACAAGTTCAACTTCGCGTCTGACGTCGAAGTGACTTCCAGCGATGAGGTCGACTTCCGGGTGGGCAGCCGCGTATGGCGCGCCATGTGCCTGGCCGACGGCAAGCTGGCCGATCCGAACGCCATCGTCCGCTATATCCGCGCGACCTGATGACGGAAGGAAAAGGAGCGTAACGAAATGAAAACACTGATCGCCATTCCCTGTCTGGAAATGATCGAAACGCAGTTTATCGAATGCCTGCTGAAACTGAAGACGATCGGAGAGTGCGAGGTGAGATTCCTCAAGGGCACGCTGATCTATGACGCGAGAAACCAGATCATGGATTACGCTCTCAAAAAGGGCGGATTCGACTACATCCTCTGGCTGGACAGCGACATGACCTTCGAGCCGGACCTGATGGAGCGCATGGTCGACTCCATCGGGGACAGGCCGATGCTGACGGGCCTCTGCTTCGGGCGGAGACCGCCGTTCCGGCCGTGCATCTTCAAAAAGCTGGAAGTGAAGCAGGAGGGCATCGGCGTCATGCCGTATGCCGAAAACTACTACGATTACCCGCGGAACAGCCTCTTTGAGGTGGAGGCATGCGGCTTTGCCTGCGTGCTGCAGCGGATGGACATGCTGGAGGCTATGAGCATCTACGGCGTGCCGTTTTTCCCGATCGCGGGGCTGGGGGAGGATCTCAGCTTCTGCTGGCGGGCGAAGAAGAGCGAGTTCAGCATCTGGTGTGATTCCGGCATTAAGCTGGGCCACCTGATGCGGGTCGAGATGGAAGAGGGACTGCGCGATCAGCTGATTCAAATCGGAGCGCAACAGAATCCAGGCAATCCGGGCTGATGCCCTGAGAGCACCACGGCAGGAAATACGCTCGCCTGCAGTGGTTTATTTTACAGAAGCGGAGGGAAAGGCAATGTCTGAAAACGTAACGCAGGAAACCGGCACGGCGCAGGACAATCCGACGCCGGCGCCGCTGACGCTGCTGCAGAAGTGCAAGAACGCGCTGGGCGTGACAGATACCGAATACGACGACGAGCTGACGGATCTGATCGCGGCGGCGAAGGCTGATCTGGGCATTGCGGGCGTGACGAAAAGCACCGCGGAGGATGATCCGCTGATCCGGAAGGCCATTCTGACATACGTGAGCATGGAGTGGAACATCGCGGCGCCGGAGCATCAGGCGCTGGTGGACCGGTACAACGTGCAGAAGGGCCAGCTGCAGAGCGCGACGGGATACACCGACTGGATGGACGGAACCGAACCGGAGCCGGAACCGGATCCGGAGGAACCGGACGAAGGCGGTGAGGGCTGATGACGCGTAAGCGGATCTGCTGGCTGATCGAGGAAACGACAAAGGCCCGCGGGGTATACGAAACGCCGGAGACCGAAGAGAAAAAACGCTTCTGCACAGAGCTGAGCGTGACGCGCAACGAATACTACAACGCCGAAAACGTGGGATACAAGCCGGAGATCGTGCTGAAGCTGGCGAGGGCCTCAGACTTCGACAACGAGCTGAGAGTCCGGTACCAGGGGAAGATCTACGACATCATCCGGAACTATCCGACGAACGACGGCGGGATCGAGCTTGTCATCCAAAGGAGTGATATCAATGCCTGACACGCGGGAAACGAACACCGCGACGGAACCGGAAACCGGAACCGGGACGGAGCCTGCGCCGCAGGACGCGCTGCAGGATCTGATGGACGCGCTGGATGACAGCGGCGTCCCGTTCGTGCGGGATACGTGGATCGACGAAAACAACGACATGGGCCGCACCGATTACGGCGTGGTCACGCTGGCGGGCGAGCCGCTGACGCTCTACGGGGATGACAGGCTGGTGAAGCAGGAAATGAACGGGAACGTGATCCTTTACGTGATGGACGGGGACGACGCGAAAGCGAAGGCCGTGCAGGACATCCTGAAGGATTATCCGGGCCTGACGTTCCGGCTGATGGGCAGCGAGTTCCTGAAAGACATCATCGGGAACCGGTGGACGTGGCGGTTTTCACTGGAGGAATACTTCTGATGGCCAGACTGAGAGTATCCGGGCTGGACGAACTGGAGGCACGGCTGAAGAGCCTGGAGGCGGGCCTGCGCGGAGTGGCGGAGGTCAAAATGCTGAAGGCGGGCGCGGCGGTGCTGGTGGAGGCCTGGCAGGGTGAGATCCAGGAAAAGCACCATCTGACCGGGGAAATGCAGCGGAATGTCGGAATGACGGACGTGCATACCGGAAAGGACGGGCTGGAAATCAGCGTATATCCGCAGGGCACCGACAACCACAGGATCACCAACGCCCAGAAGGCGTACATCCTGCATCATGGCAGGGTGGCAACACACAAGGGAAAGAAAGCGATTAAGGGAGACAAGTTCGTGACGGCGGCGGAGAAGAAGGCAAAGCCGGCGGTCTACGCGGCGATGCAACAGGCGCTGAACGAATACATCTCCGGAAAGGAATGAAGAATCTATGGCACAGGTAACTTTGAAGAATCTGGTTATCGCTCCGCTGAGCGTGGAGTCGGACGGATCCCTGCCGACCTATACCGCCGGGCGCAAGGTCGGCCATCTGATGAAGGCGAACATCAGCTGGAACCGCGGGAACGTGAAGCTGTACGGCGACGATAAGCTCGTGGCGAAGGACAACAGCGTCACCAGCGGCACGCTGAGCATCGACACGACCTATCTGAGCCGGGAAGACAAGGCGATGCTGCTGGATCTGGGGACCTTCGGCACCGCCGGCACGAACGAGCCGCAGGAATACGCGCTGGGCGACGAGGAATCGCCGTATGTGGGCGCCGGGTATGTCTGGAAGGACAACCTGATCAGCGATAAGCCGTACATCGCCTACTGGTACTGGAAGGTGCAGTTCTCCATGAACGAGGAGATGGAAACCAGGGGAGAAAACGTCCAGTACAAGCAGCCGACGATCGAGGGCGAGGTATTCGCCGTGAAGCCCAGCGACGCGCTGAAGAACAAGTTCCGCCTGGAGGCGGATTTCGCGGACGAATCGTCCGCAATCGCCTGGGTAAACGCGATCGCGTGCCTGGCGACAACCTGATCACGGACACAAGGGAGCGGAGGATTCTCCGCTCCCGAATTTCACGTTATAAGAGAAAAGGAGCGCAGAATCATGGTTAAATACACGGGAAAAGACGGAAAAGAGTATGTCCTCCGGTACGACATGTATGCCATGGAGGAGATCAAGGAGAAGTACCAGGGCACGGCGGAGGCGCTGCAGCAGATGAGCGGGCGGGCCATCGACGTGGTGGTGGACGTATTTGTCATCCTCGCGCAGGCTGGGGCGGAATTCGTCGCGGAGCGGGACGGACGGATCTGCAAAGAGAAGATCACGGGAGAGGGCCTGCTGACGAAACGGTCGAGCCCGGGCCGGGTGGCCGGCATGATGGCGGCGATCAAGGAAGCCGTGAAGGACGGGAACCGGATGCAGACGAAGGACGAAGAGGACGACACGGTCCGGGACGGCTACCTGGAAGAACTGCGGGAGCAGGAGCGTGAAAAGGGAAAAAACTGAAGGACGGGAGCCTGATGACGGAACGGCAGATCTACTCATGCGGGCTGGTCGCCGGACTCACGATGCGTGAGATGCGTCACATGACTCCCGGATTCATTCTGGATATGTATTACTGGCGGGTGGACTATGACAGCCGGATGATGTTCGGGAAATCCATCCGCCGGATGATGGGAAAGGGAGAATAGAAGCATGGCGAACGACGGAACCATTGCGTCCAAACTGCAACTGGACGGAGAGCAGCAATACAAGAAAGCGCTGAATGACGCGTATCGTTCGCTGCGCGTTTTACGGTCGGAACTGAAGGCGGAAACCGCGGAGCTCGGGCGGAACGCGACGCAGCAGGACAAGAGCCGCGCGAAGCTGCAGAGCCTGCAGAAGCAGATCGCGGAACAGGAGAAGATCGTCCGGACGCTGGAGAAGGCGCTGGAGGACAGCAAAAAGGAATACGCCGACAACCAGGAAGTACAGGACAAATGGGCGGAGAAGCTGAACAAGGCCCGCGCCGCGCTGGCGGAAATGGAAAACGCCATGGGCACATGCCAGGACGAGCTGGAGAAATTCGGCGACGGCATGAAGGACGTGGCCGACAACAGCGGCGAAGCGATGCAGACGGTGATCTCCTTCAACGACGCGATGAAGAGCATCGGGAGCATCGCCGGCGGCGTGGCCGGCGGGCTGAAGGACATCTTTACCAACACCGTGGACACGATGAAGGACATGGTGGACGAGATGTTCAGCCTGATGAGCATGGCGTGGAGCGCCGCGGGGGACTGGAAACAGATCCAGACGATCTGGGGCGGAGACCTGGAAAGCATCGAAAAGGTTTATACCGGGATGGCGCTGCAGGGAGTGGACGCGAGCCAGGTCACAAGCGGGATCCAGAAGTTTGTATCGAACGTTCATGCCGGGAACAAGGACACCATGGAAGCGCTGCAGGAGCTGCATCTGAGCGAGGATCAGTTCTCAAGCCATTGGGATTTCTTCGTCGAGGCGATGAACCGGGCCAGCATGCAGAAGGGCAAGGGATACGACCTGATGACGGCGCTGTTCGGCGACAAGAAGGGCGCGGGCATGACGGACGTGCTGGATAACTGGCGCGAAGCCATGAACAAATACGAGGAGGACGTCGAGGAGACGGGGCTGCATCTCTATGACGATGAGATCGAGAAACTGGACGAAGTATCACATAATATCGTGGAAATACAGAAACTCTGGAACACGGTAAAAGAAAACGTAGGCGCGAAGCTGAGCGACATACTGAACATGGATCAGCTCAGTGAGGACGCTCTGGCCATTCTGCGGACCGTGGGCGCGATTCTGAATTCTGAGGGCGAGCACCGGGCGGAACTGATCATCAAACTGAGCGATCAGATTGAGACACTGATCAAAGACGTATCGGCATCTCTGGAGAATCTGAGCGGTTTCCTGCAGGAACTGGGCGGAGATCTGAAAAAGAGCGATAACCCGCTGGTCAGGTTCCTCGGTCAGCTCATAGAAGGCATGGGCGGCATCCTGGACTGGCTGGGTGAGAACGGCGACACAATCGTCGACTGGCTGAACCGGCTGCTTCCGTTTATCGCGGCGAATAAGATCAGCGAAGCGGTAACAGGGCAGGGACTGTCAGAAAATGCAACAGACCTGCTGCAACTCGGAATTGATATCGGAATCCTGACAAAGATGGGTAAAGGCATCGGAGCGGGTGCAGGAGAAGCAATCGGAGAAACAGCAGGAGTATTAGGAGCGGGGATCGGAGCGGCTTTATTGAAGAAGATCCCGATATTGGCAGGGCTCGGAATCATGGCAGAAGGGTTATTTAAGCCGGGAGGAAATGACGATCTGCCTGCGATAAAAGAACACGGAGACGCGGACGCGGACTCAGCTCCGATTTACGGATACGACAAAAACGGCAATTCGGTTATCATAGGAACAGCGGGAGAATTCAAAACTTCGGAATATGAATTGAACAATGCCTTACCGGAAGTGGAAGAATCCGTCGAACTGCCGGAAGCGGTTTATACGCTGGCGGAAAAGATCGACGCAATCCAGGACTGGTGGGACGCATACCGGAATGCAGAAACCGGCGTCGATTCGTATGAAGAGGAACGGTCCGCTTTTGACTGGATGGCGGAGGTGCTCGGGGATGAGCTGGGCACTTTCTGGGATACGTTCCTTCAGAATTCCGAAGGAAAAGACCTGACGAAAATGATGGACATTCCGGAGGACTGGTACGCAAACATCAGCGCGGCGCTCAAAAATCTGAACAAGGATAATTACCGCGGGGATTCCGGGGAGGATCTGGCCGGGAGGATTTCGGCATCGATGGAGAGCGCGGTCAAGGGTACAAAGTTCACGATCGTGGTACAGCTGGACGGGGACGAAGTAGCGCGGAGGACGGACGTCACGCTCGGGAGCATGATGTCCTATCTGCACGGGTGATGAGGTGGAACGATGAGAACAAGGATTTCGGTGGCGCTGAACGGCATCGAGCTGCACAGCCTGGACGGGGCGATCGTGCTGCAGGGCGTGGACGAAGGAGCGCCAAACTGGAACATCACAGCCGGGAACCGGGGCGGCAAGGACGGACAGCGCGTGAACAGCATCGAAAAGCGATACAGGGACGTGACGGTTTCCTTTGCCATCGCGGAAAAGCGGAACCTGATCCTGCGGGCGGACATCCTCCAGCGCGTCTGCGCGTGGGCCGCGGAAGGCGGGGACCTGACCGTCAGTTACCGGGACCGGCAGAAGCTGCGGGTGGTGTGCGCGGCGCTGCCGGCGGTGAAGACGCTGACCAAATGGGCGGAAACGTACAGCATCACCTTCCGGGCCTACGCGGTGCCGTACTGGCAGAGCATGGATCCGGAAGTGATCGACATCGCGGCGACGGCCAGCGGCAGCGGCGTGCTGACGCTGCGGGAAACCGCCGGCGGGAAGCTGTGCATGGTGGCGCTGAACAGCAGCGGAAGCCAGGTCGACACCGTGAGCCTGACGGCGAACGGGGACAGCTTCGGATTCACCGGGCTGGCGCTCGCAAATGGGGAGAGGCTGGTCATCGCGTACGACGAGAACGACATCCAGCAGATCTACATCATCAACGCGGCACAAACGGCGACCAGGAGCGCACTGGCGGCGCGGACGGCGGCAAGCAGCGACGACATCCGGCTGAAGCACGGAGCCAACACCATCGGCGTGGGCGCGGGAGCCGCGCTGGCATGGAATCTGTACACATACGGGAGATGGGAATAAATGAAGATGCCGATCCTGCTCTCCGGCCATACGATGGTGCCGGCGGGCGTATTGAGACCGCAGAGCTTCCAGCTCACGCTGCGGGCCGACGGGCTCAGCGGCGGGAGCATGGTGCTGGATGAGGAGAACCCGGCGGTCAGCATCGGGGACTGGGTGCAGGTGTGGGCGCCGAACGGCGAGATGTGCGTGATGTACGCGAAGAACGTCCGGCGGGACTATATCACAAACCTGCGCACGGTGGCGCTGGAGCATACCTTCGGCCTGCTGGCCGGGATGACCGTGTTCGGGGAGGTCACCGCGGCGACGATGGCCGGCAGCGCCAGCGCGGAAACCTGCACGGTATACCAGGCAATCACGTATCTGCTGGGCCAGCAGACAGAGACGCTGTGGGCCATGGCGGCAGCGGACTGCGACTTTAACGACGCGCAGGGATGGAAATTCACCAACAGCGACATATACAGCGACCTGAACAGCCTGACGGACGCGATCATGAACTGCCAGTGGGAATTTGATCAGACGTCGCTGCCGTGGGCGCTGAAGCTGAAACAGTATCCGACGACGGCGAGCATGGAGATGCGGCGGAACCGGAACCTGGAAACGCTGCAGATCACCCAGGACCGGAGCGGGATGTATACCCGGGTATATCCGACGGGCAAAAACAACCTGAACATCAGCTCCGTGAACAGCAGCGTGCCGTATCTGGACCAGAACACGGCGACATACGGCGTGATCGCGAACGTCATCACGGACAGCACGATCGGGAGCGCGGCGCTGCTGAAGGCGTGGGCGCAGAAGCAGCTGGCGAACAACTGCAAACCGCGCTACACCGTGAGCATCAGCGGGTACGAACTGAGCCGGAGCACCGGCGAGGATCTCGACCGGCTGCGGATCGGCAGGGTGTGCCGGGTGCCGCTGCCGGAATACGGCGAAACCGTGAACGAGCGCCTGACGGAACTGAGCTGGAAGGACTGCATCACGCAGAATACGGCGGTCACCTGTACCTTAGCGAATGAACTGAAGACCGTGACGGGCGTCCTGAACGAGAAGGCCCGCGGCGGGGGCGGAGGATCGAAAAAGGCAAACACGGAGCACGACTGCGAGCTGGCGGAGGATGAGGAGAAGATCGAAACCTTCGAGAATTCCGACATCTGGATCAACCGGGAAAGCATCTGGGCGGTGTGCGGGTGCTATGAGGTGACAACGCTGCCGGGAGGCGGGAAAAAGCTGAAGATGATCGAAGGCACCGCGCTGATCATGGAGCGGGATCATACGGAGTACGGCATATATGACCAGGGCAATCTGACAGCGGGCGTCATCTGCGGAAAGCTCAACGGAGACGGGGACGAAACGAAGACAACGATCCGGGGCGACGTAGTAGAGATCGAGGGAATTATAGAGAATCTCCAAGGGCAGTATGTCAGCGTCGGGGAGCTTGACGTCGGCGCAGCGGGTATCGCATGCGAGGGAGATATTGAATGCGAGGGCGATATCGGCGCAGCGAGCCTGCAGTGCCCGGATGGGGAACTATATGTCGGAGCGGATGCGGCGGAATGGCAGAGTACGGAGATCTACCATATTTCAACCGTATCCAGTTCCTATTATTTTCTGCGGGCATCGACTTCGGGAAGCACTACGCCTTTCGGAACGGTGACAGGACGTCTCGTAACAGGGACAGCCAGGACAACGCTGAATTATCTCGGATTACCACCGACATGACAGGGAGGACAGCATGCAAAAGCGAAACGTGGCGGGCGTGACCGTCAACGACGGCAGGGGCCTGTATGACAACGAGGGTCTGATCGATACGATGGTCGCGGATCTGAATGACCTGATGAAATGCATGGCAGCGGGCCAGTATATCCGATATGCAGATATCACGGTGAAGTTCGTGCAGAAGCTGAACAACCTGAAGAAGGGATTCAGGGCGGAACTGAAAGACAGGGAAGATCAGATCGAGGATCTGAAGAGGCTGAATAACGAACTGGCGGAGAAAGCGTTCGGGCTTCCGGTGATCGAGGAGGATAACCCGGCGGAGGAAACGGAGGAAAACGACAATGGCGAAGATTGAGAGCAGATTCAGGTGCGACCTGAAGCGGGCGGTGCAGGTCCAGACGCTGAACGGGAACGTGTTCAGCATGGACGCCGGCGGTAACACCATCGTGGTGGAAGTGTTCGAGGACGGGGAGCCGGTCGCGCTGGGCGGCAGCGTGTCGGGGTACGCGATCCTGGCCAACGGCGTAACGGTCCCGCTGCCGGGATCGGTGAGCGAGAACAAGGCCACCGTGACCGTGATCCAGAGTGCGCTGGCCGTGCCGGGAACCATCCGGATCGCGGTCAAATGGACGGACGGCACCGTCATCACGACGCTGCTGGCGCTGGTGTCCACCGTGTACAGAACCATGACGGACAGCATCGTGACGCCGGATCCGAGCGTGATCAGCGACTGGTCCGCGGAGATCGCCGCGGAGCTGGCGGACTGCGCGACAGCCAGGACGAACCTCGCCGGCATCGTGGCTCCGGCCTTCGCGGAGGGAACGGCGAACGCTGCCGGGACCTATGTCACGAAAGACGGCAATCTGTATCTCCTTCCGATCGGCCACACTGCCGGCACGACCTGGTCAAACACGACAAAAACCCAGGTCACTGCCGGCGGGCAGATTAGTGATTTAAAGAATGCAATGTATCCTATAAATACAAACAGTTATATCATGATAGGACAAAATACAGACCTTGATACACTTCTTACTCCATGCGTTTACAGAGTCCCGAATACTACATATGCTAATAGTCTTGTCAATGCTCCGAAAAATATTACAGGGCCTGTTGGGGTAATTGTGATTTGGGATTCTTATACAACGAATAGGATAAATCAAACATATTATATTCCCAAAAATGGTGAATTGCTCCAGTTTACAAGGTTCTACAATGGTTCAGCATGGTCAGAATGGGAAGCTTTAGGATTTGACAGAAACGATTTTCAAGACGATGGAATCACAATAAAAGTGACAAATCTTTCATCCGGTTATTATTCAACATCAAACGGGAAAGTGGCATCATCTTCAGAATGGAGAAGGACAAGGTACTTGATTCCGGTCACAAGTGATATAACCGGGTGTTCATTTATAACAGAGAACCTTTCTAATAGCGTATATATTATGTGCTATGATGCAAATGAAGCTTTCCTTCGCTATATACAAACCCCATCACCGAATATTATAATGAGTGATGTAAAATACATTGCTTTATGCCATCACTTTACTGATGAAACAATAACCATTAAAAGACGGGTGGCAGTTGATAATATACAATATCCTTTTAACGATCCAAACACATTCCTCAGAGAAAATAGATGGTGTAATAATGGATCGGTTGAAGATACAGATAATTACGATTGTCTCTTTGTTGCAGGTTTATCCGGTGGTGAAAAATATTATTCAAACAATACGGCAGCTGTTGTAATATGCTGCTTTGGTGATACATACGACAATAATACGAATTATCTTGGGAATGCGACATCTGTTGACGCTCCTAATCATGGGAAAGTGTATACTCTACTTGCAAACACACGGTATATTTATTTCAACATATCACATTCCGCAACACATGGGAATATGAGTGATGTCCTTTTCCGTGTAACGAAAGGGAAAGTGCTGTGTATCGGTGATTCAATTACATATCTTGATGGCAGAACAAACACAAGTTATGATGGAGCATCATTGTTCTTGGGCTATCAGAAGGTTCTATCAAAAGCAGGATTTGAGGTTGTAAGTGCCGGGTTCAGTGGGTATACATATGCAACAGGCGTTTACACAAGTGGTGGTACAGAGATCAGCATATATAATGAAATCGTAACGAACCAATATGATGTAAGTGGATATGAATATATTGTTCTTGCAGGTGGCACGAATGATGATCTGCACGGTGTTCCTGTTGGCACTATCCCGGACGAGTATGATGATTATGATTATGACACGACAACAATGCTTGGAGCATTGGCAGGGATCATAAAGTATATCCGGGACAACAATGAGACTTGCAAGATTATTCTTTGCACAATGCCGAAATCCAACAATACTACACGCAAATTCTCAGAATCGAAACTGTATGCTGAAGGATTACGGCAAATGAGTCTGTTTGCAAGCTGCTGCCTTTGCGATCTGTATATCAACATGAATGTGCAACCGTTCAGTGAAGGATGGTCTGATTATTTCTATGACGGCACACATCCGAATAAGGCAGGAATGGAACGGCTTGGTAAATTGGTCTTGAATGCGATCAATACATATTGATGAAAAGTAACCTATAAAAACAATAGTTTCGGCAAACTAACAAAGGAGAAATACATGGAAACACCGTTCACAAATGATATGTTCTCGATGGTTTGGAGAGCATTTAAAAATCTTTATCCGGATAAAGATTGCAAATGCCAATGGGTTCCAGAACTTGAAAAGAGCGAAGACGGAAAAGAAGTGTTTGGCTTAACAACTTTCACAGATAATGGAAACGTATATGTCGATATTGTTGCTACTTTGGCAGTAACAGATGCGATAGAAATCTTTGCTCACGAACTTGCTCACGTTGCTGCTGGCGAGGAAGAAGATCACGGCAAAGCGTGGGAAGAAGCATTTGACAAAATCTTTGAAGAATACAACAGAATCGGTGATGAAGAATTTGATGTTCATAATCCGGTTGATGTTGTAAGCGGAAAAGCATATGTCAGAGAAAACTGTGAATAAAAGTGACCTTTAAGCTACAAAAATAAACAGCCGTCCGGCGCGATCCGGGCGGCTTTCATTCGGAGGTGATGCGGATGAGTGTTGTTTCCTTTTTCGCGGGTATGATCGCCGGGGCCGTCGTGGGCGTGATCATGCTGGTGCTGATCAACGACGGTCCGGATCCTGACCAGGACGACAAAAACGACCGGGAGGGACAATGATGAAAACAGCGAAACAGGTCGAAGCTCAGATCGCGGAGCTGAAGACGCTGGGCATACCATTGTCGGAAGCAGCCTGGAAGGCCGCGCTGGCCTGCGAAGGATGGCCGTATATATTCGGCGACCGCGGGGAATACTGCATACCGTCTCACCGGCGGGCCGCGTACAACAGCAAAGGCGAAGCGCATCCGACGATTAAAACAAAGTGTAAGAACTTCGACGGAACCGGCAGCTGCTCCGGGTGCAAGTTTTATCCTGGGGACAGAACGAGAGCCTTTGATTGCCGGGGATTCACGTACTGGATCCTGCTACAGATCTACGGCTGGAAGCTGATGGGCGCCGGAGCCACCAGCCAGTGGAACAATGCCGACAACTGGAAGGCAAAGGGCGAGATCGGGACCATGCCGCGGGATACTCTGTGCTGTCTGTTCGTCGCCAAAGGGAAAACGATGGAGCACACGGGTTTCGGGCTGAATGATGAGACCGTCGAATGCTCGAACGGCGTGCAGCACTTCACAACGCGGAATAAAAAGTGGACCCACTGGGGAGTACCGGCATGCGTGGAGGGAACAATTTCGGTACCTTCAGCTGAAGATCCAGGGAACGGCTTCCCGGAGAATCCGGGATGGAGGCCCACGATCCGGAAGGGCAGCAAAGGTCAGGATGTGGTCGAGTGCCAAACGATGCTTCAGGCGCTGGGGTACGATCTCGGCAGCTGCGGCGTTGACGGCGATTATGGAACGATGACCAGGCTGGCGGTGATCTGCTTCCAGCGTGATCATAACCTTGTGACGGACGGTGTTTGCGGGCCGATGACATGGGACGCGCTCGAAAAGGCGTACGCTCTGGTACATAGTACAGATCAGGGACCGGTGAAATTATACACAGTGACAATCAGGGGACTCACAAAGGAACGGGCGGATGATATCGCGGCGATATATCCGGGATTTGTCAAAATAGACGAGGAGTGATTCACGATGGAAACAGGAACGATTATCAGTATTGCGGCGGTGGTTATCTCATTGATCGGGTTAATCATGAGTGGCAGGAAAGACACACGGTCAGACGCGGCGACAAACGCGATCATCCAGACGAAACTGGATAGCGTAATCAACGGCGTCGATGATATCCGGGTGGAGATGCGGACCATGCGGGAAACCATCGGAGATCACGGCGAGCGTCTGGCCAAAGTGGAAGCCAGAGCATCCAGCAATACACACAGGATCGACGCGCTGGAAGGGAAACGGTCAAACGAAGAATGAAGGAGGATATGAAAATGAAATGGAACTGGAAAGAGTTTCTGATTGCGGCTCTGATCCGGGCGGCGCGGACGTTCGCTCAGACGTTCGTTGGGTTCGTTGCAGTTGGGGCAGCGCTGGAGGAGGTTCAGTGGCTCCGTGCACTCTCTGTGAGTGGAGCTGCCTGTGTCCTGAGTATTCTGACAAGCCTGGCGACGGGTCTGCCGGAAGTCGAGAAGAAACCTCCTGCAGAAAATGAGGAAGAATGACAAAAAGAGAAAGATGCGGGAAAATTCCCGCATCTTTTTTTAATTAATTCACTAAAATTCATCATCCTTCTCTATCATGCATGGTGCCTATATGATATGATTATCGTGTCAAAGTTTAGGATAACCTCACTGGCGCCAGAACATAATACCCACATGACCATGGAGGAAAAAGAGTAAAGGAGATGGTGCTTCTTTGTTATAGTTCACTTGACCAGATTCCCCTGAACGAGTGTCATTATGATCAGCTCCTTTTCTCAAGTTTTTTGAACCATTAAACAAAATATCACATGAATCTTGTACCGTCAATAGCATTTTCTCAATTTTCTTGTATTTGTTTATTGATTTTTTAATATCGGCGTGATAAACTCAAATCCCAACGCAAGAAAAGGAGTTGATGAAATGTCGATAGGTCAGCGGCTCAAGGAGGCCAGATTGTCTCAAAACATGACGCAGGAAGAGCTCGCTTCCGCCGTTGGCGTCACGAAAGGCGCTATCGGTAATTATGAAACTGAAGTATCAAGCCCGAAAGAATCCATTTTAATTAAACTGATGGAAATCCTCCACGTTGATGCTAATTATCTCTATCAGGATTATATGCTGGACAGCAATCAACTTTCTGAGGATGAACTTTTTCTCCTTCGGCTCTATCGCGGTGCTGATGACCGTGCCAGAGAAGACGCTATTCGCACTCTCTCTGATCATCAGAAAAAAGATATTTCATCAAAGGCGGAATAGCCTATATTTTGTAAAGGGGTTGATATCATGAAAAGGATCCTTTCTCTGATCGTCGCTATTGTCCTGATCGTTCCTGTCATTTCTTTTGCTGATATTGATATTTCTTCCCTTACCGATCAGGAATTACGATACATTATTGACTTATGCACTTCCGAGCTCCAATCACGTGCTAAGCTCGATAGCAAAGGATTCCTTCTTCTCAGCCATAGCGGCGTAGAAATCTACCAGACAAAAACTCCATCTATTGATTATGTTGGTTATCTCCGTGTGCCTATTTCTATTTATAACGATACCGACGATGATCTATATATTTATCTTACAAATGCAAAATGTAACGGATGGGATATCTATTCAGGTCTCTGCCAGGTATCCGGTCGTGGCAAAACAAAAGAAGAGTTAGTGTTTAAAGTGTCAGATGCTGATGCTAAGTCATTTTCCGATATTCTTACCCTGTGCTTTACTTATGAGATTCGTAACAACAGTTTGTTTTTGCTATATTCTCAGGATGCTGTAAAAGAGGATATTTACTGGTAAGGAGGCTCTCCATGAAAAAGAAAATCGTTACTCCCTGCCTTCCTAAAATCGCCGTCATCTATGCCCGCTATTCTTCCCATAATCAAACGGAGCAATCCATTGAAGGGCAGCTTCATGACGCCTATGCTTTTGCGGAGAAAAACGGATATACCGTCATCAAAGAATATATCGACCGTGCCCTGTCCGGAACCAGCGACAGCAGGCCGGCATTCCAGCAGATGATCAAAGAATCCGCCAGCCGTCAGTTTCAGGTCGTTATCGTCTGGAAACAGGATCGGTTTGCCCGGAACCGGTACGACAGCGCCGTTTATAAGCGGATTCTCAGCAAGAATAACGTTCGTGTTGTATCCGTGATGGAAAATATCACAGATTCTCCCGAAGGCGTTATCCTCGAGGGGCTGCTCGAGGCTATGGCCGAATACTATTCCGCGAATCTGTCAGAGAACATCAGACGCGGGAAAGCCGAAACGGTACGCAAAGGACTGTTTCCCGGTGGCTCAGCTCCGTATGGTTATATGCGTCAGGACAGGCGTATTGTCCCGGATCCGCGCACCGCTCCCATTGTCCAGGAGATTTTCCGCCGCTATGCCGACGGCGACAGGCCGAAGGATATTATCGCCGATCTGAATGATCGCGGCATCCGTACCTTTTCCGGTAAGGTATTTCAGCATGGCACAATTCGCTCCATTCTTGAAAACAGGATTTATATCGGTGAGTTTTATTTCAATAATCAGCTTGTCTCAGATACCATGCCTGCCATTGTAGATCCTGCCGTATTTGACCGTGTCGCTTCCCGCCGTGCTTTTAACCGTAAAAATCCAGCAGCTTTCCGCGGTGACAGTGTTCCGTCTCTTCTCCTGGGGAAAGTCTTCTGCGGAGATTGCGGAAGTAAAGTGTTTGGCGGCAGATTCACCGGACGCTCCAGCACTTATCATTATTATCTTTGTACCGGCAAGAACAATCACCTTACAGATTGCAAAGCGAAATGCATCAAAAAAGACGATCTCCACTACGCTGTATGTAAAGTTGTGTCCGACTTTATACTCAATAAAAAAAGGCGGACGCTCGAATCTCTGGCCGAAAGCATCATGGAGATCTACCGGTCAGATATCGATACGTCCGAATTGAAAGCGCTGGAAAAGCAGAGCGCCAAACTTGAAAATGACCTGAATAAGCTTGTTGAAAGCCTGATCGAGATGCCCGAATCTGCGCGTCCCAGGATCGCCCGGAAGATGGAGGATCTTGAACTCCAGCTGAATGAGCTGAAGCCCCGGATCGCCCGGAAAAAGGCAGAAACATCTCTTTGCTTCTCGAAAGATGATTTTGTCAAATTCCTTCAGATCACCTTTGATGATCTTCGGAATATCGAAACCCAGAAGTTCATTATCGACAAGTTCATCAACTCTGTATATGTTTATCAGGATGGCCGCATAGTTGTTTATCTGAATCACATTACCGGATTACCATTCGGTCCGGATGACAGCAAGCCCGGAAAAGACGACTGGAAAAGCGGAAGGAGCCTTCCCCTTCCGCCTGAATGCTCACCTTCCGGTTTCTCCGCCGGTGCTTTTTTAGTAAACTTCACTCAGAATTATCGATGAGAAATGCCTGGTCAAAAAGGGCGTAGCTCGGCGAGCGGGAATGTCTGCGCAGATGCTTTCGGACATCATCGCGGGAAGAAAAGTAATCAGAGCGGACATGATTCCGGCACTGGCTGCTGCTTGCTATGTCGAGATCCCGGAACTGTTCAAAGATTTTGAGAAAGGAGCGTAAGGATGAACAGAAAACAGGAACAGAGCCGGGGAATCGGATTCTGCGGCCTGCTGGCAGTGGCTTTCATCGTGCTGAGACTGTGCGGTGTGATCGGGTGGAGCTGGGTGTGGGTGCTCGCTCCGATCTGGGGGCCGGTGGCACTGATACTGATCCTGTCCGTGCTGTATGCGGCGCTGGATGGGATGGATAAAAAGAGAGGAGCGTAATACATGGCCAGAACGATCACATGGAAAGAGCGGCAGAAGAAAACGCTGCTGGAATACTACGCGAAGTACATTCCGGAATTCGAGGACCACGATGATGACCGGTTGATCTACTGCAACACGTACAAGATGATCACCAAGGCGCTGGACGATCTGCCGGAAGAACCGCAAGTGCTCGTCCGCTGTGCGATGAACAAGGCGATCAATCAGGAACTGTGCATGATGGACAGGATCATCCTCCGGTTTCACTTTGAAGAGAAAGGAGAGTAAGCATGGAGCCTGAAACAATAGGCGGGAAGCCGCGGGAACACTGGGAAAGCGTGATGGGCAGGCTTAAGGGCCTGATCTGCACGCTGGACCGGGTCGCGGATCTGGCGGCTGAGAATGATCTGGAAGAAGCGGAGAACCGGGCGCGAAACGATATCGACGCGCTGATCGATGCGATCGTGGTCATCGACTTCGACGTGGAGCAGCGTTTCGGGAAAAAGAAAGAGAAAGGAGCTTAACCAATGGAAGCACAGGAACTGAGCCTGAAGTGTGAGATCTTCGAAGAGTTCAACACGATCCTGAATCACGGGATCAAGGCGATACTCGATCAGATGATCGCGCAGCAGACCAAGGTCGGGAGCGTGACGGCCAAGGTCGACATCTCGATGAATTACCACACGGACGCAAACGGAGAGATCCACTACACGCCGAAGATCGAGCCCCGCGTGACGCTGAAGGTCGGCGGGAAGGACGATTACAAGCTGATGGAACATCACGACTTCATCCTCCAGAGCGACGGCCAGGGCGCCTATCTGGTCGCCACGCATCAGATGGATATCGACGAGATGCTGAGAGAGCGGCAGCGGAAAGGAGCGTAGGCATGAACGCACTGGGCAGGACGGCGCCGTGCCGGGGATGCGGAAAGGAAATCGCATTCATCAAAACGGAGAAGGGCAAGAGCATGCCGGTCAATCCGCAGGCGGTGTACTTCATCCCGGCGGGCGGGCCGAACACATACATCATGATCGACGGGAAGATTCAGCGGGGCCGGGAGCCGGACTGGACGGATGAGGGGAAAGTCGAGCAGATCGGATATATCAGCCACTTCGCCACGTGCCCGGCGGCTGACAGCTTCCGGAAGAAGCGGAAAGGGGAGCGGTGACCGTGACGAACAGGCAGCTGGAACTGATCATGAGGATCGTGCGGGAGCAGCTGTTGGATTATCTGGCTGATGAGCTGGCGGAGGAAATCGCCCGCGGGATCGAAGAGGGCATCAACGACAACATGGGAGATCTGTATTACTTCGCCTGTGAGGAATAAGGAGGCAGGACCGTGACGATTAAGGAACTGCGGAAGGTCACGAAATGCCGGATCTTCGTGGAACAGACGGACATGGACGGTGCGGTCCGGCGGACGGAATGGCTCGGGGCCACGCGAGACTATCAGATCGCGAGTATCAAAATCATCCACGCGGAGCTGGTCGGATTTGCGCTGTGCGTGACGATCGAGGAGGCGGGAGCATGAGCGCGTTTATCCAGGTCGGCGTGACGGCCATGCGGGATCCGATGACCGGGGAACCATTGCAGCAGGTTCCGCTGTACGTGGAAGCGGAAGACGGACAGGATATGCCGCTGCCGGAGTTCGACAGAAAGCAGTTTGCAAAGGATTTACTGCAGAAGTTCAGGGCACATATGACGGAAGAGGCAAAAGAAATCCGCTGACGGGGACCAGCCGCCAGCGGACCCTTCCGAACTGAGTCGAAAGGAGCTTAACACATGAATTATAACACAGACGGGAAGAAAATAGAAGGACAGATCTGCGGGTACAGGCCGTATCCGGTGGAGGACCGGAAGCAGCGGATGAGCGGGTTTTCCATCGCGCTGCGGTGCATCCTGGCGGCGGTGGTTGTCGCCGCGGTGATCATCTGGGCGGCGCAGGCGGAGGACGTGACGATCCCGTGCTGGGCGCTGTGCCAGCCCGGGGACCGGGTGAACCTGCGGCTGGAACCGGACAAAGGAAGCCGGGAGGTCGGCTGGCTGGAGTGCGGGGAAAGCTTCCAGACGGACGGCGAGAGCCGAAACGGGTGGATCCGGGTGCTGGATCGCGGAGAGTGCGAGTGCTGGATCTACTGCGGATACGTGGTCACGGAGCAGCCGGTGCAGGTGTGCGAAAACTATGTGTGCGTGGCGAAAAACCGCGTCGCCTGCCGGCGATGGGTGGACGGGCCGCAGATCCGGATCAACGGACGGCTGAGCTGGCTGAAGAACGGCAGCGACGTCGCGGTGTTCTGGATCGCCGGGGACTGGGCGGTAACGAGTCGAGGATATATACAGGCGGAATGGCTGGAGGTGGATCCGGAATGAGCATTAAAAACGGCGTATGGTATAACGCGAAAATCGACCTGCCGGAGACAAATGAAACGGTGCTGGCGGTAAAGGAACTGAAAAGCGGAAGGCGTGAGATCTGCCTCGCGTACTGCATCCGGGAATATGAGTACAAGGATTTCCAGACCGGTGAAACCAGGATCGAACCGTACTGGGTATGCGGAGGAAACAACAATATCATCTACTGGATGCCGCTGCCGAAGATGCCGGAGGGATGAGAGGGATGGAGAATCAGATATCCATAGATGATCCTGAAGCGGTTCTGCCGGTTCCGGAACTGTGGGACTGTCACGCAACGTGCAAAAGGTTCGGGGAAAAGACGGATCATCCGAGCTGGCTGAAGGAAGAAAGATGTATGCTGCCGGGACATAACGACCTGGTGCACGTGGAGTTTAACAACAGATGCTTCATATACTGCAAACTGTACGAAAGGAAGTAACGCGGAGATGGGATTCAGGAAATATATCATCAAACACAGAAAATTTGACAACTGGCTGACCGGGATCCAGATGGACGGCAAGGAGCGGGTGTATCAGTATCTGTCCGATATCGGGATGGCGCTGATCTATGAGACCAGGACCGAGGCGGAACGGGTGGCCAGAGCCTGCAGGAACGGCAAGGTGCAGATACTGAGAATCGGCACGGATGGAAAAGCATACGGGGAGGATGTGGAAGAAAATGGGAGTCACAACGCGAGACGCGCTGCTGGAATGCCTGGAGATGATGCGGATGCTCACAAAACTCGCAAGCGTCGGAATGCACGGAAGAATCCCGCTGGCCGGGCAGGAAGATCTGTTCTATGAGCGGCAGGCAAAATGCCGGCTGATCCAGGAACTGATTCAGGCAAACGAGAGCGAGCCGGTCAGACACGCGATCGCGAACTGGCAGAAGATGCTGATGGACGGAGAAAAACCGAACACGAAGGATCTGGAGGCGCCGAAATGAGCGAGGAAGATAAGAAACTGCTTCAGGAAATGGAAGGGCTGCAGAAGGACATGATGGATGTGGCGGTTACGTTCCGGGAAAAACTGCCGGCATTCAGTTTCAAAGCTTATCAGGTATCGCAGGCGCTGGAAAAGGCTGGAGAACGGATCAGGGAGCTGGCGAAGGGAGAGAGTCCGGATGCCGTATGAAGCGAAAGCCGGATTTCTGGGCAGAACCGAAAAGCAGCTCGCGGATACGCTGACGGCCAACGATATGGACAGGGTGCTCCGGATTATCGCGGATGTGCTGCAGGGATACGAGATGATCGAGATCGGGCAGGGGCAGTATCAGAAGGATGATCTGCTCCGGTGCTATCTCGACGCGCTGAAGGTGGAAGGCCGGAGCCCGAAAACGCTGGAACGGTATGAATACGTGGTCAGGCGGCTGATGAAGAATCTGGCTGTGCCCACGCGGCAGGTGACGGTATACCACATCCGGAGCTATCTGTCCGCGGAGCAGGAGCGCGGGATCTCGGACGGAACGCTGAACGGGATCCGGGACGTATTCAGCGCATACTTCGGATGGCTGCACAGGGAAGGACTGATCGAGCGGAATCCGATGGGCAATATCGGCACGGTCAAGTGCCAGAAGAAGCAGAAGAAGATCATCACGCCGGTGGAGATGGAGAAGCTGAGCTCGAAATGTCCGGATTTCCGGTATGACAAACGAAACCGGGCTATCATGGAGTTTCTGCGGGCGACCGGGTGCCGGATCAGCGAGATGACCGGGCTGGATCGGGACTCCGTGAACATGCAGACGCTGGAAGTGGTGGTTCTGGGCAAAGGGAACAAGGAGCGGAAGGTCTATCTGGACGATGTGGCCGGGATGATCCTGAAGGAGTATCTGGACGGGCGGAGGGATGAGAATCCGGCGCTGTTCGCCGGGCAGAACGGCGAACGGCTGAAGCCGGGAGGCGTGAGGGCCATGCTGAAGAAACTGGCCGTGAAGGCGAACGTGGAGAACGTCCATCCGCATAAGTTCCGGCGGACACTGGCGACAAATCTCAACCGGCGCGGAATGCCGATCCAGGAAGTGGCCCACATCCTCGGACATGAGAAGCTGGACACAACCATGAAATACGTGGTCCTGAATGATGACGATCTGAAAAACGACTATCGGAGGTACACATGAGCCAGGTCAGAAAAGCGGCAATCGGGAAGGCGCTGGACTGCTGCGTGAGGGAAAACCCGGATTGCAATCACTGCCCGTATCTGGGCGGGCCGTGCGATATGCCGTATGTGGAGTATGTGACGCTTCCGGTGCATCTGCTGAAGGATATCAGGGCGGAAATGTATGAGCCGGATTCTCCCTGGGAGAATGATCCGGCGGGATGGAATTCGGTGTCGTGATCGGTTTCCCGGATTAAAGGTCAGTCAGAGAGCTGACATCCGGGTTTTATGTGCGAAGCGGGGACGGGCAGCAGTTATCCGTGAATGAAGGAGGTGAACGTGCTCCTGGCGGATGGGATGCTGTCGGCCGGTTCAACTCCGGCCCCTCGCGCCAGCGCTGCCGTGCGGGTCTGTGTGGCTTGCACGCCGTACGGACGGCGCATATTACAGCCCGCAGAAGCTGATAATTCTGCAGCGAATCCTTCAGGAATGAAGCAACTGACAGCCCGGAAAGACGGGCACTGCTCTGACGCCTGGAAAGACAGGAAGCGCCCGCGGAGGATCCAGCCTCCGGAACTGCGGGACGGGCTCCGCATATCCGGGCTTGTAATGAGTATTATCATATGGCTCATTTCCTATATAGATGGGGACCGCGGCGGAGGACATGCGAATTTGAAAACTGATCCGTCCATCCATGCGAATCACCACCACAACAGCGGGAGGGTCCCGGGAGAGCGCAGCGGCGTCCCGGGGTCATAGCCGCCGGCGAGGCAGAACCATCGGAAACGGACAGCAGGAAGGAGGGACGGGCGTGGGCTGGGAGTTTGAGGACCTGTTCAACAACAGGATCACCGAAGACGGGAGCTTCCTGGCAGAGCCGTCTTTCATTCCGGTGGGCCGGATGGGATACCGGCGGAGGACAACCGTCAGCGGGCCGCGGATCGACGCGGAGGTGTATCCGGTGTTCGGACGGGGCCAGAAGGGCGAACTGCGAAGGGCGAAGCACCAGATCACCAGGGAGGCCCAGCAGCGGGCCAACGACGAACGGAGCCGGATCCGGCTGACGCAGCTGGTCGAGGCCAACTTCGGGGAGAAGGATCTGTCGCTCGGGCTGTCCTACGACGGCAAAGCTCCGGATCCGGAAAGGATCGACAAGGACATCAAGAATTTTTTCGGACGGGTCCGGAGGGCGCGAAAGCGGGCCGGGCTGGATGACCTGAGAGCCATATACGCGATCGGCGGGGATGAGATGCCGGCAGCGGGGTACAGCGGGAAAAGGCCGCATATCCACATGATCATGAACGGCGGGATCGGGCGCGATGAGATCGAGGCGCTGTGGGGCCACGGGATCATTAACGCGGACAGGCTCCAGCCGCGGGACGCGGGACTCGGGGGAATCGCGCGGTACTTCACCAGGCAGAAACAGGACCGGCCTCCGGAGAAGGGAAAGAAAAAGTGGCGATGTACCAGGAACCTGAAACAGCCGGTCAGGCGGAGCCGGGACGCGAAGGTCACAAACGGCAAGGTCAAGCGGATCGCGTACACGTTCGGGAATGAAGCGAAGGAGGTCATGGAGAGGCTGTATCCGGGGTATGTGCTGCAGGAGTGCGAGGTCAGATACAGCGACGTGATCGACGGGGTGTATATCCGGTGTGTGCTGAGAAAATGGGAGGGAAAAGGATGAGCGAGAAGGTGCAGGCGCTGGAGGCGCTGCGGCAGAAGAGACGGGAGGCTTACCGGTATCTGGACAGCAGGAAGATCCAGATCGGGGATTTTACCTACGGGGAGCCGGTTATCCGGAGCTGGGGGGAAGACGCGAGGATCATTATCGGGAAGTTCTGCTCGATCGGGGGAAACGTCCAGTTCATCATGGGCGGGAACCACAGAAACGACTGGATCACGACATACCCGTTCAATCAGCTTCTGCCGGCGCAGTACGGAGAGATCAAAGGGCATCCGATGACCAAGGGAGATATCGTGATCGGGAATGACGTTTGGATCTGCAGCGATGTGAAGATTCTGTCAGGCGTGCATATCGGGGACGGGGCGACGATCGCGGCCAGCGCGGTGGTCTCGAAGGACGTTGAGCCGTTTTCGATTGTCGCCGGGAATCCGGCGAAGCGCGTGAAGGGGAGATTCGACGCCGGAACGGTCGCGAGGATGAGTATCAGGTGGTGGGACTGGCCGCTGGAGAAACTCGCGGAAGCGGTGCCGCTCCTGCAAAGCGATGACGTCGAGGGCCTGATCCGGTTCGACAGGGAGTGGGGAGCATGAGAAAACATTTTTTCAGTGTGATTGTGCCGGCATACAACAGCGCGGGATACATCCGGAAGGGGCTGCAATCGATCAGGGGGCAGAGCTTCCGGGATTATGAGCTGATTGTTGTCTGCGATGCCTGCAGGGATGAAACGGCAGAGATCGCGCGGGAGTATGCCGACAAGACGATCATCACGGATCACGGTCTGGACGGTCTGGCCAGGAATGCCGGACTTGACGCCGCGGAAGGAAAATGGATCCTGTTCATGGATGATGATGACTGGTTCCTCCATGAGTTCGTCTTTCAGCAGATCGCGGAGAAGGTGACAGCCGTGGAAATGGATATACTCGCGTTCAGCTTTATCTGGAAGGGTCGGGGATACACGAGACAGGAGCCGGGGCGGCACTTCATCGCGGTGTGGAATAAATGCTGGCGGAGGGACTTCATCGGGGATACCAGATTCTCGAATGTGCCGTACTGGAGTGACAAGGATTTCAACCGGGGAATGTATATCAGGAATCCAAAGGTGTATTACTGGGATATGCCGATGTATTACTACAACTACCTCCGGGAAGGCAGCATCAGCTGGCGGAAGGTACAGGGCGAGATCGAATAACCGGGAGGCGGAACGATGACGGACTTTGAACGGATGCGGGTGCTGATCCGGCAGGAGGAGCGATACCGCTGGGCGGTCGAGAAGCAGAGGGCCAAAGCCGGCAGGATGACGGCGGGAATCTCGCAGACCGGCAGAACCGGCGGAACCAGAACCGGCAGCAGGGTGGAGGACGGAGCGATCATGCTGGCCGCGCTGGAGGATGAATACCAGGAGATCCTGGACGAACTGACAGAGGCGCGGACGGAACTGAGGGAATCAATCTCCAGGATCAGAAACGCAAAAGCGAGGCTGGAAAAGACCTGCATCCGGATGAGGTATCTGCAGGGGATGAGCGTCCGGCAGATCGCGGTTTCGCTGAACTATACGGAGGATTATCTGCACAGGAAGATGCGGGACGCAGAAGCGTTGATATTGCGTATTCAAAAGGCACAGGAGGCAAAAACAACAAGACAGGTCAGGTCGGATATTTCGGTGTAAAATGGTACTGTGGACAAAAAGAAAAACAAGGAGCCGGGATTCGCGCACACGTTCTATGTATCGCCTGCGTGGATCAGATGCCGGCGGACATATGCGGCGAGCGTGGGCGGTCTTTGCGAAAGGTGCTATGCTTCCGGGAAGATCGTACCGGGGACGCAGGTACATCACAAGGTCAGGCTGACGCTGCAGAACATACACAATCCGGACGTGGCGCTGAACTGGCAGAACCTCGAGCTGCTCTGCGATGACTGTCATCATGATGAGCATGAGCGCGGCATCAGATGGCGGGCGGATTCTGAGGGGAGGGTGTCGATCTGATCCCCCTTGTTCGTTCCGGATAGAGGGGGTGCCACAACTCCGGGGGGCATCCTCCGAAAAGAGCTCCCGGGCGGGCGCGCGGGGTTTTTGGAAAATGAAACCGGCCAATAAGTTGAAAGGAAATCGGCTTTTTTCAGCGAGAAAAAGCTGTATTTTTTTGCAGTTTTTGCGAACTGATCGGAGGTTTTGAAAAATGGCGAAAGCAGTGTCCAGCTACCGGAAGCTGTTAGCCTTCGGGAAGATCTTCGAGGTCAGTGACGACGAAGATTTCAAAGCCGCGGCGAAAACCTACGCGGAGGAGGTCGCGCTCATCGCGGAGATGAGGACGCAGCTCAAAGAGGACGGCATGACGGTCGAAAAGGAATACGTCAAGGGACGGCAGAACGTATGCATCCATCCGCTGGTCCAGGAAATCCCGAAGCACATTGACTGCGCCAACAGGACGCTGGGCATCATCGGCGACATCATCGTGAAGCGCGGAAAGAAACGGGCGGATGAGGTGGACGGCCTGACGGAGTTCCGGCTGACCGGTTAATGTTCGGATTTTCGGCGGAGGTTCAGACGGTCACGGCGCGGATCCGCGCCGGCGCGATCTTGCGGGAGGCGAAAAACACGAACAATAACGGCGGGGTGGTCGGGGCGTGAATGATGAGAACGCGATCCTGACGTATTACCAGGGCATCCGGGACGGGAGCATCGCGGTCGGGAAATGGATCCGGATGCTGTATGAGATGATCGTCGAGGGCACGGAGAGCGGGCGCTGGTTCTTCGACCAGCGGAAGGCGACGAACGCGATCCGGTTTATGGAACGCTTCTGTCATCACAACAAAGGGCCGCTGGCGCCGCAGCGGCTGAAGATGAGCCTGTGGGAGCGGGCCGCGGTCAGCTGCATCTTCGGCATCGTGGATGCGGACGGGCTCCGGCAGTTCACAGAGGT
>Ga0310690_10002442_pt1 | contig 30190 bp, 22 predicted proteins | sample AusTroGonzalo_MG_2_FD_207661 | JGI IMG/M metagenome (GOLD analysis project Ga0310690, IMG submission 207661) | Bovine rumen microbial communities from tropical cattle in Woodstock, Queensland, Australia - Gonzalo_04 (v2) (version 2) | ecosystem: Host-associated > Mammals > Digestive system >...
TATCATAACCTTCCTGAATGTGTTCGGAACGTCTGCTTCAGAAAGCGAATGTCCATTATTCCAAACTGTCAGTACGGGAAAACGCAAGGAGAAAATGCTTTTTTGAAGGAGTTCTTCATTTTTTTGTAAATACTTTTCCCTTGAGAACTGTTTGTTGAGGGAAGAAGGAATTAAATCATTGAAAGACAGTTTTGTCCCGAATTTGCGATTGCCTTTTTCCTGAATATTTAGATAAACCGTATCGCCTTCTGAAACATCATCCAAAGAAGTCCCGTCAACAATATTGTTCTCTGCGCCTGAGCAATAGATATCTTTATCCTCGCCGTCAACTTCGACAAAAAGAAACGGATCCCGGTCTTCTTTGATAATAATACGTTGAATCGTCCCTTCGACACGATCATTTTTGAACTTTTTCAGTTTCTCCGCAGCTGATTCCGATAGATTAAGGAGTTTGACTTTCTGTGCAATCCAATCCAACAGATCCGACTCTCCAGCTCCATCCTTTTTTGGATAATGAAGAAAATCATGCCAATTTTTTCTTGCCGGTATTTCCGGGATATAGAGTTCTGAAGACGCCGTGTTGCGACGGCCTGCTGGAAGCCACTCGACGAGAATCGGGTGGATTGACTCATCCTCCGGGATAAAGGTCAAAGTGTATGGTTTGTCCGCACCGTATGTGTATGTCATATTCAAAGAACATGTTGTGGGACGAGCAAGCGGAAACATTGAAGATTTCAAAGAAGCGACAAACTGCAAAGATGAATCGCCACTACCCCTCTGTAGCGGAAATTCATAATGCTTCAAACCTGGCGGAAGAGTGAACTTATTTGCAATGGGAATATTAATAGCTACGCCACGTTTAGGAGCAACTCTTGCATTTTTAACAAAATAAAAATGGTCGAAAATACCATTTTGCGGAATCTTTGTAGATAGTTCTGGCAAATGATCATACCACAAAGGAACTCCTGGAGCTTTTGCCTGGAGTTCGGATACTCGCAATCCTCCAGCAACAGGAGCGTCTGATAAAACGATCAATAAAGAATAATCCCCGATTCGCGGATCATCTTTTAGTTGTTTGGAATCTATTAAACTTTTGTCTGGTATATTTAGCTTTACTTCTTTCCAAGAGCCAGATTTGTCAACACTTTCATATTCTACCGACTCAATATAACCGAAACAATCAAGATTCACAGATGGATGTCGTTCCCATGCATATCCTTTTGTTTCAGGAATCGCCTTTTTCTGTTCTTCTGAGTATTTTGCAACCAACTTTGTTGCGGAAACATGCCCTGGCAGAACATCAACGATAAGGACAGAGAAGTTTGATCCGTTTATTTGAGTAAAGTCGACATTCTGAAAAACGGCTGCGATGCTTCGAGGAAGAGGAGTGGCATACGGGAATGATGAATTGATGTTTCTCCGGATAATCTCAAGTTCAAAATCACTGAGATAGTCGGGGAAAAGCCAGATCAGGGAATCTTCAAGAAAAATCTGCCGCAGATCCCTGGCTATAGACAATGCCGCACAATCAGCCTCGGCTCTGTCCAAATTCTCCGAAAAGAACAAATCGGAGGAAGAGATTGTTTTCACGGAATCATCAGAAAAGAGGGCATCGGCCTGAAGTGCTGAAATGTCATAAGACTGGTCTGCAAAACTCCAGCGCTGCCAGATCAATCCGACCGGGATTGTCCGTGTATAATTGTCTATGGCATAGACAGGATGAAGACGAGTAAAATCAACACATGCGGGCTTGTCTACTGGTTCAATGTTCAAGTCTTTTTTTGGCTGATTCGTTTTTTTTATTTTCGGGATTTGATAATCCCGGATAATAATTGAGCTGTCATTCGTTCTAAGGAAGAATTTAGAATAACATAATGGCCATATTTTGAACGTGTTGAATTCAAACAGGACGGGTGTTTCCGCAAATATAAGATCCTTATTATATCGGAGTAATGCGATGCGGTTCCAGAAATCAATCGTGATTTGCCGACTATCAACGGAAGAAAAGTCCTTGTCGATTTCTGAATCAAGGGTCTGCAGCCAAGTCCAGGAATCCCATATGCGTCTGTAATCGCGATGCGACAACAATGTATTATTGGGGGGCAAATTGTCCCAACGTGCAATTGTCTGCGCTTCGTCTGTACGCAACCAGTTTTCGATTTTTTGAACAAGAGCATCCTTTTCCTCTTGAAAAACTTCTGAAAAGATTTCATATCTTTTTTTTAGGAGAGGAAGAAGACGGATGAGAAATGCTTTGAACAAACGATTTTCGGGAAGATTGACAGATTGATACCGACGAACAGCCTGAAGATATGGCTTCCCGGCAAGCTTCTCCCTGACATTACGACCAGGACGAGAGCTCAGCTTTATAAAACTGTTCGCATCTAATTCCCGAACAGCCCGGATGGGGAGAGGAGCATGTTCTCTTTGAGGATTTTCATTCAAGGAGAACATGATATGCTCAACAGCCGCCCTGCAGTGGGAAACAATTCTCCAGAGTCTGTCATGAACTGGCTGGACATGCTCCTGTCTCCCCATTGAATTTGCAACTCTTTTGAGAAAACAAGTCAATGATTGGGGCAAAGCATTTCCTGTTCTGGGGTCAAAAACCGCATTGACGGAAAACCAGTGGGTCTGCATCAAGACTTTCCGCGCAATTTCGCTGTTCTCATTTCCAGGCAACAATGCCTGATACAAATCCAGAATATTCATGAGGACCTCGGTATCGTTTGCATATTCAGTCGTTCATCGCGTCGGCCTCTTTCAAATAATTGGCCGATTGCCACATAAACTGTCCATAACCCAGTTTCTTTGCCAGTTCGAAATCAGCTACCAGGTTGAAGCTCTGCCCGTTGACACCTTCCTGAAGTTGTCCCTCGATTTTATCAAGACACATTTTGAGACTGTCGCCTTCGGTGTCAATTCCGCGAAGCTTCGGCATTACTTTCTGGACAAGCTGGTCTTCAAAGGCGATATGCATTGCCTGTTCAAGAGCGGTTTTATCATGCTTTTCTTTCGCGGCTCGCACATCAGGATAATTTGCCATATAGTATTCGACGGACTGCCAAACGCGATGACCGATTGCACGACCAACAACACCCAATGATTCATTCATCCCCTCAATGAATTTTTTATAAGGCTTCACTTCGGCATCAGAGAAACTACTTCCCTCTTCAAGCCAATTTTTCCATGTTGTCCAATGTAAAATTTTGCCACGGTTCTTTTGGTCAAGCTGTTTCAATTTAAGCCGACGCTTCAATTCGGTAGGCCGCGGGAAATAAATAACAATCGAACGGTCAAGGACTTTATCGGAAAGAGACTTGGTCGTTTCATCCTGATTCATCGTTCCAGTCCAAAGAACGTTTCTCCCCAATTCCAAATCATACGGCTTCAGACCGGCCCCTATTTTTACGGGCAAAGAGGGGATATCCGTTTTTTTCATACCACGACGAAGCTCCAGTTTGCTAAGGAATTCAGCAAAATAGAGTTCAGGATGAGCCAGGTTCATTTCATCCAAAAGGACCATACAGACAGCATCTTTTAAGCCCGGGTAATCATCCGTCCAAGGTTTCTGGCTTTGAGCCAGAAAGCGCAATACGGGCTGAGCATCAAACTTGTTGTCGATAGAGTTAAAGAATCCAAGCATAGATTCCTGACTGTCCCAGTTTGGCTGAACCGACAGGGGTTCAAAGAACAGGCCGCCGAAATGCGAGTACAACCGGGGCAATTCGGATTTTCCTGTGCCTGAAACACCGGCAAGGACGGTAAGAGGAGACCACTCGGCCGTTTTCAGAGCGGTATGGAACGCCTTGACAATGCGTGGATTGAAATGAAGCCCATATTGTTCGCATTTATCTATAATTCCGTCAAGCCATTTTATCTCATTGACGCTTGCCGGATCATCCAGTTTTTCAGGCCGGGACACCTTGTCCCAAATCAGGTATGGCAGTTCTATTTCCTTATATCTGGCTTCTACTTCAGCAGGCCGCTCATAGGCTGCTCTCAATCGTTTTAATTCATCCATTGCCTGATTAGCCTGTCCTTCGAAAAGCTCTGCCTTCTGTTGCAAGGACTTATTCTCTTCCAACAACTCACTGTTTGTTCTTTGCAAGAGTACAGTCGCCTTCACTTTCTCCGAGTCACTTGTTATTTGCTTATTCAGCTTTTTAACAGTTTCCTTAAGAGTTTCATTTTCTTTTTTAAGGATTTCATTTTCATCAAGTGTTTCTTTCTTTGGACGATTCAACAATTCTTCGTTCAACTGTTCTATTTTGATCTGCTGTTTGTTTAGCAGGCTGATTACATCCGAAGGCTCTCGATCGCCCAGTTGTTTTTTAAGTGTTTCAAAAAGTCCGATCAATTCAGACTGATCACGAATACTGCCAAGCAGATTCTCATTAACTTTTTTACAGGCGTCAAGCTCAGCCTTTATTTGGGCACAGGACTCATTGACTTTTTCCGCGACCTCGTCGTCAATCATTTCTTTACGGCGATCCAAACGCTTTTTTTCGCGATCTTCCTCTTTTTCCAGTCTTGCCTCATCCGCTTCAAGTTTTTGCTTCTTTCCGGCAAGTTCGCTTTCTAATGCAAGCAAGGTACCTTTCTGCTTTTCCAGCTCCACCTGTTGCGTATGAAGTAAGGCTTCAGCTGCTGATTTTTCTTTTTCAAAGGCCTGACGTTCAGCAACGATCTCCGCTTTGATGCGATCCCGCTCCCTATTTTCCGCATCTGTGACGGTTTTCAAACGCTGATCCCGGATCTTTGCAATCTCCGTTTCTATCTTTTCCAGTTCCTTTTCCTTGTATCGGGCTATCTCCTCGGCAGCTTTGTCGTATTCGGTTTGAGCTTTTTTCTGCTTTTCTGCAATAGCCTGGTTACATTCCGAATGCTTCGCGGCGATTTCATCGCCGCATTTCTTCTGGAGATTTGCGATCTCTCTTGCACATTCTTCTCGTTTCCCGGCCAGTTCCTTGTCCACCAGAGCCCGTTCCTTTGTGTATCCGTTGTCGCGATCCTGTTCGGCATTTCGAATGGCATCTTCCCTTTCGCGAAGAGTTTCCTCATAGGCTTTCAATTCATTGCGTTTTTTCGCGATCTGTTCTTTTTCATTTTTCAATTTGGCCGCTTGGGCAAGATTTACCTCATGTTCTTTTTTTGCCTCGCTTGCTAAAGCGGAAACTCTATCTGCAAAACCGGCTTCCGCCTGCTGCTCCCGCTCCGTAACAGCCAATTCCCGCTTTGCGATCTCGCCTTCTTTTTTGTTGGCTTTTCTGATACGGTCTTCCGCTTTGGCAATGATTGCTTCCAGAGCGGTTTTCTGCTCCTCCAAAGACTTGAAATGCGTTGTGATGATTTCGTTGAATGCTTCATTTTGAGACTTGACGTAATTATTTTTTGCCTTCGCCTCCAGCTCCAGAAGTTCGCGCTTGCGGGCTTCCAATTCTCCCTGTTTTTTCTCGATTTGCTGGTACGTTTTTGCCGAAGAATCATAAAAATCTTTTTTCTCTGCCTCAAAAGCCTGGCGCTCCTTTTCCATCCAAGCTTTTGCATCTTCCAGAATATTGCCTTTTTCCTCCGCGATCTTGTTTCTGGCATTTGCGGAAGACGTTTTAAACGCTTTTTTCTCACGTTCGAAAGCATCTTGTTCTCTTTTGAGTGCAGCTTTTTCTTCTGTGAGAATGCGTTGTTGAGATTCCAGATCTACCCTTCTGCTGTCAAGATTGGTTTGATCCTGCCTCAATTTCTCTTCTTTGATTTGAAGCTCCTTTTCGCGTTCGCTGTTGCCAAAGATTCCCATGATCACACCTCCATAAGTGTTTTGATTGTAGTATATATTGATTTTTTCAGTTTAAGAAGCTCTGTTCTTGTTTTTGAAATGATTTCATTTCCATGTCCGCGAACAACAGCGATTTCCGCGATATCGGAAAAGAATTCCGGTTGATTCATTGCAATCGTGGAAAGCTGTTCCTGTTTAGAGACAAGAATAAATGCTACGGCCGCAGCTCCTAGACTCTGATCCTGACCTTGAAGCGTCTTTTCAATTCTTGACATGTTGACATGGCGGAAGTAGTCTGGCAATGCGGAGAAACCGGCTTCTGCGATTTTTTCCGAAGCGAGACTTATCAGGTTGCAATCCGAAACAACTGGCGGCAGATCTTCATACAAATGAGGCCGGAAAGCGATTTGAACGGCTGCATAAAGATCACACACGAACGGCATGACATTATCGAACTGCTCTTGCTTTTCATTAAGGCCCAGGAACATTTCTGCCGAAATAAGACGTTGCTGCATAACGTCTCCCATCCTGTTGTATGTTCCAAACGAAAAACAGGACTGGATGCTGTTTCTTGCGGCGACCTTCATGTCAAACGCTCTTTCCCCAGAATGAACAACGGCCGTCTTTTGCTCAAAAACAACATCTGGAAGCAGAATGAGAATGGTTTCTTTAAGAAGCGGGTCATCTGCCAGTTCCCTATCGGGCAGTTGTTTCATTGCGCCGTGTTCGATACTGTCTCGGTTCTCTTTGATTTCTTTTATCCTATCGAAGAAATTCGGATGCTTTTCAGCAAGCCGCCGCAAAAAAGCCCTTGCCTCTGTCTGTTCCGCAAGCATCAAGGCGATTCCAATCAAGGTCGGCATTTCCGCTTTCCCATTGAGATAATCAAGCAGCTTTCCCGGTCTGACAAAAAGGAATTTCTTCGCATTGAATCCAAGCTGTGTTGATATCTGCAACAATCGTTCTCCCATCGTCTCTTCATCCATGCGTTTCATCATTTGAACAATGGCGTCGCAGGGAAATTGTCGGCAAAAGTAGAACAATGTCCATTCAAATGATGCATAGATCTTTGCCAGCGAACGGAATGCACGTTGCTTCCCCGGACGCAGGTTCAAAATCAATTCAGGATACTTGGAACGCAGTTCAGGTGTATCGAAACTGTAACGGGTCCTCTCCTCATCACTGCCGGAAAAATTTCTTCCCAAATTGCTCACCCAGCCTTGATACCATTGCGCGAGATTGTCATCTTTTTCAAGCAGGTCTGAAAAGATATTTTCCAAGAACATCGAATACCCATTGCCAAATGGATCCGCAATCCGGAAATCGCCGTCATTCTTCTGGATCGCGATCGGACAAGAAAGATAAAAGATCTCTTTCTGCGGCATGACATTGATTTGCGAAATGCTTGGAGTGATATAGATTTCCCCACGATGCTTTCCTCGCGTTTTCATCTCGTGCAATGCTTGTAAAACATCCTGTGGAGTTGGGGGTGGATATTTTTTCGATTCATCGTAATGCAACCGTTTGAAATACTTCAGCGGATCATCGTCGATGACAAGTTTCAAAGGAGTGTTTTCTGAAATAAAATGGATAAAAGGCAACAGATTTCCTTTGAGCATATCCTGAAAAACAATTGCCGTAACGTAGTTGTCCGTGGATACGGAAAGTCCTTCCTCCCAGTTTTTCTTCTTTTCGGCTGCGATGTGTTTGTGTTCATCAAGATAGCCGTGTTCCTGCAACCTAATGATGATGCCGTGAACGAGTGCCTGCGGCAGACATGTTTCCTCTGCGAGCAGATCTTCTGTTATTTGCATATCCGCATCAATAAACCTGAGAATCAGCCGTTCAAAAGGATTGACAAACGATTCGCCTTTATTCGTTTGAGGAAGCGTGATCCGATACCCCGTTACCGGCCATGCGAGGTCTTTTTTTGTTCCCGCAATCGGCCCGAACGGATAAATATGGCCATAATCCAGTAGTTTCACTTGCATGATAAAATAACCCCATTTTCTTTGCAAAGTTTATAAAAATCCACTAAACCGGGAATAAACTCTTCTGCAAGCTCGTTGTGCAAAGCATTCGAGTCTCCGACTACAACCAGCATTTTTTTCTGACGACTCATGGAAACGTTTAAGCGGTTGTATAAGCACAGATGTCCGTATGCGCTTTGCGCGGCCAATTGTCGTTGTTCCTGCTCGGTCAAAGGCTGGGAATCCGGATATCTCTCCATAAAACGCTTCCCGCTTCTTTCTATTGCGGCTGCCGGAGAAAAGTCTGGGGGGAGAGTTCGGACCATAGAAAGGAAAACAACATCGAACTCCATCCCCTGGAACGAGTCGACCGTTCCGATACGCAGTTTTCTTGTGTCGAACTGACGGGAAAGCTGTTTTTGGATCAACTCCGCCTGTGCTTTGTAGAATGAAATCACGCCGTAGCTGAGTTTTTTTCCGGGTTCAGACTCCATCCATCTTTCCAGCCGGTTCGCAATCGCCTTTGCTTCGCACCGGCGAATCCAACTTGTTCCCGAACGTTCGTGAACGCCCATTGATCTGGGAACTTCAAGCCATGCCGCAGGCTTGTTTTCAGTGTCGGGGAGATCGTGAGCAAAGAATTCAGGCGGAAGCCCAGAACCGAATTTTTCATCGGGATCGAATCGTTCGTAGAAATTCCGGCTGATGAAATCGCCCAGGACCTCGTGCATGCGGTACTGCATGTTCAAGGTGACGCGTCTTGGATGCTCGGGGTCCATTTCTTCAAGGTTTTTCAGTCTTTCGGAGAAAAGGTATTCGAACATTGATTTCTTCAGCCATTCGGTTTCACTCTGATTGGCTTCGCCAGCCTCCATTTCTTTCGCAACTTCTTCGTCGATGATATGTGGCAATTGGCGATGATCTCCTACCAGAATAATCCTTTTTCCCTGCGCCATCGGGATCAAAAGGTCTCTGGGGCTGACACGGGCCGCTTCGTCGATGATGACATAGTCGTATTCCATTTTTTCTTCACTGTTATCGCCATAAACCCCCTTCTGCGCCTGCATCAGCTTGTTAGCGCACTGCTGACAGGTTGCCGAAAAAGCAAAACTGTAGTCGGCAATTGCATCAATCATTCCATAGGGATTGTTTTCAAGATCCATCAGGAAATCCAGTAATGCAGCGGCCTTGCGGTCTTTCGATGTCATGCCGTTGCTCCGTATCATTTTCACTGTTTCTTCCAGAAGCTCAATGATCTCCTGATTATGCTTTTCCACTCTAAAAACAGGTGGCGCGGTAAAACGAATCAAAAGACTCCGCTTTACTTTCTCAAGTTCGAACAGGAAAACGAGTTCATCCCCCGGCAACCATTCTGCAGCTTCCTGTACAACAGCCTTCTCGGCATCAGACAAATACGGGCCGCATTTTTCTAAAACAGCTTCCGCCTGTTCCGCACCATCGTCGCAAAAACTCTCTTTTTTGGTCCTCAGCCCCCGTATTGCATCCAAAAGGGAATGATCTGAATCATTCGCGAGAAGATTGCTATTCAGCTTTTTTTCAATTCTGGATGCTTTGTCGAACAGCTCCTGTCCCAAGATTGGGACCCCGATTTCTAAAATGCCGTTTACAAGTTTCAGGGCGTATTCCGCAGAAGGAGACATGATATACTGTATACACATGTTATTCAGTACAGTTTCCTTTTCGAGAGGCGGAAAACCGGGATTCTTCTCCCGGATTCTTTTTGCAATGTCGGCGCACCATTGTTCCATACGTTTCTGAAATTCGGTATAATCCAAATTCTTTTCCTTGCCGGAACGTTGCCCAAACTTGGGGACGGGAAGACCATTGATGGATAATCGTTCGATCATATTCTCGACGGCATCATGCTGGAAACCACTCAGAAGGATCCGGCCTTTTCCTTTTTTATGTTTGTCTGCTTCTTCATTGAGACGTTCCAGGATTGCTGCGATCACTGTGGTTTTTCCTGTTCCAGGCGGTCCCTGAATCAGGGCAATATCCGGAGTGTTCAGGGCGATTTGTATTGCATCCACCTGTTTTTTTGTCGGATCATTTTTGAACACCTTCTCCCGCACAAAAGCCGAAAGAGGTTTTACCTTGTGTGGCGAAAGAAGTTGACTGATCTGTCCATTCTCTTCGATCAACACACCCAATTGCGGATTTGCGGAACGTCCTTCAAGAATAAGGCGACGATAGGTCATTCGACGTTTGATCTGGGCGATTTCTCCTCCAAGCGCCATTACCATAAGCCCGGAACTATAGGGCAGATCATCTACCTTCAACACAAGGGTACTTGTTTCATAAGAATAAGACAATATTTCATATGAATCGTTCTCCTCTTTATTCATAGCCGCGTCCTTCTTTTTTTCTTCCGCTTCCCCGAAGCGCGACTTTTTGTCTTTGTTTTCTTCCTCGCTGGAAGCCAGAATGCCTCCGACAAATTCAGGGAAAGTCATGGAAGGATTATCAATGTAGGACGGCGTTTCATCCGTAATGCACAGAGCTTCTATTTTATTGTTTTTTAAATCCTCGATAGCATTTCCGGATGCTTCAATTGTAACTGTAGTCGTCCCATCCTTATTCTGTTCTTTATCTTTGAAACTGATAATGCCAAAATGCCTGGCGTGCCGCAGCAACAGTTCTCCTTCTTCGTTGCCATAGGCGTCCCATTTTTTCAAATAACTTGAAGAATCCTGTGTCAGTCTTTCAAGTTGGGCTCTTGCCAAAAGACCGATCTTTCCCGTATGCGTATAATCCAGAAACATCAGTTTTCCCCTGGCCAAGCGCAGGCAACGGTCCCGGTAGTTCCTTGCAGACGTGAATTTTGATATGGCAAAAATCTCTGTATCCTCGGTCAATGTCTTTTTCGTAGCTATAAAGCGACAATCTTCCCCCACCACACAGAATGAGTTTTTGCCGGACGAGTTGTTTTCGTTTACATCTGTTCTTGCAACCGGCTTTTCAAAAGCTTCGTTATCTTCGTCTTCTTCCTCATATTCCTCGTCAATGTCGTTTGTAACATAGTCCGTGTTTCCGCTTGCAGAATCCCATTCGCGATCAACAGCCGGACCGGCAAACATAAAGAAAAAACAATCTTCACCTTGACGATAGGAAAAGGCCTCTGTGAGATGTTTATACAACTTCTCTCCAGAAAGCTGCTTCTTTTCAGATCTGTGCTCTGCTTCGTTCAAAGCGAGTTCTACAGTTTCATCCACGCCGAGTTCTATATCCCCCATTTCGAGAACGTTGCCAGGAAAGGTCGCCAGCATCAGATCAAAGCTACCATCTGCCGCGGGATTACAGATCTGTGCAAGATGAGATGCCCCTTTCAGCAATTCATCGCCTAGACGTTTTGCTTCATAGGCATTCACCGTGCAAACGGAAACGACTGTATCTTGATCTTTATTCTTTCCTTTCAGCCGAAGGTCAAAAACATCCGATTCCATAAATGATGCACTAATACTTAATACCGGAAGAATCGTCTCATTCGACATGGTAAAACCTGGTGTTGCAGGCTTGACTCGAATAGAAACAATATCAGCAGGGATACTATCAAATCTCATTTTGCGGCCTCCGAGAATGAAAAGGTTATTTCCGTTGGAATAGAGAAGCCCCGTTCAGGAAGGACGTTCTTTTTCATAAAATCAATCGTGATTTCGCTGATGCTCTCATTGCCGGTTTTCAATGAAAACGGCTGAATCATGCGTTGCGGTATCATAAGGGAACTATTCTCTTGATACACTTTTTTCCAACGTGTGCTCGATGCCGTAAGATAAGCTGGACGAGGAGTGTCGCAGAATGGGCAGGTTTCATATTCTTCGGGGAAATAACTCATTCCACAAACTGGACAGCTCATGGATTCATCGAATGCTTTTGCGAATTCCAACGCCCAGAAACTCATTGCTGGGCGTCGAAAAGGCATTATCCTCCCAGTTCCGAATGTTTCCTGGAATAATATTTTTAACCCGGCTGACAACACAAGCATTCTTGGAAGTCCCAGATCTGGCGCTTCATTCGTATCGTCATCTTCATCATCAATGTATGGAAAAAGCCCCGCATACGCCTGTTCCTCGGCACTCATTGTCGAATTGTCGCCGGAAGGTTCTGCATCCCAATCGTCCCCGTCTCCGTCTTCACCTGAAACCTTTTTCCCTATGAACGGATGAGTAAGAGAAAGCATTTCAAAGGCCATGACGGCAAAAGCCCAACAATCCGTTCGGGGACGTGAGGCATCTTTTCCCTGGACGATTTCTGGAGCGCCCAGTCGTGGAGTGTAAGTCCCGCCACCGCCCGTCATTCTCTCGAAACGAAGATTGTCTGCATCAATCAGCCAGACCGATGATTGTTCCCCCTGCCCAATGAAAACGTTGTTCAGGGAAACGTCTCCGTATACAAGCCCGGCAGAGTGAAGACGTGCCAGAAGAGCAGCACACTTGTACAGAGCCTCATAGCGCCTTTTTGCTCCGCCAGTCGATGCGTAGTGGAACAAGCTCAGTGCCAAATCACGATCCGGAACCGCGCTCAACCATTGCGGCAGTGGTTTCTCGGAAAGAGTCTTTTTGGTTTTTCCATCAATATGGAATAATCCGAGCGGCTTCATGCCATTCAGCAATCGCATGACATATCCCGGCTCATTTTCTAAAGTGGATAAAGGCAGGGTAACGGAAATCGAGCGGGGAAGCGGCAAAAGTCGGATATTCTGGAATCGCCCCTGCAGATTCGATGTCGTATCAGGTTCACCATTCTCATTCAAGGGTTGCTTTATTGCGATGTCAGGGTCTTTTGTGCGGAAAACAACCCCTTGTCCGCCACGGGCAAGCTCTTCCGTGGTATAAAACACATTCCCATATTGGTCTGTAAATTTACGACCAAACGTATTTTGAGAATCAACGTTATTCTCTGTTTCGTTATTCATCCTGAACCTCCGAACGGTACATACAGACGATGGTTTTATCATCGCTGTGTCTGGGAACAGACCAGTTCAACAGCATTTCCCGCGTGTTTTCGATATTGGTTTCCAATGACACTTTTTGACAACTCTCCCAAAAACCTTTTGCGAATCCCTTGGGATCCTCTAAATCATCCGATATCCCATCTGTACATAAGACTATCCCCATGCAATCGTTTTCCCGCATTTGAAGCGTTTTCCAATCCGTGAACTGAGCTTTGGGAGAAAGCGCTGAAACTAGATTTGAAAAACTGGAGCTTTTATCATCACCCAAAATAATAACATCTCCGTTGTTTTGAATTGCGGCGACCATTCCGTCGCCAAGCAATGCCATGAGAACATTTTCTTCCCATCGCAGGGCAAACAGGCAGGTGGCGGAACAATCCCTGGGGGTAAAAGGTTTGATGTTTTCCAAAAAGCGCGATTTAACACATTCTATTATTTCTTTGATATCAGGTTTGGGTTGATACGAGGAAAACTTTGAGGCGGTCTCAATGACGGCATGACAAGCCATGGCGGAGCCAATATCCGATTTCGGGCATGAACCGACCCCATCCGAAGCCACGACACAGTCAAAAGACTCAAGATGTCTTTCTGCAAAAAAATCCTGGTTGGGCATCCCTTTCCGAATATGCCCGGGACCTATTGCACTGACGCCAAAGCTTTTCCACTGAACCATTTCAACTGACCTCCAACCAATGGTCCATTGCGACGAAGAAATCCTCCGGAACGAACAATCGACACCCCAGAACAGAGGTTTTATGTTCATTTCCAATTTGAATGATCCGAACAGAATCCTCCGGCATGGCTCCGAGCCAAGTCATGAAAGCTCGTTTTGTCCTGGAATCCCAGGAACAATCGCTCAAGAATAAATACTTTCCTTTTGAATCTTTCAGTACATCCAGCAGAAGCGACATGTTCAACAATCCGGAACATGTCAAAAGACTGTCCGGATATTCCGTGTCCGGATTCCAGTCAACGGATGCCGCACTGTCTCCTGCGGAAAAAAGACGAATTTCTGCGGTGGCATAGCCTAGACGAATGAACTGTTCCACCTGACGCGCGATTCCGCGCGCAATCAGGCGTTTCCCGCCTTCGATCATGCTTCCCGATGTATCGACAATAAGATTCAACACTTGGGGGTTATCGTTCGATTGTGTTTTGCCGCTTGACATAAATTCTGCCTAATCATTTTGATGATTTTTAGGGAAAAAAGACGCTCGGATTTATGCTTCTTCCACGGAAAAGATTTTCATATAATCGCTGACGGACAGATGACCTTCGCAAAGCTTGCGTGCCTGTTTCTCAGTCAGCTGGCTCCACATCAGTTCAAGATGAACAAATCTTTCCAAAAGATTACTGACAAAGGTCTCAAAGGATATATGTGTGTTGATATTTAGAGATTTTATATATTCTTTTGCTTCTTCATACTCATCATTTAACACAACCGTAAAGTATGCACCCTTGTTTGTTTGAAAAACGAAACACAAATCAAAGTATACGACAGAATCCTCATGAACCATACGTAACTTTCTGAAAATACTATATTCGTCATCTGTAAGGTTATTATCTGCTCCAAAATACATATCAATTTTGAAAGCGCAAATCAAATCAGCTTTTTCCGTGTCGAATAAAAGACCGTCGATTATTTTTTGCATAATAAAAGCACCTATGTTAGATTTGTATTTTAAGTTATATTTGAGTGAAAAGTCCAAAAGAAAGGAATAGATTTTTACACCTGATAGCTAGCGTTCTGTCAAAAATATGAATCATCCTCCTGATTAGCGTTCCCCGAAGAATCTCCGCCTTTTGAATCCGAATTGAGATTCGGGATATTATTCGGATTCTGGGAAAGAGATCTGGTTGTTACCGACATCGTGACAAAGTTAAAGAAATCTACAATCTTGTCCGCATCATCAGCAGAAAAAACAGGAGTCCCCATTCCTTCCACAAATTGCCCTAAAACAGCCAGGTCGGCATCATCACCGATTCCCATTGCCATCCGGCTGCACTTTGCCGAACGACCGTTATGGATGAAATCCTCCAGCGGCTTCTGCCATCCCGGATCAGGGCGTCCATCGGAAATCAGGATTACAGCGGGACGGTAAGCTCTGCTAGGAACCTGTTCTCTGTCTTCGATCATGCCTTTGGCAAGCTTCAGAGCTTCTCCCAAAGGGGTCTCTCCTTCCGCGCACATGTCGCTCCATTCGATTTTGGATGCAGGAGTCAAAGGCTGATGGACTTTTGTTTCCTTTCCAAACGTGATAAACGCTACATCAATTTCAACTTCGAGCTTTTCCGATGACGAAAAGGAATTCAGCATTGTCGTACAGCATTTATTTACCAGTTGTATTCGGGACACCCCGCCTTCGACGATGGAATAGAGCTTTCCATCATCAAAGACAGTTTCGCCTGTTTCTCTCATGCCGGTTTCATCAATGATTTCTCCCATGGAACCGCTGACATCAATCAAAAAGATGACTGGAAGCGGTTTTGTCTTTTGAACAGTAAATTTAGACGGGTCAAACATTGTTCTCTCCTATATTAAAACGTTATTTGAAAATGGACGAATCATGAATAGTTCATTCGTCATGTAATTCGAGAAAACGGCTTTTGTTGAATTTTCTATACCACGCAACTTTCCGAATCCACCATTGTTTACAAAAGACCCAGCATCGTCTTCATTTAGCCCGAACCCGATGCGATAATTAAACAGACTGAACAGATCTTTCGCCGAGGAAGCAAATCTCCGGTAATTCTCCACAAAAAGAATGACATGGCATTTGCTTCCCGATGTGGTGTCTGCACAGTGTTTTAAAACATCATAGGGAATCGCGGGGGCTCCAGGTTTACGGTAGCTTCCCATTGCGGACGGATGAATCTTGCCGGCATAGTCAAAGCTGTCAATCATGACAATCTTTTCGCAATCCCGAGAAATGAACTGTTCGAAATCGGTCAAATCCCACGAAGAATCTTTGAGGGTAACTTCAGGCCATATTCCGGCTGGTTTGCAATCCGGCTTTGCGGCAAAAAACAGAATCGGAACTTCAGCGTCTTTTTTTATTCGCAAACTGTTAAAAATCCCCTGAAGCATTCCTGAACGAATCGCGGGAGCATAACCGGCAATGAGCAGATTGTGGTTGCTGATGTCTATAACAAACGGAAGAGAGTCGAAATCATGCCTTACTCCGAGATAAAGCGGTACTCCGGGCTGATTGCAGACAGAAGAGAAAGCATGGATGTCCGGCACTTCGGGAAGAACATTGCCGTTGAAAATCTTGTTTTCCAAAACCATATTCCTGCGTTTTGCTTCATTCAACATTTTTTCTTGAAGACGGATCCTCGTTTCTTTTTCTGCAAGCGGAATGTTAAAAACAATGTTTGCAGATTTTATGCCGTTATCGCTGTTTATAATGCCCTCAGGCGGACTCTGCAGGGAGCTGGCCTCCCAGTTTGCGTTTCCCAAAAGCAAAGCGGAATCTTCCGTCGAGCAGGAAAGCGCGATGCGACATCCCAAGTTACTGACCAATTGTCCGATTGACTGGTTCTTCAAGCCTCGAATCGTCTGAGTGGACAGCATGACATGGATTCCAAAGGATCTGCCCTGACGCAAAAGATTATTGACAATCGTTTCAGCCTCCGCCGAGGAGGAATGGTCTCCTTCGAACAGCTTCTGAAATTCATCGACAATCAGAAGAATTCTCGGGATTGGGAATGGGGTATTCGTTCTGTAGTCCTTGTAATCCGGAGTCCTTGCTCTCTTGAAAAGATCTGAACGGCGCTGAAGCTCGTCGTTCAGATGCCGAAGCACCGTTATGCCGTATTCGATATCACTTTCCGTTGCCACAAGACGTGCATGCGGAAGCAAAGGATTCGCATAGATATTGAATTCTGTTCCCTCTTTGTAATCCAGCAGATACAAAGAAAGCTCATCAGGAGAATACTGGTGGCAGAGACTGTGGATCAGAACATGGATGAAGTTTGATTTCCCGGAACCGGTTTTTCCTCCCAGCAGGACATGGGACGGCATATCTCCCAGATAGAAAGGAACAGGTGCGTTTCCTTCGGCTGTCCATCCGACATTCGTTTTGATTTCCGATATCGTTTTGCCGCCCCAAAATGCGGAACCGGAAAAAAGGTCTTCTAGTTTTCCGTCAAAACTGCTCACATCCGCAAATATTTTCGACAAATATTCAAAAAGATGCTGCAAATCTTTTTCGGGATAGGATGGTTCCGGTTCTTCCGTAAACGTAAGGAATCGCAAGGCGGACGTCATGGATGAATGCCTGTATATTTCCGCATTTTTCCAACTCTCCTTCTTCAGGGTTTCGATCAGAGTGGAATATTTGCGGGAATCAAGTTCTTTTCTGTTGAAAGCGAGAAGTGGCAAAACGCCGCACCGAGGGCCATGTTCAATTAGACGAGTCAAATACAAAATACTCTTATCTGTGAACTGTTCCGGTAGATCAAAAACAATCAACACTTTATACTGTAATTGATTGTTCGGATTGCGCTTGTTGTAGTCATCCCACCCGGATATTCCGGAAATAAAAACCCGTTGGATTAAATTCTCGATATACAACAGGTGCCGGTTCAAAGCTTCCTCAATTTCATCGCCTCTTGTCAATATTTTTTGCAGGGGGAAGGGATGTTTATTTTTTAGCAAAACCTGGAAATCAGGTAGTGAATCCCCCAACTTGATCGGATCGATCACGGTCAGATCAATCTGTCCGGGAGGAACACATTGGAATAGTCTCATAATGAAATTGACGAGCCATTCGCGGTCTGCCGGACTTGTTCCATACTGTATCGCTGCTTTTACGGGGAACGGAATCAGTCTGGGAATATAGCCTCGCCATTCAGCGTTGTAATTCAAGCGCAAACGCCCGTATGCTATCATATCGGAATACTGTTGCGCCTTTCCGAAGTTGGCTTCCTGACACTTTCCCATTTGTGGCTGTTCGGCACGGATTGCTTTGCAGATGGAATCAAGTTCGTGCAAGGCTTTATTCTTTGCTTCTTTCCGATTGTGTTCCGCCGATAAGATTCTATTGTCACAATTGGTCAAAAGAAGCATCTTGTGATCTATCGAATTCTCCAGCGTAATTGCTTTCTGCAATTGTTTAATTTTCTCTTCGCACTCGTTAAGGCGTTTTCGTTCATCAGTAATCTGTTGTTTCGTTGTTTCCTGTTTCTTTTTGCAGTCATCCAATGCAATTTGAAGACTGTCGCATTGCGCAACGAGATCTTTTTTCTCTTTGAATTTCTTGATTAATTCCAAGCCGACATTTCCAAGTTCTTCTCGTTCGGGATCGCCAAAAAGATATTTCCAAACAGAGATAATAATTCCTCTGTTATTTATCTCGCCTTGAAGTGTGTTTTGCCTGTTTTCAAGCTCTTTGATTATTTGCTTGATCTTATTCAACAAAACAGTTTTATCTTTTATTTCCCCATCAATAGATAAGATTTCTCTTTCTTTGTTTGCAATAGTATTTTTGGATTCGTTGATCTGTTTTTCAAGATTATGTTTTGCCTGTTCAAATACAGTTGCACCGTCAATAGCTTTCTTGGAAATCGAAAGATTGAGTTTTCTAAGGATATCCGCTCGTTTGTTTTCATCATTTTTCAAATCGGATGCAAGCTGCTGACGCTGGGTATTATCAAGTGCAGCCGCTGGAGCGAAAGCCACATCCAATGCTTGCAACGCTTTTTTTAACGCATTAAAATTGGAATTCATGGTCATTGCTCCACCTCCAGACTTCCTGCGGCATCGCCAAGCTCCCTGCTTTGCTGAAGGCGTTCCAGCAACATGCTTTTCAAAAGAGAACTCTCCTCATGAATTGATGTCATGGAATGCAGGGAAGATATGATCTCGTCTATTACGTCTTCCGAAAGGCTTTTCCCAAAGGAATCACTGACTCCGGAAAAGAGATCTTTTACATCATATGCGATTTTCAGTGCCTCTTCACTCATAATCCGCCTCTTCTTCCAATGGAAGTTCAAGTATCCCGGCTTTATGTTTAAGAGCCAGAGATACCATTTTTTTCAGATCATCCGGGAGAACGGAACTGTTTTCAGAAAGGAAAACAATCTGCTCCTCTTTCAGGATGTAGTCTGCATGGAAATCACTTTTCTTTTCCCGCAGGACATGAAGAAGGTCAAACCAGTCTTTCTCCGGAATACAAAAAGAACTGTCCGGATCAACGGCATGGACCAGCTCCTGAGTCCATTTGTTCGCTTCTTTTGCGTCTCCGTGCGTCAAAGCTTCGAACAAATGACCGGATACTTCTTTTGCGGCTGAAAGGTTCATTATGATTCCAAAAAAGATTTTCATTGTTTTGTCTCCATTGTTTCGCAAACCTGTTTCCAGATCGTTCCGTCAAGCTCATCCTTGGATGGCATCATCCCGATAATCGGAGAACCTGCGCTTCTAAGTGCATCACGCAGTTCTTTTTCTTTTTCTGGGGAAAGATCATGAATGTCTCTGGAGCAAATCACCATTGACGCGGAAGAATCCTGATGACCTCCTGCCTGGAAGATCAAATGATCTTTCTGGCTATACAGATATTCGGGGTGCCCTGTTTTGATTTCTATTGCAAGTGACCCTCCAGCGGGTGCCCCCATCTTTTCTCCACGCCCTAATATGACTGCCCTGTTCAGATCAGATACACGCAAATCTATTTTAGTATACTTGCCGTCTTCAAAGAAGCGGCGGTCCTGTGTACTGACAGTTCCGAACGGCTTAAACGCGTAAACGGCCAGTTTTTCCGCGAAGTCTCCGCTTCCGCCGCGACTTGCCTGGACGAGAATCGCATGTTTTTCTGCCTGCCCCTGTGCGGCGTTGTATTTGGAACGGTATTCATCAATTCTGTTTCGAAAAGCTGAGTCCCTCGCATACAGATACTCTGCAAAAAGCTGACTCTGTTCCGAAGAAAGATTGAGGCGGTCGTGAATAATATCCGGTGTAATAATTTGTCCTTTGGCCGGCTGCCAATGAACCCATTTTTCAAAGGATGCCGCTTGGGGATTCGTTGCAAGATACTGCGAAAGTGCCTCTCGGGCATGATTCAGCCTTGCTTGTGCTACAGAAACCTGATGCTCGATCGCGGACAGATGAACCGTCTGAGCAGAAACAAAAGATTCCATGTGCTGTGATGCAATCTGAAGAGTCTCTTTCGCCAGTTCCGCACGTTCCGCGCATTTCTGCTGTTGTTCTTGCGCTTTTTCCATTTTCTCCTGAGCAGCATTGATTTGTTCATTGATTTCTGCAACGTGTTCTTGTGCCTCTTCTACGGCGGCCTCCTCGCCCGAAGTATCCGCGGGTTCCCAATTTCCATCCTCATCGTATGAACCGCCTGATTCCGCCTCCGCCAAGTCCTCTTCAGCGGATGCCAGCTCCGCTTCAGCCTCTTCAAGCGCAGACTGCAACTGTTCCAATTCCTGCTGGCATTGATCAACAAGTTCATTTGCCGCCTCCAAAGCGCTTGATGCCTCGGCATAATCATTTTCAGCGGCTTCCTGAATGGCTGTCAGTTCCCCGGCGTCCTTTTCGAACGAGGTCTGAGCAATGGAATAGCTTTCAACTAAACCACTGTACACATCAGACAAGTTGTCAACATCCGCTACGGAAACCTGAGACATATGAATAACCTCTTAACTTTGAAGATAATCTTGCAGTTTGGCTGCCAAAGCATGTAAATACGGGATATGCTGTTCTTCACAAATTGCCTCAAACTGGGAAATCTGGTCTACCAAAGCTTTGTACTCTTCCTCAAAAGCGGCTCGCTTTTCGTCCTGCCAGGAATCCCCCAGATCGGAAAAACTCCCACTGAGGCTCTGTGTTTCCGTTTTCAGGTTTTCAACATATTGAGACAAACTGTTGGCAAACCTGATTATTTCTTCTGGATCTCCAATTGCCTGAGACATAGACGCACCTCACAAGTTATCAAAAATAAGAGTCATCATCTTCTTCCTGCGAGGAACCGCCAGCCTGAGACGGCTGAATTGATCCTCCGTCAAGAGAAACCTGTGCAGTTTTGATGTCATCTTTTCTGGGAGAAGTGAATGTGGGTTGCGGTTTAGATGGGGCAGGTTTTTCTATAGTCATAGGTTGCACCTGATTCGGATCCTTCGATTTAACCTGCTGCGTGACAGTCATCGTAACAGCTTGGAAGAATGTATGGATTTCTGCCGCTCTATGCGCTTCAAAAAGCGGATTGCCTGTCCCTTCGACAAACTTCCCCAGCACATTGAGATCGGCATCTCCACCGATTGCCATGGCCATTCGATTGCATTTTGCCGAACGCCCTTCGCTTATCAACGCCTGCAGTGGTGGCATCCAATTGTCCCCCGGGCGACCGTCCGAAACCAGGACAAGAGTAGGCCGATAGGCATGGCCGGGAGTTTCTTCTCTGTCTTCTATAATGGACTTTGCCATGGAACAGGCAACGCCGAGAGGTGTCCCCCCTCGTGCGCTCAAATTGTCAAAATGAACCTTTGATGCAGGAGTAAATGGGAAAAGCCTTTTGACTTCTTCGCCAAACGTGATGATGGAAACGAGGATTTCCGTTTCCATTTTTTCCTCGTCGGCAAAGGTTTCAAGCATTGTCCGCACGGCATCGTTAAGCGTGTCGATTTTGACCCCACTCATAGAACCGCTGACATCGAGCAGCAGCATAACAGGGAACGGTTTTGCTTTTTTGACGGTAAATTTAGATGGATCAAACATTGTTGCCTCCAAATGAAAATGTTGTTTTGTATTTAAATAACTAGTTGAGATGATTATTTTTCAGAAACTCTTTGGCATCGTTATAATCTTGTGCAGCCGCCCTGCTCAACCATTTTGTAGCCTCATCTTTGTTTTTTTGAACTCCTTGACCATAATAATAGCATCTTCCGAGAGCGTATTGTGCTCTGGCATCGCCTTGTTCTGCTGCCTTGCGATACCATTTCACGGCTTCTGAATAATTCTGACCAACAATTCCGGACTCAAAACAGGAACCAAGAGCATATTGTGCATCAACATTCCCGTACTCGGCAGATTTGCGATACCATTCCACAGCCTTCTCACAATCCTGTTGAACGCCTTTGCCTCTTTTGTAGCATTCGCCAAGTCTATACTGTGCATCAGTATTATACAGGGCAGCGGCAAAACGATAACATTCCACGGCTTCCTTTTTATCCTCTTTAATTCCTATGCCATATTCATAGCAGAAACCAAGAGCGTATCTTGATTCAGGATAATAAGGCCCCTTTTGATACCATCTCACGGCTTCTTTGTAATCCTGCTGAATACCTTCACCATTTTTATAGCAGTCGCCAAGCTTACATTGTGCGCTGGCATCGCCTTGTTCTGCTGCCTTGCGATACCATTTCACTGCCTCTGATTTGTCCGCCTTTACCCCATTACCCCCAAAATAGCAATTACCCAAAACATACTGTGCATCTCTTTTGCCCTGTTCAGCAGATTTGCGATACCATTTCACTGCCTCTGACTTATTCTTCTTTACACCATTGCCAAAATAATAGCAATTACCCAAAACATACTGTGCGTCCGCATTGCCCAATTCAGCGTCTGCACGTCCTTGTTCCGCTGCCAGGCGATACCATTTTTCAGCTTCGTTTATGTCCTTTTCTACTTCTCTTCCGATACCCCCCAGACGATAGAGTTTCCCAAGAGAATACATTGCGTTAACATTCCCCTGTTCCGCAGCTAAGCGATACCATTTTTCAGCTTCTACAGAATTGAATTCAGTATATTCAATGAAATGCCCCAGTTGATATTGTGCTTCCGGATTGCCATTTTTCGCATCTTCCTCAATTTGTCCCAAAAAATGTTCCAAATCATAATCGTCACTTTCTTCTGACTCTGTGTTGTTGTTTGTAGTCGGCACCTCCGCCCCTATGCTTTTGTCCAGTGTTTCGGAAGGCGGAACCTCATTTTTCAACAAGTTTGTTTGCCCGCCAAGGAATTTCTTTCGAATCAGGTCGATTTTCTCTGCATCGGGCAAATCGTTTGATGCTATGCTTTCAAGCTCTTTCAACGCCATTTTCCTTGCTATAGAGCCTTCAGAAGAAAACTTGCTGTTGATAGCTTTTTGTGCCTCTTCTACGATTTCCCAAATGTCAACTTGAGAAACTTGTATGTTATTCGGCATTTTTTCCCTCAATTCATTTGTTTGATTCGTGTGTGATTCTGATAGATTTTTTTCCCGAACTCTATCAGTGTCGGAATACACTCTTTCGGGCTGACAAGAGTGGCTCGGCCGCATTGATGCATAATCCATGTTTCGAGTTGATACCTCGACATTTTCTTAACATGAAGCTCACATCCCCCATCCGCCTTAAAAACTATTTTCTGCTTGAGATGAAGGGGGCGGAGTTGAACAATGTTCGCCAGAAAGGAATCGCAGCGCACCACGATATTCTCAACTTGTTCGGTATTGAAAAGTCCATCATCCCTGATAGACTTGGTTATCTTGGAATTCGGGATAAAGCGTTTGCCTGTCGAAATCACACTCTTCATCCTTGCCACAGCAAGGGTTCGTATTTCTTTCCGAAGATGGCAGAACCCTTTCGTGTACCAACCGCCTTCATAGAAAACCATTGCATGAGGTTCAAACTCCCTTGCAGTTGATTGTCCGAGGCTGTCTTCATAGTCAACATGGCATATTTCGTGATTCTGCCAGGCGAGGAACAGCGGCATAAAGACCTTTGCATCAACCTTAACTCGGTTCGATGGTATAACAACCAGCGAATCGACCTGAATTTGATTCAAAGCTTCAGGATTGTTGTTGGTAAGAAGGTAATCCACCGCTGATCGAACATCGTGTCGAAGTGGTTCAGGGAAAATATGTTCAGCGACACGAGCTCCGAGGACAGCGGATAACACTGCGGTCTCTTCAAAAAGCTGCGGACATGAGAAGTTCCAGTTTCGCTTTGTCAAATAATACCCGTTTCGTACGGCATTGAACTTGATAGGTGCGCCAAAATCGTCTTTCAAAATCTGAATGTCCCTCGCAATTGTTTTGGGGGAGCAGGCGACATTGAGGTTTTCGTCAATGTCAGCCTCACGAAGTTCCGCAGCGAACGATGAACAATTCGGGAAACGATTCTCCTTCAAGCTCGCCACGAGGCGTACAAATCGGATTAACTGCTTTTTACTGATCGGCATGTCAATGTCCTTTCGAGATAGTGTTCCGGCGACAATATATCATCGCCCCTAGGACATTTTGTTGGGTACCCCAAAAAAAGAATGTGTTTTTTCCGTTTTTGGAGGCAACAAGGCAAGAATGATCTGGAAGTGGGCAGAAACTGGTGGGAAGAGTGTGCGTAACTGTTCCGATGCCCCCAGACATCGGCTGTGCTCTGTTCTCATTCATGCCAGTCATATACTGTTCTCCGTAGAAGTTGAGCTCAGAATCAGGTGGTCACACCATTCGTTGAGCTACTATATCACCGGTCTCCAATTATTTCAAGGGCGAAATCATAAAAACAGCCTTTTTTTTCTACATAATTAGGACTCGATTCCTTCGTCCAGTTCCTCGTCCAGCTGGGTTAAGACAAACTTGTCATCATACTCTTGAATGATCGACCGAGCCACATCACTACCATGCCAGGCAAACATGTCAAGGGCATTCTGCGCCTCTCGTCCTCCCAGTTCCATGATTTCAGCAAGGGTTTTCCGGGCCATCTCGTGCTTTTGCTCCGCAGCATGAAGTATCCACCTGATTCCTTCGACCACACCTCTTCTCAGATTGATTCCATTGTAATATCGCAGTCCAAGTGTGTACTGAGCTTCTGCCACCCCCAGTTTGGCCGCCTCATGCAACAAGATGCTTGCTTCTCTTTCATCCTTATGAACACCTTTTCCGGATTCGTAACACAAGCTCAAATAATAATGGGCTTCAGGATGCCGTTGATCAACTGCTTTGTGATACCATTTGACCGACTCTGCTTTGTTTTGGGGGATACCTTTCCCTTGATCTAAACATAAGCCAAGGCGGAATTGAGCTTCCACATGACCGCCCCAAGCTGCGACAGCAAAGTGTTGAACAGCTTTTCTATCATCTCTTATTCTCTCGTCTCCAAACATGTAACATTCACCCAAGTGAAACCATGCTCCATATTGTCCGCTTTCCGCAGCCTGTTTATACCATTCAACGGCCTTGTCGATGTTTGGACCAATCGATTTCCCATTCGCGTTCCACAGCGCCAACTCATACATTGCCTCGGAGTGGCCCTGGTTTGCGGATAGATAGAGCCATTTTTGCGCTTTTTTCTCATCCTTTATCGTACCATCACCATATTTGTAGTATTGAAAAAGATGGTACTGAGCATCGGAATGGCCATGACGGGCAGATTTAAGGTACCAACATAATGCGCTTCTCTTGTCTTTCAAAACTCCAATGCCATGAGCATAGCAATTACCCAAAACATACTCGGCACACGTGTTTCCTTGCATAGCAGATTTTCTGAACCATTTAAAAGCTTTGAAAGCATTTCGTTTAACACATAAGCCGTTCAAGTAAATTGTGCCAAGCTCGTATTGAGCTTCGTTGTTCCCCTGCTCAGCAGATTTTTGACACCATTTAACCCATTCGTACAAATCTTTCTCTACACCTTTGCCATCTCGACAAAGTGCCCCAAATAAAAACTGTGCATTTACATCGCCCTGTTTTGCTTCAATGCACAAGGAGTTTGCGGCTTTTCTGTACCACTTATTGGCTTTCGACATATCCTGCTTTATGCCTGTTCCATTTTCGTAGTATCGTGCAAGCTGAAGTTGTCCAATAGATATTCCTTGTTCAGCGGATTTTCGCCACCACTTGATCGCCGAAAGTAAATCCTGTTTTACACCGTCTCCCTGTTCAAAGCAATATGCCAAGGCACATTGTGCCTCTGCATTACCAAGTTTTGCCGCAATTTCAAAGTGTTTCACAGCGGATACAGAATCTCTCCTCTCAAGAGCTTCCATCCCTTTAATCAATTCATCATCTCCTTTGAATCCATCTTGTTTGTTTTTGCTTCGCCTTTGAGAAAAAATGCGGAGATATTGTTTGTTTGATTCGCGGTTTCTTTTGTTGTCTTCCGTCATGATGACCCCCTGTTCAGAGTTGAGATTATGATTAGTCTATAAGGATACCGGCCAGTATCCGGCAGACAATGATAAGAATGACTGTAAGGATAATCCCATTACGTAGTCTCTTGTTAAAAAAAATGTTGACAAAAGATTTAATCATATTTCCTCCTTGTGAATTTAGTTGATTCTGAGATATCCTTGTCCTTTGAGAGAGTTTTATTCTTTTGGTCTTTGGGAACAAAAAAAAGTCCATGCCACCAACCAAGAAACAGTCGCACAATAATCAGGCACCATGTAGCATATGTGCTAAGCAACGCCCCAAGAAACACGGCTATTATGATGTTGCAAGACTGCGCTGCTCCAAATGATAATGCGACGAACATGATCAGCCAGTATGTTACCTCACCTTGGTAACGCTTTAGAAACTCCAGGAATCGGTTGTTGATGTTCATTGATGATTAGTACCCGTTTGCACAGATTCCATGCTGGGATGAAACGACACGGACTTCAGTCCATGCATCAGCTATCAAGTCAGAGCAAAGTGCAAGTTCGAGCATACAAAGAGAAATGTCTGCTCGTCTGTTCTGTCTCTGAACCATTGCATGAATTCTCGTTAGGAAGATGGAATCCACCACAGAGCCTCCCAACGCGATATAAGCAATGTCAATGTCGAGTTCATTGAGTGGCTTGAATAATTCATCTTCGACAATCTTTGGATTCGACAGAAACTGATCAAGCATTTTATCCCAAGCAAGCACATAACGCTTGTATGCTGACCTGAAATCGTCCGGACATTTTGACGTATCAATACTCCGTCTTCGTCCAACAATTGTCATAATGCCAGACAGCGTATTATCTGGGGTATCATAACTAACGGCCATGGCATTTTCATGCAGGACCTGCCTGATCGCATTTTTTGCACGTTTTGAGGGAAAAGACTGTTCATGATTGTTCCAGTAATGAACGATTGGCCCGGCAACAAGGAACATGATGACCGCTGTTCCAACCAAAATGATTCTTCTTCTTTTCTTTTTCATGCTGAGTTACCTTTCGTTTTTTTGTGGGCTGATTTTATTGTTTTTTCTTTTTGCCAGATATTATCTTACTGTTGGCGTTTCCATGCTCGTGACAGTTTCCGGGTTTTCAAGAGACGGTGCATCGAAATCCCGGTTTGCTACGGCTCTCTCGAAATACCTATCCGATGGAATACGGTAACGTTCGAGAATGTTCGGAGTAGCTTTTCGCATTTTCTCTGTGTTCAACGTAATCGGAACGTCCCCTTCGAATTCAAAGGTGATGTATTCCTCTTTGCAGTTCTCCACCATTTCCGTGACCTCGCAGAGACTATGCACCTTTTTCCCGTTGATTGACTCAAGAACCATTGCATCAAAATTCTGATATCCGACATTCACCTCATCACCCAAAACCTGGGTAAGCACGACAACATTGTCATCAGGCGATTCTTTCATCTCTCTGTATTTCTGGATGAGTTCAAACGGGGGGTAATTCTTTCCAAAAGTCAACAAGTAGCTGAACGTAAGACGAGTGAACACCAGTCCACCAGAGATGAAGTATTCCGGATGGCGGTCATACAGATACGGTTCAATTTTGTCGGGAGTCTTTTGAACAAGCATATCCGCGTTCAAAACATTGCCGTCGCGCAGCAGTTCCACCTTAACGCTCTCTCCGACCTGCTTAGCGGAGATCAATGTGTTGAAGAAACGCGGCTGTCCGTCAGCAAGGCGGATATTCCCATTGTTTGCGACTTTCTTGCCGTCAATGGAAAGGATTACGTCTCCAGACTGAAGCACATCATTGCCAAATTCCTTGTGTACCTTACGCACCAGAATTCCCGTCTGATCGGGTTTCATCTTCAGGAAGGTGCGGGTATCCGGATTGTCCAACGGCATGTAAAGAAACCCCAGAGAACCGAATCCGTCAACCTTGCCGTCCCTGATATCATCAAAGAAGTGGTCAATGATTTCGTAGGGAATCATGTATCCGAGGCTTTCGCCCTGTTTGTTTCCCTGAAAAGCTATTCCAACGACTTTTCCATCGTACAATACGGGGCCGCCACTGTTTCCGGGATTAATTGACGCATCAATCTGGGCAGTGAGCAGGTCCTTGTCCGAATGAGCATATTCGCGGACCTCAATTCGGGAAATAATGCCTTGTGTGAGCGAAAGCCCGTCACCGCCAATTGGGAAACCGGCCGCTATGACCATGGATTGAGGCGGTGGGGTCTCGGCAAACTCCATCGGCGTGATGTCGGAGAAGAAAGCCTGATCGTCTACAGTCAGCAGGGCAAGGTCGCATTCGTGATCAACGAACTTGACCTTCGCAACGAAAAGGGTATCCTCGTTCTGTTTGCGAACCGTGATCAACGTACTGTCAGCAACATTGTGTGCGTTGGTGAGAATATGGTTACCTACGATGACAACTCCCGAACCGGAACATGATTGCGGCATGAGGTTCTGCCACGGCAGTGCATAGCTGGGAACCGTGCTGACCGCCTCAATGCGGACAACGGCATTCAATGGATCGTTTTGAGGTTCTCTTTCTTTTTTCTTGCCTTTCACAACGGCAGCGTTGAGTGTAAGTCCCGCCATGGAAAGACATGCGATTGCCAACATGATCGTGTGCTTTTTCATAAATAATCCTCGTTTGTATGTGGTTGATTGCTTCTACGCCCGTTTCTCTCGGTTCATTTGATGCGTCATGTTCATCTGAGCTTCAAAGAAAGAGGAAACGTTGCGTTCGATGATAATACTTTATCACCACCCCTCGGACATTTTGTTGGATACCATCAATATTTTTTCAAAAAAAACAGACTTTATCTATATTTGAACTTGTTTCCTGGAAAATGCAGAGGCCGATATGCCTTTTTTACGAGAAAAACATTCTGTTCACTTGCTTTTTTTGCGAGACGTGATAGGTTTTGATTGTTTCGCTATGATTATATGAACAACATAGCGAGAAAAGAAACACTCGAGTTGAGATAATCAGGAAATGAGATGAAGGACATGGAACAATACGACCTGATGGATCGTCTTGTGGAGGCAGGGAACGGATATCTCCGTGCTTCTGTCGTCCGCGAGCACGATATTTCAAAATACACGCTGACGAAGTATTTGAAGACGCGCGGCATGGCACGAACTGCTCACGGCGTATATGCGACCGTGGATGCGTGGCCTGACAGTTATTTCCTGCTTGCTGTTCGGAACAGCAGGATCGTGTTTTCCCATGAAAGCGCCCTCTACTTGCACGGACTGATGGAACGTGAGCCACCTGCAACCATCGTCACAGTGCCCGAAGGATACAATTCAACGCATATTGCCAAACAGGGCGTGCGTGTCATCCATTCCAAGCCTGAATGGTACGCTTTGGGCATCACGAAGGTCAAAACCGCATTCGGAAACGAAGTGCCGGTGTACGACCGTGAACGGACGATCTGTGACATGATCCGCTGCCGCAAGGATACGGAAGTCCAGACATTCAGGACGGCCATGCAGGAATACATGAGCAGCGAGAAAAAGAACCTCGGCAATCTGATGCGGTATGCGAAGAAACTCGGCATCGAGGACAACGTGCGAATCTATACGGAGGTCATGCTGTGATTACGACATCCATGCAGCTCAAGGCAATAAATCAGGAACTTGTTAGGCAGAGACAAAGACCGAACAGAAACACTGAAAAAACACTGAAAACGCTGACTTTCGCTGAAAATACGCTGACTTTCGCACACTTTCGCTGAAAATACGCTGACTTTCGCACACTTTCACTGAAAATACGCTGACTTTCGCATACTTTCGCACACTTTCGCAGGATTCAGTCTTTTCTGTATTATGCTTTTTTCATTAATCCCCAGTTTGAGCAAATCAGCGGTCTTGTAGATTATTGGCTTGAAAACTCAGAAATATATCAGAAAACTCAGAAATATATCAGAAAACTCAGAAAATGTCGATTGTTTCTGAAAAACGAGAGCTGCAGATTCAGAAGATCAATTCGGGAAGCTGACGAACCTTTGAATCGAAGTTGGCTGCGACAAGGCTAAGCTCAACCCCATCGTCAAAGAAATAAGGAAGCCTGTTCATGTCCTGTTCACCTCATGCCCGGATAACCAGGCATGAGGCTTATTTGGGGAAATCATCTTACCCTTCGATTTCAATGACATACTCTCTCACAATTTCCGGGTCAATGTTGAAATGCCAGCCAAGCAGCTTACACTCGAGAAAGAACTGCCAATCAGACAACCCAAACATTCTTTTTATGCTGAGGTCCAACACTCTCTCATCGAATTCCGCAGAGCAATTTGGACACAATCCATCATTCCATGCGGCGATTCCATGTACAACGGAATTCTTCCCACATTTTCTACAACAATTATTGTCCATGAT
>Ga0310690_10002443_pt1 | contig 30180 bp, 29 predicted proteins | sample AusTroGonzalo_MG_2_FD_207661 | JGI IMG/M metagenome (GOLD analysis project Ga0310690, IMG submission 207661) | Bovine rumen microbial communities from tropical cattle in Woodstock, Queensland, Australia - Gonzalo_04 (v2) (version 2) | ecosystem: Host-associated > Mammals > Digestive system >...
ATAGGAAGTGGTCTTTATCATTCCTTGGAGCATTCATTTGTTTCAGTTGGTATATTGAGGTAGCAATATTTCTTTATATCGCACCTGATTTTTCTCAGAGTCCTTTTCTTTTTTTCTTTGGTTAATCCCTTTGAAAATCTGAGATTCTTCGAATCTGTCTATAAAACACAGGGTATTTAGTAGGGAGTAATTTCTATTATTTGATTGGAACGGTTCATCAATTAACTTACGAGCCAATACCTTGCATTGATTAATTGATTGAGTTATGAATGTACTGTACTTTAGAAATCGGCTCTAAACTACATAGTTTAGGTGTCATCACTTGTCTTTCTTACGATTGATAAAGAATATTATGAAACTAACATTTCATGATTGATTTCTAAGGTCAACAATATATCTTTTAGGATTTTTCCATTCTGGAATATCTTAGGCAGATTTGTAGGCTCCCTTCAATGTCAAAAGCGTTGAAAACTTACACTTCGAACATTTGCTTGTCAAAAGTATTTGGGGATATATTGGAAAAAGTAGTTTATTTCGCTTTTTCGTCAGTGTCCACGAACAAGGGGAAAGCTGACAATTCATGGTTGGTTTTTCTCTGCTTCGTGGACATTGATAATCCATGGAATCGATATCTCTTCCTGTTAATATTTGAGCTTATTGCTCAGATGTTAGGAAGAGTCAGTCTTATTGATTGACTCTTTTTCTTTAGGAATTATAGTTTAGTTATAAAAATAAAATATGTCAGTTTGTATAGGAGTAGATTGTGATGAGGTTCTCTCTGAGACATTAAAAGAGCTACTAAAACGTTCACCGCTCAGAGAAAAAAATCTCAAAAGATCGGATATAACTTCCTATAATTTATTTGAAGTAGATAAAATTTGATTATCAAAAGAAGAGATGCTTCATATCTTTTTCTCTTTTTTTGAATCGCCGGAGTATCATTTATGTCAGCCAGTATCTTGAGCTTATGAAAAACTTTATGAATTGAAACAAGCAGGGCATATATTAATCTTAGTTACAGGGAGAAAAAAATCACATGCAGAATTGACAAAAAAGTGGGTGGAGACCCATTTCCCGGGAATCTTTTCTGATTACTTATTTATGGAACAGCATACAAAAAATGAAATTCCAAAGTCCCAACTATGTAAAGATAAATGAGTTCAAATTTTGATAGATGATTGTGTAAGTAATATTCGTGATATGAACTCAGTATGAATGCCATGATTTCTATTAGATAAGCCTTGGAATCAATGAGTAGAAGATTCTGAGCTTTTACATAGAGTTTATTCTTGGGATGAAATAGATTTATCACAGTTTTTTAAACTGGACAACTAGAGTAATCGAATCTAAAAAATAAATCGGATTTCTCTTGCTTTTTTATAAAAATGTTATATAATAAATTTAATGTAATTTTATAATTCACGAAAAAACAAAAATAATACCAATATTTAGCTGGTAATTTTTATCATTATGGCATTGATAAATAATTCTGCAGAATTGGCATTAGAATGTTCACTTGATAAATTATGAATAGATTACGATGGTTATTATAAGTGAAAATGTTTTTTCTTGCACAAAAAATGAACAGATAAATATACATGCATCTGCATTAGATATTCCAAATTACATGATATAAAATCTGACAAATATACTCATGAAATTTTTCATAAAATCAAAAATACCAAGTTCGACGATGATAAGCTGTATTGCCTATTTTCTACTCATGAAAGCGCTCCAGATGTAGTAAAGTTTTCTTTAATTTTTACTTGAAAAGAAATCAAAGAATTATTGGCTAAGACTACTAAAAAAGATGGAACTAAATCTGATTATTTGAAAATACTGATAGATAGGAGACCATATTGGTCGTTAGGTGGAAGAAATAATTGTTGTGATGTCACAGGATATTTATGTGTGAAAAGATTAGAGTGGTTAAAGAGTAATTATTTGGATTAAGCTCTGAATATTATTATGATATTAGTTTTTTTAGGCTTTCGGTTTATCAAGACTAATAGTTTGCCCTTTACAATTTAAATATGCCATTCAAGTTTCGCTATCTTTTGCAGTATAATATAAATCTCTTAAAGAATGAAAACAAGGGATAGACATATTAAATTCTTGGCCATCAACAATGGCCATAGCAGAGAAATCTTCTCTGTCTATTTTAAAGTAGTACCTACTTGATTGAGCATTTGATATTTCTTCCTCGGTTAATTTATCAGCATTACATATAAAGTGTGAATTTTTAGGTGAATACGATATTCCTGTACTAGAGTACCAAAACGCTCTATCAAATAATTTTGCAAGAAAAAAAAGGGTTGATTCTGGGATTACATATTTTTTACTATCAATAACAATTACTGCTATTTGTTTTTTCTTATCTATCCGAATGTGGCTGCTACTTAATAGCCAATTTACATCTAATTCATCTACTCCCAAAAGTTTCTCGAAATAAGTTTGTATAGCTTTGTCTATAGTCTCTTTGGACACTCATTCTTCTTTCAGAACATTGGCTAATGCTTTTAAAGCTTCTTTAACTACTGGTTCTACAAGGTCTGTTAATTTTTCAAAGTAATTTACTTCTTGCGATTTATCTAATGTTGATTGCATTAAAATATAACTAGCAATATAAATTATAATATTTGTTTATATATTTAATTTTTTTCTAATCATTTAGATATTTTATATATAAAAGATATGTAATGACAAGTAGTAAATACTGAAATGTTGGTTTGTTGATGATAATTAATAACTCGCTTGAAACTGGCATGAAAAACATTACTTTCTTAAGCGTAATTTTAATCGTTTTTATATTCTTATGCAAAATATCACATTTTGCTCATACAACGAGGATTTACTCCCATATAAAGCTACTGAGTGATCAATCTGACGAGATTTAAAACTTGCTGAAGATACTACAGTTCAACAGGGTGAAGTAGTACTCGCTCCGACTGGAATCAAATCAGCTTTGCCATTATGACGATGAATCAAAGTTTATGCCCGTAGCTCACTACCTATCAAATTCTGACTTATAGTCGCAAATAGTGTGGGAATCATCGATGCTGATTATCGCTGAGAAATTAAAGTTGAACTAACTTCTTTAAATGGAGAAAAGAAACTAGAAGCTTGAACTAGAATCGCACAATTAGAAATCTGCCCTTACTTTCAGGAGTGAAAACCTTTCCCAACCGAGACTCCAAAAGTCGAAATGATAGTCGATTCAGACATTTATGAAAATTTTGCAGAGAAATTTCCTAGTGATAGGGGAGTGTGAGGATTTGGAAGTACTGCTCATTAATTTAATCAATATACCAAAATGCAGGAAGATTTTTTGTTAGATAGTTATGATTACGATTTGCCGGAAGAGATGATAGCCCAGGTTCCTGCTCAACCTGCTGAATCTGCTAAACTTCTCGTCTGGTCACGCAGCGATAATTCTATTCAGGATTATCATTTTTATGATTTGCCAGAGTTTCTTTCAGCCAATGATGTCCTCATCTGCAATAATACCAAAGTTTTCAAGGCTAGAATTCCACTTTCTCAAACCAAAATAATTAGAAAAAGCTGACAGGAACGTTACATTGATGGTGAAATTTTTGTGTATCAATTGCTTCATGACGGTAGATTAGAATGTTTAGTTTCCGACGATAAGAATTTCAAGCCATGAGCTGAAGTTTTTCTGGATGAAGAGAAATGAATTTCTCTTACGAGTGATGAGTATGCCGAGGATTGAATTATTTTTTCTGTGAAATGAATCTGAATTCTCGATTTTTTGGAAATTTATGGTCAGATGCCACTCCCTCCATATATCCATTATGAAAAGGAGAAAGAGAAACGATATCAGACGACTTTCGCCAAAGATTTGGGTTCAGCCGCTGCTCCTACGGCATCTCTCCATTTCTCTCCCCATCTTCTTTCTGACCTCCGCTCGAAGTGAGTGGAGATAAATTTTACGACTTTGCATGTTGGACTAGGGACTTTTAAGCCAGTTTATGAGAGTGATATTAGAAACCATAAAATCCATAGAGAACCAATCATCATTGAAAATTCACTTTTCCAGCAAATATTTGACCGAAAAAATGAAAAGAAAAATCTGATAGCTGTATGAACGACCATGGTTAGACTCTTGGAAACTTTGCCATATCTCCGAGCATCTTTATCTTTACATGAAAAGAAAAATTTACTCCAAAACACTGATGCTTTCCATTTTCGAGAATCTCTGACTTCCGATATTCAATCCGCAGATTATGAAAAATACGTCCACGACGTTTCTTTGCAATCAAACCGCACGGTTTGCGAAACTCAGCTTTTTATTTTCCCTGGTTGGAAATTTCGCGTAATCGATGAAATGATTACCAATTTTCATCTCCCTAAATCATCACTTTTGATGCTAATTTCTGCTATCATGTGAAGAAAAAATGCTTTGCAGTCTTATGAACATGCAAAGCAAAATTGATATCATTTCTATAGCTTCTGAGATTGAATGTGGATTAAAAAATAGTTTAATTTATCATCTGATTTACTCTATCTGGATTGTAATGCGATACAATTTCTTTCCATTTTTTTACGCATCATTCTCCTCATCTTTCAAAAAGTTCTTCGTACTTATTTAGAATTTTATATATGGAATCATTTTCACTAATATCTTTTAATCCTCGTATATCTTTAATCTTATCAATAAAATATAGAACTGATTCATCTGTTCTTGGTCATAGCAATAGTTGCTGTTTCACGCCATCTGGGGCTTTTGAATTTATAGAATCGATAAGCTGATAAACTTCTTTTATATACTCTATCATTTCCTTTGATTCTATATTTTTGTCATTAAATAAATCTGATAAAGCCTTAGAAATCTGAGGAATTGTTGCTTTGGGATTTTTAGAACCAGTTATTTTATTAGGAGTTTGTTCCATTATGTTATTCTTATATAATAAAATTATATATGTTTAATTGTATAATATTTAGCAAAAAACGCAAGAGTATTTTTACTTTTTGTTGTAATCTAATTCAGATTTTTTGCTTTTTTTGAGAAATTGAATATAATAGACGTGTTTTATATATTTGCAAGGATGAGCGATTGAGTAATATTCTTAATTAGTTTATTGTGTGCATGAGTTTTGATGTGAATCTGATGGTTCTTTTGGAGATTTTTTGTCGTTCGTAGAATTAAAAATCATAGATATAAACAAAGTAAAAAAATCAGATTTTTGCAGGTCCGTGTACCAAAAAATGCAGTAGCTAGAAGTTCAGATATTGAAGCCAGTGATCATGTCTCTACGATGAAAGATAATATTGCTCTCATGAACCAGGTTTATAAGAATTTTTATGCGATTTCAGATCCAGATTTGCTCAAAAGAAAGCTTTGAGATAATTATATTTCTATGGAGATTGTGGTAGAAAACGAAGTTATTAAATTTTTTGTATGAGTGCCAGAAGATCATCTTCTCACAGTTCAAAAAATGATTGCATCATTTTATCCATGAGCATTAGTGGAAATTGTCTCTCAGCCAAAACTTCTTGAAGCGGGTAAATATATGGGATGAGGAGAGTTTACTTTAACTAAGGATAGTGTATATCCAATAAAAACATATGAAAGTTTTGAAGCAGATCCAATGGATAGTTTATTGTCAGCATTTTCTCATGTATGAAAACAAGAAAAATTTTGTTTTCAAATTTTAGCGGAACCATTATCAGAAAAATGGTTAAAAGATATGAGGAAACAGTGAGAAAAAATTAAAAAGAATGAGAAGAAATGATTTGCTAAATTTATGCATGATTTATTTACAAGCGAAAAGAAAAAAGAAGAAGACAAGAAAAACGAAGAAGATAAAAATAAGCATAATTTTTCTCAGCAACAGCTTTCAGATTTTGATAAAAAGATGGATGATGAATTATTTAAAGTAAAAATTAAGGCTATTGCTACTTCTACAGATAAATCTAGACCTAAGAAAATGTTAGATGATCTCGCTAGGTTATGTAATCAATATAATTATCTTTGATTGAATACTTTAAAATTTGAGAAAGTGAAGGATGGTGATTTAAATCTTTTTGCTAGGAATTTTGTAGAAAGAATATTTTATACACAAAAAAGTTTTATAAATAAAATTGCTCATCCGGCTAAAAATAACGTTTTGAATATTAAAGAGCTTTCATCTTTGATTCATTTTCCACATGGAAGGTTTAATCAGAATCCAAGAATTGCTTGGCAGAAATATAAAATTATAGCCGCTCCAGATGATTTACCAGATAATGGAATTTTGGTATGATATAATGATTTTTGATGAGTAAGGAGAGAGCTTAGAGTTACAGATGAGGATAGGTTTAGACATATTTATATTCTTTGACAGACCGGTACCTGAAAATCAACTCTGATGCTTTCACAGGCAATTGATGATATGGATCATTGAAGATGATTTTGTTTTATAGATCCACATGGTGACGCGGTTGAATTTTTATTGAAACATTTCCCTAAGGAAAGAATTGATGATTTAATTTATTTTGATTTGTGAAATACTGCATATCCAATTTGATTAAATCCATTAGAAGTGTCTCCTGACGATCCAGATGAGCAAGATGTGGTAACAAATGACCTTGTTGAGATGTTCATTCAGATGTATGGTCCAGAGATATTCGGTCCAAGAATTCAGGATTATTTCCGTAATGCATGTTTCTTACTTATGGATCAGCCAGAATGATGAACTATCGTAGATATTATGAGACTCTTTACTGACGATGCATTTGCTGAAGCAAAGATTAGAAATATAAAAAATCCAGTAGTAGCATCATGGTGGAACAAAACTTATAAAAAAATGTGAGATAGAGAAAAAGCTGAGATTATCCCATTTATTCAGGCTAAGTTCTGACCATTTACTACAGGTATCTATGTTAGAAATATTATCGGTCAGCCAAAGTCAGCATTCAAAATGTATGATGCTATGCAAGAGAATAAAATCATTCTCATGAATTTAGCTAAATGAATAGCATGAGAAGAAACATCGAAATTAATCTGAAAGATTATTTCTATGCAGGTAAAACTTTCAGCATTGAAAAGAGCTAAGATTCCAGAGAGTGAAAGAAAACCTTTTTACCTATATGTGGATGAATTCCAAAATTATGTTTCACAGTCTTTTGAGTCTATTCTCTCAGAGGCCAGAAAATATAGATTATGATTATGTGTGGCACATCAGTATATAGATCAGCTTAAACAGGAATGATTATGATGAAATATGGATCTTTCCAAGACAATATTTGGTAATATTGGAACCATGTTTGTATTCAAGGTAGGAGCGCCAGATGCTGAGTTTTTAGCAAAAGAATTCGAACCAGAATTCGCACAGACGGATTTAACCAGTACAGAAAAATTCATGGGAGCTTGTAAGATTTCAATTCATAATCAGCAATCTCGTCCAATGAGTTTCAAGGCAAAGCTTCCATATGATATTCCTCCAAAGAATTCCCCAGAAAAAGTCCAGATTATCAAAGAAATATCATCCCTTAAATGGTGAAGTAAGAGAGAAATAGTTGATAAAGAAATCTATTTCAGAGTTGGAGTGTAAAGTTTTATTTGACATTATGTTCAATATGGAAGAAAATCTAGTGAACATTCAAAATATAATTGACAATCAAAAAAAACAGCAGAAACGAATTAAATGGATTTGAATATGATTTTGATTAATTATTGGATTTTGAATATCGCGACTTTTTAGTTGGGTCGCCATTTCTTATATCACTTCATGGTTATGAATGGAATGATCGCCTTCAGACGTTGAAATGTGAATATTGTGGATATTTTCGATTTTTATATCCTTATTAGTAGAAACTTTAGTTGTTTACATAATAATCATATGGAGAACAAAAAAACCTTGATTAAATGGTAAATTAAAAAAATATTTGAAGGTTAGCTTGATTGTATTATTACTATTGTCGTTGTTATTATGTTTCGCCCTTTTTACCAAAGAGTGAAAGATACGTAATTGGCTTAATATTAGATTGTTATATCCAGAAGAGGAAACAAAAGCAATATTTATGGATTATTGATGTAGTAATAATTATGATTCAGATAGTCCATGGCGTAATCCAAGTGCTTGTGTAGATAAGCCAATTATTTACATTTATCCAATAGAGAAAACAAAAGTAAATGTAATATTATGAACGCCAGAAAACCTATTGCATACATACCCCAAATATAATCCATCTAGGTGATGGAGTGTAGTAGCTCAACCAAATGGAGATTTAGAAGATATAGATACATGAAGAAAGCTTTATGCACTATATCGAGAATGAAAATCAAATATTGAAACTAATTTTGATGAATGATTTGTAGTGGCGTGAAAAGATACTATTCCATTCTTGGAAGAAAAACTTGCAATTTTATGACTAAATGAACGTGAAGCAGAAGAGTTTATAGTATATTGGTTACCTCAAATGGAAGGTAATGAACGGAATTTAATTAGATTTGAAACTAAATCAGAACAAGATGAGAATATGCCATTAAAAATTACACCAACACCAGATACAGTGATTAGAGTAATGATGGATCGGAAAGTTATAGAAGAACCAATAGATATTCCAGAACAGCAATTAACAACACCAGAAAGAATATGATTCACAGTAGTTGAATGGTGAGGAAGTCCTAGAAGTTAAAAAGAGTCCCCCTTTGGTAAGGGGGAATGGAAGGGGGATATATAAAACATTTAATTTAATAAATATCCCACCGGCTCGTTTCACTCTCCACCTCCCTTGTCAAAGGGAGGCTTTTTATAATTCGTCCTTGAATTTTAAGGGCGTTTTTTTAATTTAATAAGAGTTTACTAGCAGAAAATCGATGTCAGACAATCAAACAATAATTACAATTGATGAAAATAGCTCAAATCAACGTTTTGATCGTTTTTTACGTAAATATTGCAAAAATTATTCGACAGTAAAGTTGACTGACATTTACTCTGCGATTCGTAAGTGAGAGATTACTATAAATTCCAGAAAATCCAAAGAAGACTATCGTCTCCAGATTTGAGACCAGATTTCTTTTCCTGCTGATTTATTCGGCAAAAAGGAACACATTCAATGAATCTCATTTAAACAAAAGCAGATGAAAAAACTGACAAAAGAGGAGATTCTTCCGCGAATTTTGTATGAAGATGCAGAGCGAGTAGCTTTCAATAAACCTACATGAGTAGTTGCTCATGAGAGTAATAAACATTGGAAAGATTTATCGATGAATGACTATCTCGCTTGTTATACAAAAGAATATGAAAGCTGAACTTTTAAGCCAGCATTTGGGTATAGATTAGACAAAGATACTTCGTGAGTGCTTATCGCAGCCAAAACATACGAAGCCTTACAATATTTCAATCAAATTATTCGTGATCGTGAGATAAATAAAGAATATCTCACTATTGTAGTTTGAAATACTCCAGACCATTTAATCATAGATAAACCTCTTGAAAAAAGTTATAATGCACATTTTGAACGTGCACAGATGAATATCGCAAAATTCTGATGACTAGAATCCAAGACAGAAATTTTTACTGTGAAGACATTTTATCATCATGATTTAGGTCAGATTTCTATACTTCGTGTAAAACTTTATACAGGTAGAATGCATCAAATCCGTGTTCATCTCGCCGGTGAATGATTCCCAGTAATGGGCGACTTAATTTATTGAAATGCAGCGGTAAATAGGAAATGTAATAAACTCTTGCATATTCAGAGACAATTACTACACTGTTATAGATATAGTTTCTCTGATAGAAATTGAAAACTGATTACTGTTTGTGCTCCATTGCCAGAAGATTTTCAATTGGTACTTGGACCTCAGTTAAGGCAGGTTTCAGCTCTATTAGACAATAAATAATAAAAATTTTTATCTCTTACAAAAACAAACATGAAAACTTTTCTTTGGACATCATTGTTCTGGATTATTCTAGCTATTGCATGATTATTATGCTTAGGATTCGGAAATCTATGAACACAAGTTTTAGATAACTGATGGTTAGCAAAAGTTATGCCAAATAATCTTCAGGCTGCTTCATGTGACTGAGCGGTTGCATCAGCATTCGAAAATATGGATTGGTGTGCTGCAGCAGAAACTTACAATTGTTATCCAGAAGAAGAATCAGATAATACAGCTTGGCTTCAAGATCCATTAACTAGCATTATCGCAAATCAAGAAATAATTTACAGCTACCTCCAAAATTCTTTTGCTAGTATAAATCAATCAATTGTTGATTTACAAAACACATATGCTTCACAAAGTTCTGAGACAGAAATTATGGATGAAAAGGAGGCTCAGAGATTACAGCTGCAGTCTCAAATCGAAGCTTTACAAAATGAAATGGCAAATTTATAATTCATAGATAAAAAAATTAGGAGTCGAAAGACTCCTTTTTTAATAAAAAATAATTTGTTATTTAATCTTTAAACTACCATTACTAGCTTCCCAGAGTTCTTTCTCAAAATCAGATATTACTCACTGATTTATGCTCAGAATTTTCTTAGATTTTTCATCACAGGTCTCCTCAATCAATTTTATATCATATTTCTCCATCAAATAAGCCACTAGTGAAGTCTGAGTATATTCATGAATCAATTCAAACTCTTTTAGAATTTCTTTTTCTATAATATTACAATTCTGAATGGCATCTTTTGTTGCCTGAGTATAAGCCTGAATCAATCCTCCGACTCCTAGTAAAGTCCCACCAAAATATCTCACCACGATAGTCATTACATTTAGCAGTTTTTCTCATTCCAAAACATTTAAAATCGGTTTTCCAGCGGTGTTTGTAGGTTCTCAGTCATCGTTAGCTTTTGAAATTTTTGGATCAATCAAAATGTTTCCAAATAAATCTTCATGTACTTGAATTCATAATCTCCAGGCAGAGCAGTGATGAGTAGCTGAAAAATGTTCTTTCCTTATTTGTTCCAATAAATTTTCAGCATTTTCTTTATCTTCACATGGGAAAAGATAAGTCAAAAATCTGGATCCCTTAATTTTTGGTATCTCATATTCAAATTTAGTTTCTATTGTACGATAGGTTAGTTTGGGCATCCATAACTTATCAAAATAAATCTATTTTCTCCCAAAATCAGCAGGAATTTCTCACCAATCTTCAGTATTCCATTTCAGAATTTTATGGTTTATTCAGTTTTCTTTAAGCCATTTTTCAGCTCTTTCAATTGCGTCCAAAGTTCTTCAAAAATCAGAGCTTTCACCAGTATTTATCTTGGTCTTACATTTTCATTGGTTTACCCACGATATAGCGATTCTAGAATCGCTATAAATCACTCTATTATCATCTCATAGATAATTTAATCAATGCACAATAGCTAGAAATTCTCCGATGTTATTCGTTCAAATCTTAAACTTTTCATGGAAAATCTCATCTCACGTTTGTAAATCAATGCCTCTGTATTCCATTTCTCATGGGTTCCCTGAGCATGCGGCATCTACAGCAATGCTTTCTGCAAAAAATGGAATATCTTCATTTTTCACATTCACTTTTTTCTCTGTCTTTTTAACTTCATAATATTTTTCCCATCATTCTTTTAATGCTATTTCAGCCTCTTCTTTACGAGAAAATCATTTATATTTAGCATCTGAAAATCCATTCACGCTTTCTTTACATTCATTTCGTGAATCAAAAATTCAGATTTTTTTTCATTTTCGAATTACATAAAACCTATTTTCACTTTTTCACATATTGTAATAATTTTATAAACCCGATTTCAATATAGGATTTATAGCTTTGGATGCAAGGAAATTTTAAAAAATTATATAATTAAAAATTATCACTAAAAGGCAAGTAAAAATAACGAGAAAAACGTATTTTTCTTACTGATTTTTTGACTTTTTTTATACTTTTGAATATAATTAGCTGTAGATTATATTTATTATGTATTTATTACATTCATGAAAAAGACTTTAAAATTACTAATTTTATGTGGTATGGTAGTAATTTCTGGTATTATGCCTATAAAAACTGCAGAAGTTAATGCGGCTCAAAATAATGTACCGGATTATTTCTATGCAAATTATAAATTTATAGATAATTGGAATAGGATTCGAGATATATTTAGTGAACTTAATTCCAGATTTGATCTTGGTATGGATATAGATTCTTCTTATTTCACAGAACTTAGTTCACATTTCAAAAAATCATTTCCAAATTTGCCAAATGATTTTAAGTCAGTTTATGAAAAATGTACATTGCTTGCTGAAGAGATATCATCGAATGTAACTAAAACTATGGTTCAGCAATTTCTTTGAAATTCTTGTCAACAGATTTTATCGAATGCGGTATCTAGAATTAATTCATCATATACAGTAAAAGCGAATGCTGTAGCAAATCCAAATTGATGAATGGCGCCTCTTACAATAACTTTTGATGCAAGAAATAGTATAGATCCATCAAGTGAGACAATTCCCGCAGATAATTTTTATTGGTATTATAGGGATGAAAAGGGTGTAGACACTCCTATGTGAAAGGGGAGTGTGATTAATTATGAATTTAAAGAAGCAGGAAATTTTGTGGTACATTTGGTTGTACGTAGTTCAAATGTGGAAACAAAATGAATTCTGGATTGAGAAAAAGATTTAACTATAAACGTATCTCCAAAAGCTGCAAATATTGTAGTATATGCAAATACTAGGAGGATGTATGCGAATACACCAATAAAAATGTGAATTTCTGAGGGAGAGAAGTGAGTAGTTTTTGATTGATCTACAACAATGCCTAGATGATGAAGAAAAATTTTGTCTCATAAATGGACTATAACAAATCAATCTATTTGATTTTCATATTCTAAATCGTGAGAAGGAAGTCCAAGTTATATAAATGTTCCTATTGAATGAAATTGAGAATTTAAAGTCACGCTTACAACAAAAGATAATGAAAATAATACAGTTTCAGAAACATATAGTTTGTATTTATCAGATCCAGTTACAGTAATAAAACAAACTCCAACTGAGTGAAATACTTCAACTATTTTATCTTTTGATTGAAGCGCCTCTTATTCGATAACTAATAGGATAAATATATACCTTTGGGAAATTTTTAATGAAAATTGAGATAAACTTGTAATGGAGCAAGGTAAAAAAATGAATAAGGTTTTTGTAAAACCTTGAAATTATCTAGTTAGATTAACTGTTACCGATATGGCAGGTAATCAAAATGTAGATATCAAAGAAGTGTTTGTTGAGTCTACGACACCTACGCCACAATTTACAGTTACAGCCACTAGTAAGCGAAAATATCCTTCTGAATTTACTCTTGATGCAAGTAATTCTACAGATGTTGATGTTTTAAATTGAGCGGATTCCTTGGAATATTCATGGAAATTTTCGACAGAAAATTATAAAATAATTTCTACTGAAGATAACAATAGGAAGGTTGTCGTACAATTTAATGAGGTTGGGAAACATACGATTAAATTGATAGTTACGGATCAATACTGAAAATTTTCAACTATTTCAAAAACAATAGAGGTGAAATCTGTGTTGAGACCTGAGATAGAGGCTATTCCATGAGCAATTACGCGATGAAAAATTATGCAATTTAAATCTACAATGAATAAACCAGTAATAAAGTATGTGTGGCAATATTGAGATTGACAGGACACCGATAGTCAACGTGCTTCAGATGTAGAACATACTTATGCACAAAGATGAATATATGATGTAAATTTAACTGTTTATGATATGGAATGAGATAATACAGTTACAGAAAGGGTATTCATATGAGAGATTGAATATCCAATTGCAGCATTTAGAGTCAAAGATAATGGATGATATTATATTCGTGCATCTGATACGTGTCCATGAGATGCAGGTCAACAGGTTAGTGCTTACCCTATAAACAGGTATGCTAATTTTACAATAAATCCATCTATTTCAGTTAATACGAAATGAAATTCTGCTTGATTGAATTATGTATTTGAACCCGAATCTATATTATGAGTTGATAAAGCTGTTATTAAACAAGAATTAACGTATAAGTTTAGTCAAACATGATGTCATTATGTAGACTTAACCGTTAAGGATACTAATGTTTGAAAACAAGACAAGGTTAGGATACGATTTAATGTAAAGAATGCACTTCCTACTATAAAAAATGTAACTGTGTCATTTCCTCAGTATTCAACCGATAATAATACAACTATTGGATTTTCAGATACAGAATCTTCAAATAAATCTATGTTTGATTGTTCGGGGTCGAATAATCTTCAAGTTAAAGTTACGGCAGTTAATGCTACAGATACAGATTGATTCATATCAAAATTAAGGTTTTATTACTATAATATTGATGATTCGAGTAGAATATTAGAGTATAAAGAAACAAATATTGACACTCCTTATGTGTATTTTTCATTACCAAGAACTAAGTGAGAATACAAGTTTTGAGTTATGGTATATGATAATGATGGATGAATGATTGATACTGAAGAATATTTATGAAGTAATCCATCTGTATATTTTGCCAATTGTAGTGATGTTGATGTGCCAATGGTTACATTGAAATTAAGTTCGCAAAATGTTCAAGTATGAGATAAGGTGACGTATACTATAGTATCAAAAATATCTACGAGTAATGAAGATTTTGCTACAGATAGGACATTTTATTATGATTTTCTGTGAGACGGTAGTTGGGATTTGGTTACGAAAAAAGATTCAGTGGAATATACGTTTATGGAGTCATATGAAGATGGAATTACTCCTAGAGCAGCTGTAGAATATAGATGAAAACTATGAGAATGAGTTGGTGGTAAAATATTAGTTAGAAACGGAATAAAACCTCAGCTTGAATATAATTCAATATGAAATACGGTTATATTTAGGGATTTGAGTATATGAATTTTCCAACAGAGAAAAATTTGCTTTGATGTCGTGGAATGTGAAATGGGAAATAATAAATATCAGAGGACACATATTGTTACGACTCCAAATATAACTGATTTGACGTGATGAACGCAAACAAAAATTACGGAAAATGATAGTTTTATTTGGAAATATTCAGATTTTTGATCCCATGATGTATCAATATATTTGAAAAATAAATATGGTAGTGAGGATATGATTACAAAGACTGTAATAACTAAATCTGATACTAGCAATTGAAGGATTGCTCCTTGAATAAATATGATAACGATACCGGCAACAACTTTTAACAATACGAATCCTGAAATATTCTTAAGTAAGTCTATGAAAAATTCATTATTAATGTATATTAATAATGAAAGTTGAGAAACTTGTTATGTTGATACAGATATTGCAAATGATTCTGATGGAGATGGTAAGTCAGACAACGATGTGGATGTTGAGTGTAATAAAATGGCAAAAATAGTTTATCAACCTAATTATGAAAGTGCTATAGGTAGAGTATACTTTGTTAATAATTGAAAACTAACATTTAAGAATTTTTATGTAACATTTGAATGATATATATTGGAGCTTGATGAAGATAAATTAGATATTTATAATGATATTACCATTTTGATAAATGGTATTGAAGATCTTTCTGTGGGTAATACAGATTTAAAAAGCTCTTTGGATATATTACGTAAGAATCTTAATAATATTACAGTAGTTTCACCAATGGTTCTTTTAATCAGAGATCAGTTAGAGAATGGATGAATAACTATGGATGCTAATCAAAAAGATTTGTTAGATTCAGTACTAGATCGTTTATCAAATCCTGACACTATAGTCTCGGTTTGAGTGAATGAATACGAAAAGAATAAGCAAGAAATTCTTGCAATGTTGCCTACATCGTTAAAATCTGAAATAGCATGATTATTTGATGACTTCGAGGAAGGTTCTTATGATTTAGAGTGAAGGGCAAATGTATTGCAAGATATTTGGGATAAGATAGAAAAAGAATGAAAGAAAAATTGATGAATCGATGATGAAGATATTGCTAATGTTATCCATCCGGCTTTTTGTAATATATTCGAGTATTATGACATATCGCGTTTTTCAAATAAATGTTCATCAGATGCAATTACGCAGACTTGGGCTAAATCAGTAGACGAGTCATGATTATCTAGTAATTCTAGCAAATCAGGATGATTACCATGACGATTGAAAGTAATTTTAATAGTTTTGGTGTGATGATTATTAGTGATGTGATGAGTAATTGTATTTTTTTCTGTGAAGGCTAGGTTAAATAGTTGAGGTGATGATGAAGATGAGTGATAATAAAATATTGTGAAATGTTATATTATAGCCAGTTATTAACTGGCTATATTTTTTGTAAAAAAAAGATTTGATTTTTTGTTTAATATTATTACATAGAAAGTGGAGCCTTTTATATAGGCCTTTTATATTCTGATTTCTTATAGTAATGGGAATGGATTTGAACAAGGTTATGCTTATTTGAAGAGCAACTAATAACCTACAAGTTAAGACGATTGAAACAACATGAACTCCTGTTGTAAATTTTACGGTAGCAACAAACAGAAAGTACACAAACAAGGAATGAAACACAATGGAAGATGCTGAGTACCACAGATGTGTTGCTTATGGTAAAGGTGCTGAAGTTTTGGGTAAATACCTAGTAAAAGGTAAAAGGATTTATGTAGAAGGTAGACTTAGAACTAGAAAATGGCAAGATAGCGAAGGTGCTGATAAGTTTTCTACGGAAATTATAGTGGATAGCTTCATCTTTTTAGACTCAAAAGGAGAATGAGCTGAAGAAGAAAGCTTCTGAGTGGAATGAAGTGAACCTGCAGCAATAGAAGAAGAAATGCCATTCTAGGTTAGAAACTTTACATATACATATAACAAAAGCTGAATGTAGGGTATTATGTTGATTTTTTCTTGCATCCAGCTTTTTTATTATTTTCGTTTTTTCAACTTGTTTTTTAAAATAATTCTTATATAATTGAGTGTGTGAATATGTTTTTCATAGGTTTTTTGTTTGTTAGATTTCTGATTTAGTTTTAAAATACATAAATATGTCATCTTTCTGGAAAAAACATGCGAAATTTTGGGCAGAAGTGTTTGATTTGTTGGTGTTTTTGGTTTTGGTGTTTTGAATAGTTCTATTTATTAGACTTTTTCTAGCCACTCCATATACCGTTATTTGATCAAGTATGGCTCCAAATTTTTATCAAAAAGATCGAATTATAGTTGAGAAGATTACTCAGCGTTTTGGAACTTTTGAAAGGGGGGATGTAATAGTATTTGTGGCACCAGGAAAAACCTCTCCTTATATAAAAAGGATTATTTGATTACCATGAGAAACTGTATTGTTCCAAGATGGAGACGTGTATATTTGTTCAGACAATATTCCAGCTGGCTCATTAGTGAAGGATGGTGAATGACAAGGTTGTGAGCTGTTGCCGGAGCCTTATTTACCAGAATGACTAAAAACGAGTGCAACATGTTGAAAAAGTGAATTTAAGGTTGAATCTTGATATTTTGTTATGTGAGATAATAGATGAAGGACCACTGATTCACTATGTTGTTTTGGAATACAATGTTATGATTGAGCAAATTATGTAGTTCCAGATAATTATTTGATAGGTAAAGTTCGAGTGAGATTATATCCAAAATATACAAAGTTCTAAATAATAAAAGGCAGATTCCTATGGATGGGAATCTGTTTTTTTTATTTTCTTGAAATTATTGAAGGTTTGTATATATTGAAGATGGACTAAGTGGTGCGAGACCGGGTATTGTATCAAATTTCCCACTCTGCTCCAGGGAGCCGGTATTACCTTTCCTAGATTGGTACGAGCTACCCACTTTAACGACTTTGGGGGAGAGATCTATTCGGTTACGGCTACTTGGTTCTTTTGTTAACTGAAATATTCAATTATGAAAAAGATTAATGAATCATTTGTATGCATTAATTGTGGTAAGGATATTCCATTAGCATCTAAGACTTGTAGAAATCATTGTCCGTATTGTTTTGTATCTTTACATGTTGATGGAGATATTCCATGAGATAGGTCTGCTATATGTAAATGAATAATGTATCCTGTAGAATACCAATTAAAAAATTCTGATTATAAAATTCTTTTTGTGTGTTCGAAGTGTGGAAAACAACACTGGAATAAGAGGGCAGATGATGATGAAATTACAAATTTACCAGAATTAATTAAATTGTATAAGAGGTATTTTTAGAGATTATTTATCTAATATACGTAATATTTTATCCAATTCATCACTATTGATAGATCTTCCATAATCTTTTTCGTAATTTTTTTCAGTTTTAATTTGTTTTCTTGCCCATTCTAATTTTTCTTTTGAATAAGTATCTCGAGTCGGAGATCAATTTATCCAATCTATAAATGAAGTATCTCGAGTTTTACAAGTAGATTCTGTGTATGTTCACATTAAATTTCACATTGAACAAAGACGTATTTGAGCTTCACATGGAGCATCACTGAATCAGTTTGAATGTTTAAATGCTTGAACAAATGTACCATGTTTTATTTTTTCTCACCATGGTGCAGTACAATCCCAATGAGGCCTTTTTGTTTGTTCTACTTCTTCATCTTCGGGTCTGATATTATCACTGATATGATAATCAGGAGTGGATGCTTGGCTAGGTTTATCGAATACAAAGGACCCAGTTCAAAGCGGCTTAGTCACAGTCGTAGATCAGCTTGGTTGTGAATTAGATTGGGTTTGTTTTTCTTCTTCTGATATTTCTCTAACGGTATTATCGTCCCATCGTTCATTATTGGAATTATTTTTATTTGTATGAGTATTGTTTGTATAGCATCACTGCTGAGTATAAGTACCTGATAATTTTCATTTCCAACAAAATCTTCTTTCTATATTACATATTTCTGAATCTTTATCTGTCTGTTGGTAAGCTAGGACACTATCTCAATGAACAATTTTATATCACCAAGGAGTAGTACAACTTGCATAATCTTCGACTATAGATACTCCTTTAGAATCGTTGTTGTATCAATCGTTTTTCGATGAATCGGAAGAATAAGAATCGACATAAGATATTGATTTGTTGCTTTGATTATTGAGATGTAGTTCATCTCGTGATAATAGGGATGGCAATACCCATCATTCAGATGTAAATGTAAACGTTTTAGCTAGTAATAATTCATCTTCAGATTCATTGATTTTTTCAATGATTAAATTTGAATTTTCATTGAATCAAGATTCTTCTTTTATTGTGTAGTAATTTTCGTTTTCTTTCGCTTCTCAATTATTATCTGAAAGATTGATTATCAAGGTATCGTTTCATTTTCAATTAGAATCATTTGTAGAATTTGGATCATTAACTCACAAATCGGAAATAATTTCATCAAAGGAAATTTGGTTATTTTTGGTGTTAGAGTTGTTTTCTGTAACTCAGTTCGTATTTGCTGAATCTCAATTTACATCAGCTAATGAGACAGAATTTGTAATATTATTGTCTGCTTTTATGGAGTTCGGTGTCTCATCATCAAAAAGGTAATCCCAAGAATTTGCTGATCAGTGGACTGTATCATTTAATATATATTGATTTCATTCATAGTCATGAAAAATATATATCATATTTGATCAATTTTCAGTTTCATTATCAGTAATATTTTGGTTTGAATGAATATTAAAGACTACCACTAAACAACATATGAGTATAATAAAATCTATATATTGCCTTAGTTTTCTTCCGATTAATTTTGTTTCTCAAGTGTTTTTTTTAATCTTTAATTTTATCATTTTGGGACAACTGGATGTAAAATGTACAAAAATCTATATTAATTATAATTATAACCATGAAAAAATGCAAATTTTCAACCACAAAATTCTCTTGAATTTTATATTATAAAATCCTACTATGCAATAGAGTTTATTCCAAAAATTTTATAATGAAAATATTCGTACAGAAGTTTAGATTATTATTGGATTTGACGATTTTTTTCTCGTTATTTTTTTCATTTTTGATATTACCAAATTCGGTTTCAGCGTATCAGGAAATATTGATAGAGAATCGTTGATGACATGCTATTAGGGTTATAAAAGTTGTCTTGGATGGTGAGCATTTTGTGGTTGCTTCAGTAGCAGATGAGTGATGAGAAACTATTCAATCTCTGACAAAAAAAGTGTGATGAACGTCTGCTATAAATTGAGCATTTTTTTGCCCAGGAGATTATTCAAGCTGTGATACTACATTTAGCTATTATGAGAGGGTGTTTAAATGAGATGGGGCAAGTTATAGCCAATTCTGGCCAGATACAAGTATAAGATGAATTTTTTGATTTACGAGAGATGGAAATCCGTTATTTGTGCAAAATAAAATCAGCGATACAGATGCTGGATTGATTAGTAATATAAACTCGGATCGTATTTCAGATTTATATTTTTGAATTTCAAATTTCCCGGTTCTCTTAATTAATTGAGATGATGTGACAGATTGATCATCGGAATATATAGACAAAAAAATGACATGAAGATGAAATAGAAATTTTATCTGTTCTACTGAAGATTGAAAAACTATTTATATGTGAGTAGTTGGAACTATGAATGTTTGGAATATGGCATCATATCTAAAAGACAATTTTGGATGTTATAATGCGTTATTTCTTGATGCTGGGTCGAGTTCGGCGATGGTTTATTCAGGTAAAGTTTTGGATCAATGAACCAGAAAATTGGTTACTGACGCATTTGTGGTTGTGGATAGAGAAGCTTTTCTGAAACTAGGATGAAATCCGAATAATAATTATATACCATATAAATCTGATTATAAAATGACGACTTCGGATTTTAAGAAAGTAAAGGAATTTACGGATATAGTTGATAGTGTTTACAAAAAATATTGAAAGGCTAACTATAAAACTCAGCTAATTTCTATATTTAGATGAGCGATAAATGATAAAATATCTAAATCAAAGAGGGCAATATATAATCAAGTGTTGGTATATTTATTTACTTTGGATGATTTATAAAAAATCTCGAACTGTAACAAAAATACAATTCGAGACTTTCCTTAATATATTTAGAAAATCACTAATATTTGGTTACTATTTCTTTTTAGCCGTCTTAACAGGTTTTGCAGTAGATGAAACTGTTTTTTTGTTTCCTCCGAACTCTCTTTTACAATAATGAATTAGGTCTCTAAGAGGACGATCAAAGAACCCAGAAACAGATAAAAGTCAAAGAGTTAATAATACGATTCCCCATAAAATAGTCTTAAGTTTTATTAGAGCTCGAACAAGAAGTAAAATACCTACAATCATAGTGATTCTTTCTTCAGTCGTAGATCTAGTCCATCGATTTCCAATGTCTTCTGCTGTGTCTTTCATATCATCTGCAATTCTTTCGGCTTCTGCAGAAACTTTTTTCATGTTTTTGTCGAAATTAGATTTTGGCATATTTATGTTTATGAAAAAGTAAAACTAATTTCATAGTAGAAATTTATGATAAGTAGTCAAGAGAAAATCTGAATTATGATTTTATTTTATATAATTTTTTACAGAATTCATCATTTTTCTATTTCTGATACTTTTTCTATGTCGAATCATTCTTTGATTTCGATTCTTTGTTTTCATTTTTCTTGTTTAGATTTTTCTATAGTGATTTCGGTAGGATTGTGTTTAGCGTAGTTTACTTGAAATTTTTTCTGAACATCAAGGAAAGAGTCTTTAATCTTTTTGGCAATAAATGCGATTAGACTTAGTTCAGATACTTGAAAGAATGCGATAATAAGGAAAATAATGAAAATAATGATGGCTAATACTAATCCAGCTCATTTAGCACCAGAATTATTGAATGTAGAAAAAACTCACAATGCGAAAACTACTCCGATTGCCATGATAATTAATTGAACAAAGCTTATAGAAAATCACATAACTGAAAAAGCTACTCAAGAAAAGAATCATTTTTTTATGTGCTGAGGGAACATTACTTTCATGAAATATTATCAGCAGAAATAAATTTTCTACAAGATAAGTATATTCATTTTTTTAAAAATCGCAAATTTTGGGCCAGATTTTTTACATTCACTCTGGTAATTTTGTTGCTTTTGCTGTTACTGAAATTTTAAGGTCTATATGACTAGAAATTATTATAAATGCAATTCAATTAACAAACATCCGAAATGGTATATGTCTGATAAAACTACTTAAAAATCAGAATGTACGTACCATCTGGTTTTGTAAGAAAATAAGAGTTTGGATTCAATCAGCTTTTAGAGCTATGTATGGCCCAATAATAAAACTTAAGACAGTTATTGGGATTAAGATAATAAAATATAATTTTTCTGTGGTTGCACGTGTGCTAAATGAGACTTGAAATTTTCCACAACTATAAATTAATCGTATCAATCCAATAAATAATAAAAGTACAAAAGTTAATTGTCCAGCAGAAAGAAAATTAGCGTATTTTTCATATGAAATTCATAGAAAAGCAGAAGTTGGATGAATCATTAGCCACTTAACTCATTGATTAATAAGATTTCCAAATGCAAAACAAGTAACTCATGCTAAGTAATTTCAAATAATTACTTTCGCCATTTTATCAATTCCCATCAAAACAGCCCAAAAAGTGATGGCAACATATATTCAAAGTATTATATATCATATCCAAATCATACTATTTGTGGGGAAATAAAATATTGATTTATCATTTCCATTTTGTACTATAATTTTTAGTGAAGAATATGCAAACGGTTTTGTTGTATTTGGATTTTTTATTTCATGATTTAATCATAATTTATGCTATTTAAATCAATTAGAAAAAACTGATTTACATTGGTAGAAGTACTACTGGTTTGTTCTATTTTTGCTATTATGGTTGTGTGAATAATTCTGGCGGTTAATAGATCATATACTTTTATGAGTAATACTAAATTACAGATACAAGCCACAAACCTTGCAAGAGAATGAGTGGAAATGATGTTTAATATAAGGGATACGAATTGGAGAAAATGTTCATGAAAAAAGGATGCTTTTTGGTTGTATTTAGGGACTGGAAGTGATGAGAGTAAGTGTGACATATCATCTCAACAACAATTTACAAAATGAATTTATGCAATTAACGAATGAAAAAACTTATCTTGAGATACGTATGTGTATGCTGGGAAATTAAGCGAGTTAGATGATTTTTATGATAATGATTGATTCTGGGGGAATTCATACGAAACCCTTAGGTGAAAAGCAAAAATTTCATTCTCAGGTACATATTATTATGCATCATGATCACAAATTAAGACTTGAGAGATAAATCAATTATTAGAGTGAGTGGATTTTTATAGGATAGTGCGTGTGTACGGTATATATTGTAAATCTGTTGATAATAAATCTAATCAGGAAGCAAATAATGCTTTTTGTAAGGAAGATTCAGATCCAAAAGAATTGCGTTTCTGTGTGAAAGTCTTTTATAGAAACCTATCAGTACCACATTCTACAGAATTATGTAGTATAATGACTAATTTTGAAGTATAATAAAATTTAATTTCAGAAAGTGTACTTGAAATGCAGATAACTGGAATACAGCAGACCACATTAGTTGATTATCCATGAAAAGTAGCAAGCATAGTTTTTACAGCGGGATGTCAGTTTCGCTGCCCGTTTTGTTATAATCCACAAGCTGTACTTCCAGAACTAATTGCTCGCTATCGTGAGCAACAAATCCCTGAAAATGCAATTTTTAACTTTCTGGAACAGAGAAAAGGTTTGATAGATGGAGTAAGTATCTGCTGATGAGAACCTACAGTTCAACCAGACTTATACGACTTTGCACAGAAGATTAAGAAGATGTGATTCTGTGTGAAGCTAGATACTAACGGACGTGATGCAAAGATAGTCAAAAAAATGGTAGAAGACTGAATTTTGGATTACGTGGCAGTGGATTTGAAATGACCACTCTCAAACTATGAAAAACGGTCATGAGTATCAGAATTTTGAGATTTTTTGGAGAATTATAAAGAACTTTTAGACTTCCTAAAAAGTGGGGTAGTGGACTACGAATATCGTTCCACTTTGATTAAATGATTTCATGAAAAGGAGGATTTAGAAGAAATGGGAATGTATTTACAGTGAATCAAGGCTCGATATCTGCAGAATTATTTACCAGAGGAGACATTGGACCCGAATTTTGTAGGGGAGCCGTTTACGTGAGTAGAACTTCAAGAATTGAAGAAAATAGCTAGTCAATATGTTGAATTTTGTTCGGTGAGAGGATAAGAAACCTTAGGAGAGGGGATAAATCAGATTTTTTTATTTATTTGAAATTCTGTAGTGAATAACTATAATTAGGGTACACATGGGGGTGAATCTTGGATTTGATGGAAGGATTCCGTGTGTATAGATAGCCACTTCTCGAGGGTTCCTAGAGGCTAATCATGGACTAAAAAAACAATGCTAAAACTAGCGCAAAGTCTCTTCTTGCAAGAGCTGGATTAGTTAAAGCTTACGCTTACTGCTAATTCATTAACCTTCATCTTGACTCCTGCTAGAATGAAGGTCGACCTATAGCAGGAATCTTATAGTTGGATTAATGAAAAGTGAATAAGTTTGATTCTTTTCTTTCGCTATCCTCTTAGTCTAACTTAAAAAAACTGGATGAAAAGAAATCTATAGTGGTAGAAGTTTATATGCATGCCTTTTAGACCTGAGTTCAACTCTCAGCACCTCCATAAATTTACAAGTTATAGTTTAGAATTAAATAAAAAGACTACAGCGTGGTCTTTTTTTTAATATCAAAAATTAGTTTCTTGTAAAAAGTATGTTTTTTTTTGATTTTTTTGGATAAATATAGTATAATTCTTATGATTTTATAGTTTAAAAATTAAATATGTTAGAGAAATTAAAAGAATATAAAAATAGATTAATATCTAGATTTAAGAGAGAAAAGACGTCAGATGATGCATTAAATACATTAAAATTGTGAAACAAAGAATTGAAAGAGTATTTTGATATTATAAATCCAAAGGTTTGATTTTGGGAGGTTCACGAAAAATTAAAAACAATAAAGGAAAAAGATTCGGATTTTCATAAAAAGTTTATTCTTTTTCTTTGAGAAAAAGATGAGAATGGGAAACCTAAATATGAAAATATAATTGATGATGTCTATAGAAGGATGGAAAATAGGAATAAAAATATAGATAAAACAGAAAGGGAAAATGCTAAAGAATTATTAGATGAACTGAAAAACAATTCAATTAATGTTTTTGAAAAAATAGTTAGTAAATTACAAAGTGAAGAAAATAAAGAAATACAGGTAAGTTGATTTAGAATATCAACTTTAATCAAACTTTTAAGGGGGGATTGTTTTTGTTTTAATACTAAAGAAGATTCAAATCCAAGATGTATTCTATTTGAAAAAGAATACACAAGTAAGAAAGCTTGAGAGCAAATTTTGCAATACGAAAATTCTAAAGAGGATAAAAAACATATCTTAATATCTAGAAGACATGTAGATAAATGAGCAGACTTAGATAAGATGAAAGATTGTTTATTAAAGTATAGAAAATTTGTATTTTATTATTTAACTGAAGCCAAACCTTATGTAGCGAGTGAAACATGGTTAAATGATACAGAATTTTTTGAATATTATTCAAGGTATTTATCTGATAAATGAAGAGATCCGCAAGATCAAAAAACAATAAAGAATTTAAACCTTACAAAGGAACTTTCAATTTGAGATATAAAATTATTACCTCTTACAAAAGAATGAAAATCTTATGCAGAAAGAAGAAGACATTTTATTCAAGATTGACCAAGTAGTCTTAGTATGGCGTTAAAAGGATATGAAGAGTCATGAAATAGATTGCAAGAATGAGATACAGTATTAGATTTGAGAAAACTTAGCTAGTATTATTCGCTTATATCATTATCAATAATCACGCTATATTCGTAATCAGGAAATTTACTTTTAATTTCTTTTTTGATCTTACGAACGATTTTTTCAGGATTTTCTTCTTTATAGTCAAAGATTAAATCAAATGAGATATTATTAGTCGAATCGTCCACGTAGAAACCATGCATTTGGATTATATTCTCATAATTTTTAATAATCTGATTTAATTCTTCTTGAATCTTTCCAAATTCTCAGTCGTTATTGGTTGCATAAATTCAAATCGTAAGAATAATTCCAAAAGTTGAATAAATTCAGACTTGAATTTCTCTAGTTAGTCTATGAATCTCTTTCGCAGTTGTATTATCATCCACCTGAATGTGAACAGTTCCGATGATTTTATTTGGTCAGTAATTATGGAGCATCATATCGTAAACTCAGAGAACTCATTCATAGGATTGGACTTTCGCTTTTAGTTTGTTAGTTAATTCTGAATCAGCTCTGGTTCAGATAATCTCTTTAACTGTATCTTTTAGAATTTCAATTCCAGCCTTCAAAATGAATATAGAAATAACTACTCAGATAAATCATTCAATTCATACACCAAAGAAAATGCTGATTAAAGCAGCAATAAGTGTGGATAATGAAATAAGACTATCATTCAATGCATCTACACCACTAGCTATTAAACTTCATGAATTTAGCTTCTTTCACTGACTTTTAACATATTTTCAGAGAAAAAATTTTACAAAAATAGCAGCTGTTACTACAATAATTGTAGCAATAGTATAATTAGTTTCTGCAGGATTTATAATCTTTTCCACTGATTCTTTAAGTGCCATAATTCACGCAATTAAAATAATTACAGCAATAATTACAGATGAAAAATATTCTATTCTTCAACGTCAAAATGGATGTTCTTTATCGGGTCTCATGCTTGAAATTTTAGTTCATACTATCGTAACTAGAGAGGAGATTACATCACTTAAGTTGTTTAATGCATCCAAAATTATGGGAATGGAATTTGATAAAAATCAGACTATCGTCTTAAAAACCACCAACGCAACGTTGGTGAGAATTCCATATATGCTAACTTTGATTATTTGTTTATCTCTGCTCATTTGGTATGTTTTATTAAAATCAAAATATATCGTTTGAATCTCGTTTTTCTTTAACCATTTTAATCTGATTTTTTTCTTCATCTGATAAATATTTCTGTTTTTTCTTTCCAATTCAGTGTTCTCCAGATACACTTCATCATAATTCTTGAACGAGTTTATACATTTCATTCATCAGTTCTTCTTGGTCATCATTGAAATGTGGATGTAAAACTCCGATTCAGATATGTCCGTAAACTGGAATATTATTGTTCTCACACCACTTGAATAAATCTTCTTCATGTTCATGAATTTCTGGGTCTTCGATTTGAGGATATCCTGCATTTACAGTGGCAGCATAACATGCATCTCTTTTTTCTCGAATGGATTTAATTTCATCTGGGTCTGTTATATTTCAGTCAGTTGAATTTTCATATTCTACGAGAACGTAGTATTTATCTTCCAGTCAAACTGTTTTAGCTACTTGTGGATTGATAATTTCGAGTGCAGATAATTCAAGATTTTTCTTATCTTTTATTGAATTTACAAACAATAACGCATTATCTAATTTATCGAAATCTCTAAAAATCAGACTAGAGGATTCAGGTTTTTTGATTAGTTTCAGCTTTGCATTCAAGATGATTCCTAAACTTCATTCTGCTCAGAAAAAGTCTTCAGCTTCATCGTGAGATAAGGTCTGAATTTTAATTTCTTTTTTATCGTTTACAGTCAAAACTTCCATTTCTTCAACCCATTTCTCCATCTTTCAATATTTGATGGCTCTCATTCACGCTCAATTTGTTGCAATCATTCCACCGATTTGAGCCGCAGAATGTGAACCTAACTGAACAGGGAAATATAAATCATATTTGTCTAATATTTCATTCAATTCGTCAGTAGTTAATCATGGTTCAACTGTTATGCTATTCACATTTTGTTCCAAAATTTTATTCAAAGCTGATAAATCAACTACGATAGTATTTTTCGAAGGTAAACAGTTTCCAACTAAGTTAGTTCCTCATGCTCTACAAACTATTTTTTTATTTTCATCTATGGCTTTTTCTACGATTTCAATTACTTCATTCCTATTATTTGGAAAAAATACTTCAGTCTTTTCATCGTTTGTTAGATGTGAAGCATCTACGTTGTATATTAAGTTATGAAGAGGATCGTTGTATGATTTCATAGTTCTATGTGAAAGTATAAATTTACTTAATTTCTAGGGCTTCCTCACCACTCAACTACAGTGAATCATGTTCTTTGTGGTGTTGTTAATTCTTGTTCTGGAATATCTATTGGCTCTTCTATAGCTTTCCAATCCATCATTATTCTTATTATAGTACCTGGTGCTGGAGTAATATTTAATGGCATATTTTTATCTTGTTCTTCCTTAGTTTCAAATTTAATTAAATTGTACGCATTATTCTCCATTTGAGGTAACCAATAGACTATGAACTCTTCTGCTTCTCTTTCATTAAGTCATAGAATAGAAAGTTTCTCTTCTAAGAATGGAATAGTATCTTTTCATGCTACTACGAATCATTCATCAAATTTAGTTTCATTATATGTTTTTCATTCTCGATATAGAGCATATAATTTTCTTCAAGTATCCCTATCTTCTAAGTCTCCATTTGGTTGTGCTACCACATTCCGTCATTTAGATGGATTATATTTTGGATATGTATGTGACAAGTTTTCTGGAGTTCATAATGTTACATTTACTTCTCTTTCTTGTGTTGGGTAGAGATATATAATTGGTTTCTTTTCGCAATAACGAAATTCTCCCGTACCAAAGCATCATCATATAACCCCAATTTCATGTAGATTTTCAATTCTTTGATCTCATGGATATAAAGCTTCAATTCATAACCAATTAGGGATAACTCATGTTTTAGTTAATCATGCCCAAGCTCATCAAGCTACAAGCAAAGATCATCAAACAATCAATCAAATTTTTAATCACTTTTTCATAGTTTAGTATTAGTAATATAAAGTACTAATTAGCAACAATATAATTTATCAGGAGTTTTAGTTCCTTCATCTAATTTTCCGAATGGATTCCTATATTTTTCAATATTCTCAACCATTTGTTGGTTTTCTTTTGAAACGAATCAGCTTTTTACCACTTGTTGTCTAGCTTTGATTACATCAAATCCACACTTAATCGGACATACAGCCACGCATGCTTCACATCCATTACAATATTCAAAAAAATATTTTCAATCAAGTTTAACCTTATTATCCACGAATGCATCGATAGAAATATTTTTAGCTCTCGGTGAAGCTATTTCATCTTTCAAAACTTTATATGCAGGACAAACGTTTCTACATAATCCACATTTAGAACAAACTGCATCTTGGTTTCTAATTATTCTTTCTGCCATTATTTTTCTTTTTTAGATTCTAAAATAATTTCAGAAAACTCTTTCACTTCGATATTTTTCGCATGTTTTTTGAACTGAAAATAACACATGGGACAAGGGCTAGTCATACTTGCTCATTCTGGGATTTCAGATAATACTTGATTACAAATCTTTTCTGATAATTCAGGATTATTGTTTACCAATCAACCTCCTCATCCACAGCACATAGAATTTTCTCTATTTTTACTCAATTCATTTACTTTATAACCGCATTTATTCAATATCTCTCTAGGCTCTTCATACACTCCAGAAAGTCTTCCTAAATGGCAAGGATCATGATAAGTTATCTCTTTCAAAACGTCTTTATTTTTCAGCTTTCTCTCATTTCTTTTGATTGTTTGTGTGATGTGTTCTACTTTAATTCAATGTTCTTCTTCAAGTTTGTATTGATATTTCAGCATATTATAGCAGGCAGGGCAGTTAGTTATTATCAAACCAACGGCATGTTCCTTAAAAATCTGAATGTTTTTTTCTTTAATCTTTTCATAAGCATCTTTCATTCCTGCTCTCAAAACTGGGCTTCCACAGCAGTATTCTTTATCTGAAAGTTTGATAAAATCTATTCAAAGTTCGTGTAAAATATCTTCGTAATTTTTTTGAATTTCAGGCAAAAGAGCTTTAGTTAGACAACCAGGATAATACAGAGTATTACTTCCCAATATTTTATCTAAGAAATTTTTGAAAAAACTCATTAGTTTAGTTTATTATAAAACTTTTATATAACTCTAGTTAAGAACAGAACTCATAGAGTGATTAGTATAATTCCAGCTACCAATCTCATAATCTTTTTATTGCTAACTTTATTGATAGCTAAGTCTCCATCTTTAGTTTTGAATGCAGATATTCAGTAATATATTCATAGAATTATAATTAATAATGGCAGAATGAAAAAGAAGTTATAGATTCATAATGCTGC
>Ga0310690_10002444_pt1 | contig 30173 bp, 41 predicted proteins | sample AusTroGonzalo_MG_2_FD_207661 | JGI IMG/M metagenome (GOLD analysis project Ga0310690, IMG submission 207661) | Bovine rumen microbial communities from tropical cattle in Woodstock, Queensland, Australia - Gonzalo_04 (v2) (version 2) | ecosystem: Host-associated > Mammals > Digestive system >...
AACATTCATTTCATTTGCTATTCTTACATTGGAATAATCTTTGGCTTTTAAGTTAAAATATTCCATTTCTGCTTCTGTAAAATTACATAACTTCCTGAATGTTTCTAATTCTGGAACTGTAAAATCTCTAATTTGCATCATGTATACCTTAATACCACTGTGATATAATTCCAAGTCAATGGATTTGTCTTTTTTAGCAATTGAGGATATCTTATATACATATCGTAAGCACAGGCAAAATATTCTCTAATATCGTCAAACCCTTGAGCCATCATAACATTATTGTATCTTTCCTGTTGCCATATCTGTATAAAGCTTGGTTGAAAACACCACCAGTAAACATCATGATTTGCATTACTTAAAGCATGACCTACTTCATGTGTTAATGCTGATTCATATCCTCTTTTGATATACATATTTATGCTTGATACATAAGTTGTTCCAGGAATTACATTCATGGTCGTATATGCCCATGTATCAGCTAAGTCGGGACTTTCCCATGGAAGTTTATCAACTACTTGGATATTCGTATTTTGATAAAATACATTCCATTGAACATTATTCGGTTGTCTTGCCCACTCTTGCAATAGAGCAGGTGTTATTTCTGCCTTGACAGGAGTACACATCATTAAGATGCATACTCCAATCATGACAATAAATCTTAATACTTTCATTCAGCAAGTCCTTTGTTCCATTCTTCCATAGCTTCATCAAGTGTTGGTGCTCCTACATAAGCACCGCACTGTTCATTTGAACACTCGATAACATAGTATGGCTTACCGTCTTGTGTTATACCTACTTCTGCATCAAAATCAAGATTGACTTCTTTACTTCCGCAGACAGGACACGGAATACATTTTGTTTCATCAAATACTTCTTCCATAGCATACTCCAATCATGATTGCTTCCTTAAATATAACGAAGATAAGTTGACAGTTTTTGCTGTGCCTGTTCCGTGATAAACTTCAACAACACCAGTATCGCTATGAATACGAACCCAACCAAAAGGATTACCACTATCATCAATAGCAACTTCATAGGTAAGATTCGCAGGTCTGTATGCTTCATTCAAAGTTGCAATAGTAGTCCATGCACCAGATACAGCAACTCCAGAATTTGTTGTTATTCTTAATGCAACAAGCAAATCATTTAATACTCCTGTTGCAGAATTTACATTCGATGATTCACTAAAAATGGTTGCCTTTGTATCGGTAGCTGAATACTTTTTATTTACCTTTTCATCCGTCAACTGCTTATTAGTCATGGCAGGAGAGATACTCGGATATACCGTGGTATTCACTGTCTTCCCGTTTGCTATCCTAAGCTGATATACTAACTTGTCGGCAGTATTCGGAACAGTAATCTCCGTAATGGGAGTTCCACTATTCAAAGTAGCAAGTGACTGATATGTGGTACTGTTTGCTTCGTAATATCCAACATATCCGATAACACCATCGGGTACGGTATCAATTCCAAGCGAAGCGAACAACTTCTTATTTCTGTACGGAGTTGCATCTAACGCCATTGAATGGTCAGCATCACTTGTGTAATTCAGACGGTAATAAGCGTTATCTGTGCTTGTTCCTGTAATAGCCACGCTATTGTTGAGATTTAACACAAAAGAGATACCATTCTCTGTTTTACTCGGCTTAATAATATCGAGGATATTGTTTGCACCGTTATATTCAAACTCACCAAGCAATTTATTACATGAGTCTTTAAGAGGTATATAATAAGGCTCATAATTTTCATAACCGCTATCGTATTCTTCTGCCATTGTAAGCATGGGTTTAAATACAACATTGTTAACTGTTGAACCTTGTGGAATTGCGATATATCCAAAAGGTCTATTTGAAAATGACGTAAAATCAACTATAGTAAATTCTAGTGTTTCACTTTGCTGATTTGCTCCATTCCCATCACCCATCATTGATTGTATAGAACACCAATATTTATTCGGAACTGCTCCATCTTTTGAACCACTCAATCTCACTCTTTTTCCAATTAGAGGAGTAAGTATTTTTTCAGCAGTTGCATTAGTCAACCATTGATAATTTATTCTTTCCGTAGCAGTACCATTTGCAACAACAGAACCATCGGAATTAACAGTAAAAGTAACGCCGTATATAGTTCGTGAAATACCTTCGTTCGGTAATAAATTTTTTCCTGTTATAACTTTTGCTTCTCGTAATTCATCTTTTAAAGTTCTTTTAACTGATTTATAACAGGGTTCAAATGTTTGGTCTAATATATCTGCATTAGTTATCATTGGATACAACTTAGCGTGATTCATAGTTGTTCCACTAAGTACAACTAATTCAATTCTTAAACGCCTATTAGCTTTTTCACTAGGAACTGTCAATACTTTTACATTTGCATTGTATGTTCCTATTGCTACTTCTTGGCTACCATCCATACATGCAACATTAACACCTGCAAGACCTTCAGGTATATTTTCTAACCTATAACTTCCTTCTTTAAATACCATACCCATACTTGCCAAAGTAACACTAATTGCCGCTCTACCAGTAGCAGTTCCGTGTATATCTATATAATCCACTAAATCTTCAGTACGATGTATAGTATATGTAATACCGTTTGTTTCAACAGTAGAAATATCATCACGAATCTGCCATAAGTTCTTCCCACTCTCTCCCCATATACTTTCACTTATCAGCTTAGTATTGGCTTTAATGTTATCTTCATTGGCAGTGGTGGAATCACCCTTGTCACCCTTATCGCCTTTATCTCCCTTATCACCTTTATCACCCTTTGCACCTGTTGCACCAGTATCACCCTTCTGTGCAACTAACTGCCAATAAGAAGTATCTGTAGGAGCGTGTCCACTTGCTTTCGTTGTGTTCTTATAACGATAAGTGGAGCCCTGATACTCAACTTCATCCATAAACTCATATTCTGTACTTCCACTATATGTACCTTTATGAAGCACTAACATTCTTCCGATATCTTCATTTACTGTCGGCATTCTTTAATCCTCCTCTATCACTAATTTTAAATGACCATCCTCAGTATCAACTGTGAATGTAAATTTATCCAGCATAGCACTTGCAACATCTGCCGCTGAAGGTTCTTCAAAAGTTATTGTTTCTGTACTATCATCTTCAAATACTATTGTAAGAGTAAGTCCACTAACTGAATGACTTTTAATACCTGATGAAGCACCTTTTATTTTGGATAGGCATATCACTAAAACATCTTCCGCTTTCACTTACTCACCCCCACTTCCATTCTCCGGAGCTTTGCATGTAAGCATATTCAGCACTAGCTGTATTTACAAAACTTCCGAAGTCAATTTTATCAGTGCTAAGAAGTCCATCCACATCTGCACCAGTAATACTATTCGTGACTTCTGTCTTAGTATCCGCAAATAAATTTGCGTCCACTTTTCGTGTTCCATCAGGTAGAACTGTTACGTTATTAATACTTTTTAATTTTATCATTTTTATGTACCCTCCTTACTTAATATTATATTAAATTCAGCTATAAATAACAAGATGTCCATTGGAGTTATTTATACCGAAATTATATTTATCCGTATTCATATATAAGTGTCCATTTGAAGTATTGATATTGAAAGAAGCATCTTCCGGGTCCAGTGCTATCATAACCTTTACCCATTGATAAAGTGTTTTATCTGTTGGGCGTGTTGAAGAATGCCCTGTATATATTCCAATATAACGGGTATCATCATCCGGAGTATCTGTCATATCAGTACCATCTGCATAATGGGAAAACATAATGAAAGTGTACATAGCTTCTTCCATATATTCTTGACAATCTTCCACATACTCTGCACACTGTGCCAGCACTTGCTCTAATAATTCATTTGTGGCAATGCGTACAACTTGTGACCCATTTATTTTTAGATAAATATATCCATCGGTACATACTGCATATTCTCCTGGAAGTAAACGGGTAACATCTAAATCTGCCCGTGCTCCTCTTCTCATTTGTATAGCCATTACTTATCTCCTTTCAATATTTTTATTTCTTCTTCAAGCTGGTTTATTCTTACTTCTTGTGCTTCCACCTTTTCATTTAACATTTTAACATAGTTAATTAAATGTGGTATATATTCCTCATAATGAATAGCTCTATAATCTGGTATATCATCATTTTCAATATCGGGTCCATATTCAAGTACCGCATCTGATTCACCTAAATCATCAAGAACTTTTCTTGCTTGTTGTGCTATCATTCCATAATGCTTACCGTCGGTATTCTTGTATTTGAATTTTTTGGTTTCGGTAGCATCTATAAGATTTTTAGATAACTCAACATCAAGGGGTTCAATCTCTTCTTTTATTCGTTCATCAGAACCTTGAACCCAATTGATGAAATACGAGGTTCCATTTCTTGAAGCATAAAGGTCACTACTTCCTAAGAGTCCAAAGTAAGTATTGCTTGAACTTGATATTTGTATCTGGTCGTCATCAATACTTATACCATTATTATTTGTATTACGCACATAGATTGCAGGAACATTACTATCCAACCTAATATATTGTGAATTATCAACACGGCAATTCAATGAATATTTATCAAGTTCCACACGGGAACCATCCGAGTTCCTTACACTAATTTGTGGAGTATTCGTAATTCTTATATAATCTGAGGACGACTTTCTCGCTTCAACTACCACCTGACTATCACACAGAAGATTAGTATATTGAGAACTTGATATCTTGGAACTAAATCCCTCATACTTAATCCCATATTCGGCTGTCGTATCATCATCACTATTTACAATTGAACCATCGGGATTAAATGTTGTATCACCAACGGATAAAGCATAAAATTCTGCCGCTCCAGAAAAATTACCTCTGAATGAACCGATTGTTTCATAAGGGTCAATTTCTATTGTATGCTGTCTATCCGAATAAATATCTATCTCATAATTAGAAGCCCATGTATAACGTGAAATTTTTACATTAAGTCTATAAAGACTTTGGTCACCTGCTAAAAATGGACCAAAATCTAAATCTTTATCATTTAATTCATCACCGTATGGATTGATTCTTCTATAACCTTGAGAATCCCACGAAGAACCGTTCCATTTATATAAATCTACTCGGCAAACTTGTGTATTATCGTGACTTCCTGTATCATCACACCAAAAAGCAATATTCAAATAACATTCGTCTGTCCATCCATCATAATAAGGACTGAAATATATTTTCTTATTGAAATTTTTGGATAAGGATACCCACTGATTCCAGAATAATTCTTTATATCCATAAGCATAAACATAAGACACCTCTAATTCACTTCCATAAGGTGTAATTATTTTTTTGCCGATTTCCAAGTTACCAAATTTACAATCTCCGGAAGCAATTAACTTAGTTGTATCTATACCATTTTCATCTAAGATAGATGTTATAGGGGCATAAGAAAATGTTACATTAAATGTGTTAGTTAAATCCTTATCAAATATTGACATATAATAATATCTATTGCCACTTGTTGAATCAATAGTAAATACAGGCGGATAAGTATAAATAAACGAACTAGCACCTGGAGTGATTTCACCACTGTCTATCTTAGTAAAATTAGTTCCATCAGTCGTACGATATACTTCATATTCCAAAGTTACATCATCATGCAATCCTGTTAAATTTGCAGTAATTGCAAATCTACCTAATGCTCCTGTTTGAGAATATCCAAGATATTGAATAGCACTGGTAACACCTGAGGATGAATTTAAAGTAACATTAGTGCCTAATACTAATATCTTACCATTAAAGTCATTTGTTCCTCCCATTATCAACGTACCATCACGAATAATATCCGCATTCATTGCTCCAACTTTTATAAGATTGGCGTCAATTTCACCTATATTCATGAAAGAAGCATTAAGATATACTTTACCATTATAAATATAAATACCTTGTACTGCACCACCACCTGTAAGAGCATTAAATATCTCTTCTTGTGTCATATTTGCGGTGATTTCTCGTTGTGAAGTCAGTTTAGTGAAATTATCTATGGTAACTTCTTCCCACACATAAGCATCAATAGTTGTGGTAGTTCCTGAAGGAATTTGTTCTTCAGTGAAAGTGGAAGGTGATTCATCTGTTTCTGTTATAGAATCAATTGCAAATCCCCATTTATTTACCGAACTATCCGTATGCCATACTAAATAAACATAATTAGATGGAATAACTACTTCTTGTCCACCAAAAACTCCCTCGAATCTCTTCTTATACCAAGTACCGTTGCTAATATAAAAAACATCAAGATAATCATAATTGGTTTCCGTTTCGCAATTAGCATTAAACTTCACCTTAACAGGAGCAGTTAATCCTGTACGAATAAGATATTTTTTATCATCACTATTAACATAAGGATGGGCAGTTTCGGGGTAAGATATAGAAGCTTTACTATAAATATAAATTTTTCCATTGGTTGATGTATCTTTAAATGTTTTACCTATACTTGAATTATTAGCAATTGAAGTATTCCAGTTATAAGCGGGAGCATTTCCCATAGTAGGAACATAAGCACCTGAATAATCTGTGTTTTCAAGTTTAAGTTTTGCTCCTCCTGTCATTTGTAAATCGCCTGTATCTAAGTTCCAAAAATTCTTATTAACTTGGTCAGCCAATATACCAGCAATTATCCAATTAGCGGTCAATTTATACAATGCTAAAGTATTAAGAACAGCATTACCATTTCTATCAATACCACCCGTCCAAGTTGTTGCTACACTTCCTGAATATTCACCTAAATCTGAATTACCTGAATCGGTACTATAAAAATATCCAGAACCAGCATCTTTAGCAACAAAACTATGCAAAGTAAATTTAGCACTTCCATCAGGCCAATATGTAATTTGATGGTCACTCTCATAATAAATATAAGAACCATCTTGTTGTAAAACTCTAGCAGTATACATACCACTTGAATTTTGAGATAATCTGTTCATTCGCTGTACAGATTCATCATATGAAGATAATTCATTATCTGTATGCCTATTTGCTTCTACCACAGCTTTTGCGGCTTCACTTGTGTATGAGCCTTGCTGTCTTATAATAGATTCAGCTTTACATGCTATTTGAGTAAATCCACCGGTGGTAAACTGTACATCATTTATGATTGTTTTATGAGCAACACCTTTAGTATCAATTACAAGTGCCATATCACCCGCTTCAATTAACGGGTCACATGCAACCTTACAACTGAAAATTCTAAATGTAAAATCATTTAACTTACCTGCTAAGTGATTTGCAATTGTGCTTTCAATACCTTCACATAAAGGATTATTTTTAACTTCAATAATGTACGAATAATTGTACTGATGTGAACTTAATCTTTCCACAACTGTTTTATCATTGATAACTCTTACTCCAGTTATAGAAATATCATATGTTCCTATCTGAAAATTTTTATAGGACTGGATTATATGATAATCTTCAACATCAGTAAAAGCTCCACCATCATAATGTGTGCTTTCACTGAATGTAAAATCACCACCATCTGCTGTATCACCATCTGAATAAGGAGTTGTAGTAGTATCAAATGTTCCGCCGTCAAGTCCATCTTCATCAAACACTGAAAAATCATACCACTTAAATTTTAATAAGCCAGTAGGGTCAATATAAGCATTATATCCAGCGGCTATAGCAACATAACCTATGAGCTGTCGCCATGTTACATTTGCATCTATCTTACTTGTATCAACCGAAGTATTATATAAATCAAAATTACCTGTTGCATCAAAAGTAGAACTTCCTAAACAAGCTGTACATGCCAAGCTTACAATTTGTTTGAAAGTTTTAGTACCTGTAAGATTATGTTTCTTATCAAATTTATAAGTTGCATCCACACCACTGAATCTTATTACAGCTCCGGGAGTTGCATCTGTTACAACCGTAAATTCAGATATTACAACATGTTTAAGTGTATTTGAATTTATTTGAATAGATTCTTTTAAAATAAATCTGCTCATGTAAAAATCATAATCATCAAATTCACCCGTTGTATTATCTATGCAAATATTAACTGTCTTGCCAATAAACGAACCAACACTAAAAGAATTGCCATCAGTGGTTTTATCAGTAAAAGTATTACCGCTTACTCTAAAATCCGATGGTCCTAAAGTTTTGGTTCGCCCATCTGTGAATGTAAATGTTGCATAATTTACAACTTTTGCTCCGTTATGTAATGCTAAAACATAATCCCGGTCAGCTATTCTCATATCTTAACTCCTTATATAGGATTTACTGCAATAAAGTTTATTGATAACCCTTCCCACTTCTCTCCTTCATCTGTTATTCTAACACAATTTACACTATAGTTAGAAGCATAAAATCTTTTATTTATCCAGCCTTGAAAAATATCAAAATGATGGAATTCAAAATCAGGTTTATTTATACATGCGTTTAAAATAGTCTTTACTTCTTCTGTGGATAATACTCCCCATGTCATATCATATTTAGCAATGGTTCCCATCGGAGTATTATGCATAACCAAATCTTGTGTTCTATCAGAATCTTCGGTTGAAGTTGTTGCAAATTGTGGCTTGTATGTTATCGGTGTTCTGATTTCAACTCCATCTATACTATATCTATCGTTCATATCAACCTCCTGTTAATTCAAATATATTATTGCCCGAACTCATTTGAATTACTTTACCACCTTCTACCACAGCTTGTGCAAGCGTTACATTATCAGGAGATACTATCTTTATAACTGTACTATTATTCTCGCTATTTCCTGTATTTCCATTAAACTCACGCATAACTTGTCTGAATGCATCAATCATTGTTGAAAGAGGTGTTTCAATGTTTGTACCTGACTTCTGGTCACCGAGCATTGCTAAGAACTCTTTATTCGGAGGAATAACAGCTCCTTGTGCTAACTTAGGTATTGTTACATGATTCAATTTAGGTAAGCTCAAATCAAATTTCTTACCACCTAAATCTCCAGGAACCCAATCAGGAATTTCAAAGTCAAATGAGCCTAACTTCTCACCCATTGCATTGATTCCATCAACTATTCCGTTGACCATTTTTTCTATCGAACTAAGCACCGCATTTATAGGCGACTTAATTCCATTTGCTATACCTTGTACAGTATTAATAACTGTTGATTTAATACCTTCAAATGCGGACGTTATGCTGGATTTAAAGCTATCCACATTTGATTTGATTTCATTGAACTTGGATGTCCAGTTACTCTTAAATGTTTCCACATTTGATTTGATTCCTTCAAATGTGCTTGATACATTGGATTTAAACGTATCTATAACTCCTTTCACATTATTGAAAGAAGTGGACGCATTGTTCTTGAAGTTGTCAATGTTGGTCTTAATATTATCAAATTTATTTGACCATTCAGATTTAAGATTTTCAGCTTTGGTTTTTACGCCTTCAAAGTTTTCAGATACCTTATTTTTAAGCTCTTGCACTTTATTTGAAATATCTGTTTTCTTCTCACCTACGGTAGAAGCAAATTCACCAAATTTTGTTTTTATATCTGATACTTTACTAGCAATCGTGGAACTCATAGTGGACATATCAACACCAACACCAGCTCCGATTGTATTGAACTTTAATCCAACTTCATCCATCTTAGAAGCAACGGTATCTTTTAATCCAGAAATAGCGGTTGCAACTGTTTCTTTCTTCTCATTAACTTTCTCACCGAATGAAGCAACTTTTTCTTTGGCATTATCAAATACTTCTCCAGCTTTCTCTTTGAAGTTTTGAAGATGTTCTCCTGTTCTTTCTGCAAAAGTAACTGCGGTATCTTTTATTAATTCAAATGTTCCACTTATTCCTGAATAATGCTTATACAATTCTTTATCATTCGGGAATAAGAATGCTCCAATCTTCTTTCCAATTTCAGCTCCGCCAAAGAATGCAACAACACTTCCAACAATAGCCGCTCCTGCTGTTGCAACTGCACTTGCTCCACCAGCGGCAAGTGTTGTTCCTAAATCTGCTGTAAAGAATGAACCAATTGATTGCATTGCATAAGCTAATCTAGGAATTACAATAGGCATAATCTGAGCACTTAAAGAAGAGAATGCCGAACTTATTAACTGTAATAAACCTCTTAATAATATAGGTGCTCCTTGTGCTAATAATCCAGGAATAGCTCTTGCAATACCTACAATAACAACTGCTTCAAGAATTACTTTAAGTGCTGAAATTAAATCTTCTTTGTCCACATTATCAAAGAATCCTCGAAGTAATTTCTTACCCTCTTCTTTAAGTGTATCTTTATTCTCTTCCCAAAATCCCTTAGCAACATCAATGGCAAGGTCAATAATACCTGCAAGCGTTTCTCCAAGCTCTTGTGTATCAACTTCTTCAAAGAATCCATTAATCATATCTGTTAACGCCTGTACAATATCTTTAGCATCTAATTGCTTAATGAAATTATGCACAAACGTTATAGCTGATTGTATTATTGAACCAATAGCTCTTCCAACATCTTGCCAGTTTATCTTTCTGATTGATTCCATTAACTGCTGTCCAATATTCTTGCCTAAATCAACCCAATTTACGGTTGAGAAAAATTCATAAATGCCAGCGGTTATAGTATTAACTGCATTAGAAATAAAATTGGAAATATTATCCCAATGGAAGTTTTCAATAAATGAATTGATAGCTTCTGCAATACCTTGTAAACCTGTTACAACGGTATCTTTGATTAAATCCCAATCAATGTTTTCAAATAGACCATTAAATGTATCTGCTATAAATTCACCGATAGAATCCCAATGCAAATTATGTACAAATTCATTTGCAAAATGGAATATTGTATTGAGTGATTGAGCTATAGTATTTCCGATATCATAACCTAATCTTTCAACTTCAACAAATCCATTAATCAGTGTTGCTAAACTCTTACCAAGTTTACCTGCTGTAGCTTGAATCTTATCCCAAGGAATAGATTCTAATAATCCTCTTAAATCTTCTCCAAGTTTTCTGCCAAGCTCTGTAAAATCTCCAAGCTCCCACATTTTCTTGAGCTTTTCAATTAAATCAAGCATGCCTGAATCAATAGGCATTTCTTTAAATCCTGCACCAGCTCCAGCACCGCCACCTGAATCAGTATCTTTATTGCTTTCAAATTTATTTATTTCATCAAGCGGAGATAAATAACCCTTTAAAGCCTTTTCTGCTTTCTTAGCACTTCCAGCAGTTTTATCCAAACTCTTTGCATAGTTGGCTTGAACTTTTGTTGCAACAAGATAAGTTTTCTGTCCTGTAAGTGCGGCAATAAACTGTGATATTCTCTGTATCGCAAGTGTGATTAAATCAATGATTTTTGTAATAGCAGGAGCAAGTGAATTTATCAGCGGGACAACCATTGCTCCAACACTATTTTTCAATGTTGCAAGTGAAGATTGTAAAGCACTGATTGATTTATTTAATCTTCCGTTCTCACCTTCCCATAATACTACAGACTTAATACCATCGGCTACAGCGGTTCTTAATTTTCTAAACAGAAAATATAGCGACCGAATACCGAAACCGTACTTTAAGATTGTGGTAATCCCTCTCTTGAGGCTTCTACTAAAGTCATTGTGTGAACTTGAAGCTCTCTTAAAATGAGAAGGTATAGAAGCTATTGTGGAAGCAAATTTCTTTGCACTACTAACAGCACTTTTAAAAATATTCACCATATCTTTAAAAGTGCTTTTAATAGAATTACCAAGTGTACGCATTATCCTACTTAAGGACTGCATTACAGATTGTAACCTGGTTGCTTGAACACTTACTCTGTTTTCTGCATCAGCTTGTTCATTCCATCTTGTAAGTAATAATCTTGATTGATTATTAACATTGGCTAAGCTATCAGCCACTTTAGAATACTGCTCTGTATCAGAACCTAAAGTAAATGCTTTACCCGTATCAATTAAATCTTGTAATTCTCCCTTAGCATACTCAATTGTATTTTCAAGCTCTGCGGCAGCATATTGCATGTCCTTCATTTTTTGTGGACTTATCTTTCGACCTGTTTCCACAAAACGTTCTTCCATATCACGCAACTTATTTAACTTATTTTCCGCTTGTGCAATTTGAGCTGATATTTCCTTATACTCTTGTGTGGGAATTTTAGTAGATTCCAGCTTTTTAAGTTGGTCAGAAAGTTGTTGTGCTTTCGTTACGGAAGCACTCATTTGTTTCTTTAAACTTTCCAAATTTTTATCAAGCTGTTTACCAGATGATTTATCAAAAACATCTTTGATAGCTCCCTGTAATTCGCTTGCTGATTTTTTTATATCATCTGTTGATAAATCAACGCTTAATTCGATATCAGTAGGACCTGGCATATTTAACTCCCTTTATTCCAAACACTCTTAATAAATTCCTCATACTCTTTATCAGCTTTGTTATTGATATTCTTGAAGTATTTTGGATTTTCGTGTTGAAATTTTCTCTCATACTTTTCAAGCTTCTCACCAGTAATAATTTTATGTCTGATACTAACAATACTAGCAAGAGGAGATTCTCCAATTGCTAAATAATATCCCATAAAAGTCCACCAGTGCATATAAGGAACGCTTCTTATTTCCTGACCTGATACTTTATTAATTGCGGAACATATCAATTGTGAATCTTCTTTCCAATCAATCAGTTTCGGAGATTTCTTTTCATCTTCTTGATAATCACCACAATTAAAAAACACATACATCTGTTTTATTAGCTGTTCCAATGTATCTGTATCCAGCTCATTTAATCTCTTCATGCATATTTCAAATCTGGCATTTTCATCCTCTATATCATCAGGAATATCTTCACTGAAATAAGCATAAAAAATAATTAAAGCTGAAAAAATTCTTATCTGTACATCTAAATCTTCATCACTTAAAGCAACAAAGCAATCCAGCACCATCCTATAATCACCTTGATTCTGAATAGCGTAGGATTGCCCGTTTACTTCAATGCTTGTGGGTATATCGTACATTTACTTCCTCTTCTTTGTATATTTGCTTGTATGCTTGGTAATGTTCTTTTTCAAAGCATCATATTCTTTGGTAAAGTTTTTATCATACAAATCAAGCAACTTTTCAATTACATATTCAAACCTGAATTTGCCATTGAATAAATCATACATAGAACCATCCGGAGCTGTCTTATCTGCAACATCTGAATCAAACACATAATTAATAAGCTCACGCATCTTACCATCAATTACAAAAAGTTGCTCTATGGCCTTATCATGTGTTTCTTCATTAGTTTCACCAGATTTTATTTCATCTTGAGCTTCATTCACAAAACTTAAAAGCTTCGGATAAACTTCTTCAAGTCGCTTTAAGATGGTTAAATCGGAAGTATTCAATTCAATAACCCTGTTATTGTCCCTATCCAATCTGAATCTCTTTTTCCGAGTTTCTTTTATCTCAATATCAATGATATCGGATTCATCAATGGGAACGTTATTTTTAACTTCGGTAGCTGTTATCATGAAAGTTGTTCCTCCTTGTTTTTATTAAGCATCTGCTGTAAATGCAAAATCATCTGTAAGCTTATCAACTGTACCAGTGGTAAGATTGTTACTGAAGTAAAGCGATATAGGCATATTAACGTTAACATCACCACCAATACTGTTGGGAGTGATTGTACATCCTTCATGCTTAACTGCCTCATAACCATTTGTTGAATTTCCAAGAAACGCATCAATAACATAAACCGTGAACTGGTTAAGCTCTGAAAGTCCATTCCTGTTCATTACATCAACAAGCAATGCGGCAAGTCTTGAACCACCCATAACAAGGAACGGGTCAAAGTCTTGCTGAGGCTGTGTTTTGTTCAGGTCGGTATAGTTGTATCCAAGAATATCAGTGGAAGTTGCAATATCACTGTTATATTCTATTGAGCTATCTTCTGTTCTCTTACCAAGAATCTCACGGTGTTGAGTACCAGAAGTTCCTTCACCCTCTTCCCATTCAACAACTGTTATGAGAAGCTTTCTTTCTGCTCTCTGACCGTCCTGTAAATTAATTGTTTTAGGTACCGGAAACATATTCTCTCCTCCTTAATATAATGTTTTTGTTTTGTCCAAATAATCAATTTGAACTGTTACGCTATACTTACCCAATGCGGGTGTAACGTTGTTATCAATGCCATTTAAGTTAGGATTATCAGTGACCGTCCTGATTTCATCAATAACACATTTATCTCCAAAATTTGGAAAATTTCTTGCATCATTTTGTGTATCAATCCAATCAATGATACCCTGTACATCAAGCATATTTTCAACGTTTTCATTGCTATATAACACTGGCGGTTCACCAGGTATAAACGCTAAAGGATTCGGCGTCATTGACCTAAAATCTTGAATAGTAAATGCAAATCTTTTCTGCACACTTCCATCAATATATGGTCTGTTCATTGCCTTATCATTAGCGATTGTAACGATATCTTTTGTGCCGTCTTTAGCTTGAATGCAATTAAAGAAAACCGGATTATCTCTTATCGAAGGACAGGTTAACAGATATTCAATTATTGCGGTATTTTTATCAACCATATAGCTCCTTCATCTTTCTCTGTATAATCTGCTTTACGCCTTCTTTAAATTCATCTCCTTTTTCTGCCATCATGACTTCATTCCATAAAGCTGTTGCTTGCGGATGATAGTCTAGTGTGTGATTAAATCCTACGCCATAATATTGATATCTTGCATATGGTTGAATATATCTTACACATCTTGGTTCCACTTCTGCTGTTTGAGATAGTGGTCCATTTAAAAACGGAACGTATGGGTCACACATCTTTCTAAGCAAATTATGAATCTCAAGCATTACTGAATCATCATGTAAGATTGCATTCAGCCTACCTGCTATCGCATCCTCATCCACTTTTACACTGACTTTAACATGTGCCATACTTAAATACCATTTACATGATAATGCTTTATTCCAAGTCCGTTTCCTGTGTTATCTCCAACCTCTTGTATAATCAAGCATCCTTGCAATGCTTTATACTTCTTTAGTAGGTCTGTAGAGCGGCTACCAGGCGTTGTTTCGCTGATTTCATCACTCACATCACCTAACACTATGATATCTCCCTGTTTAAGCGTAAAATAGCTTGGTTTTAAGTCATTACTTAATGCCGCCCACTCATATGGAGCTAAATATTCAGCTTTGATAGGAATCCTGCACAAAATATTATTGGTGTCTAATTTCACATTGTTGAGATTAACAGTTTCTCCAACACTCTTATAAAAGCATCCATCAACTGTGTGCCTGTACCAGCTGACAAGATGGGTTAATTCATCTTCATGTCGGTTATAAACTGTTATTGTTTTGTCCCACCAATCTGGATAATTACTCACCTTTGTATAACCCTCTGTACAGAACTTTCCTACCTAAGCTGTCAACAACACTTGATAACGCCATCTTGATAATGTTATCAATCTTGGCTTTCGCATTGTCCATTAACTCTTGAGCACTTAGCACATTATAACTTCTTGAAACACCATCATTTGATTCAGAAGCTATTCCTGCTCCTGTTGTTGATATCGTACCATCTGAACCTACTGTTCCACTGCCATCAATTCCTGATTGCAATGCTATGTACTTAATCAACATATACACACACTTTTGTACATCTTCGGAGACGGGTGTTACATCTTTCAGCCTGTTAAAAGTGTACCAATTAACAAGTGCTTCCGCTTCCATTTCACAATCAGAAAAAACGGCTTCTGATAATGTACCACCTAATGTTTGATATTGTGCATAAGTTAAATACATTCCCATCCACCGTCCTTCTTGTTACTCTGATTTCTTAGCTCTTGTTGACTTCTTCGGAGCCTTAAGTTTTTCAACTTCTGCTTGGAGATTATCTCTCTCCTCTTCAAGCTCCTCATACATCTTTACAAGCTTATCATAGTTTTCCTGCATTTCTGCAAGCTCTTTCTTTACTGCTTCAAGCTCTTTATCCTGCTTCGGCTGATTATTTCCAGCAAGCTGATTCTTTAAATTTGCTATTTCAGCAACCTGCTCCGTATAAAGCTTCTGTAATTCAGCTTTATCGGTGGGGACAGCTTTCTTTAACACTGTCCCCGCTTCACTTGCTATACTATAACCTCTTGCTAAATAATCATCAACACGATTATCAGGAATGCTTATAAGGGAATTTCCCTTAATCACCATAGCCATAGTTTGTTCTCCTCTTAGCTTTGATTAAGCTGTCCTCTTATAGTAAGTCTTGGTTCCATCAACCGTAGTATCTGTTGAATACTTGTACTCATCCGATGTACCAACCTTCTCACAATATCCCTGCTTAGAAGGATTACCAGTAGGACTAGCAATTGAACTGAAGGTAGGAGTGGTTACGTTGAACTGTAATGCTCCCTGACGCCTGTTGAGGATGAATGCATCATCATAAGATTCCTCATAGTAGTTCCACTTGTTCTCACTCATTGCTGAAGGAGGGTCAAGTCTAACTGCCTCGTAAATCTCAGGCGTGATGATTGCTGAAGGATGGCACATGAACATCTTTATGCTACCTGCCATTGCAACAGGCTTCCAGCCAACTGTAAAATCATAAAGTGTCTGCATCAGTTCCTGAGGAACAGGGATGATTTCAACACCATCAAGTACATTAAGACCACGACTTATTCTGCCGCTGTTGTTCTGTACATTGATTGAACGTGTCCACCTTGCTGTGTTCTCAAACATCTGCATAACTTCATAAGTTACATAGAGAATCCTGCCCGTAAGCGGAACCCTTGCATTGTTCATGTTCAACTGCATCTGGTCGAAGATATCAATAACATTATTTACCGATACTGCGGTACTATCAGGAGTTGCTCCCTCATAACCCTCACCAGCTATATCAGTGGTGTACCTGTAATAAAGTCTTGATATCAGATAAGCATCCATTTCCGGGAACTTCTGGAACTGGTTGTAAGAATCAGTAATAGTACCGATTGTTGCAATCCTTGATTCCTGAATATCCTGAGGATGTACAAGTGTTGACCACTTTCTGAAATGCTCAAGGGTCTTGGTCTCCCAACTATTCTCATAGTTCCTTTGAGCTAATGCGATGGTATCACGGTCTGCATCAACACGACCTGTGGTATCAACGTGCTGAATCTTGATGGTCTTAGCATCAACCCACTTATAACGCCTATCATTCTCAACGCTTCTAAGCTGATTGAAATAGAGTACATAAGGGTAAGCTTGTCCAAGCTCTCTCAGGTACTCGGTTGCATAATTGAGTGCGGACATGTAAGTTCCGCCATTGTTTGCAGGTGCACTTGGCATAATTATTTACCTCCTTAATAAACTTATTGCTGTGTTTGAGGAATAAAACTAAAACCAAAGCTTTCTTTACCCGACGGTGCCTGATTTCCACTTTCTCCCGGTGTCTGTTGTGCAAACATTGGAAGATTAGAATTAGGCTGTTGCGGTTCTTGCTTATCAGGTTCTTTGTTCTCTTCCTTAATAAACGCTGTTTCATTGTCTTTGCTATACGCATCATCAAAATCCTTGATGCCAAGTAATTCGCCTTTCTTCAACTTAACATCTTCTGAATCTTGCATTGAGCGTATATAATCACGCTTGGCGGCATCACTTGTAAAGTGCTTAGTTGCCGCATGTTCTTTGATGGCAAAATCTCTAGCCTGCTTATCAAGTTTGATTTGGAATGCCTTTGTATCCTCTTCATACTTGCTTTGTAATGCTGTTAAATCAGCGGATACCGTTGATAACTTTTCAGCATCATTACCTGCATCTTTCAGCTGGTCCTTTAAGCTTGCCAGGTCTTTGTCACGGTCGGAAAGTGTGTCATTTAATGTACTTATTTGCTCTTCCTTAGCTTGTATCTCGGAGTTATGCTTACTCACTGAAATATACTTGCCTTCGGATAAATCTGCAAAATTCGCACCACCTTCCTTTGCTTTTGCTTGAAATTGTTCAAGCGTAAGGGTTTCGGCATCTTTGAAAATGTCCTCAATCTTCATGTTTGTTTCCTCCTACATTCTTTATATCTGTTTTGTTTAAATGTGGATTACAGTATCCACCGAATGTGCCCTTCTTTAAATGTCTTTAGGCTAGACTATATATACATAAAGGCTTTATTGCCCATTATGCTCAACTCTATCAATACGCATTTCCAAATTATTCACTTTTTCAATTAAAACAGGTACTTGCTGTACATTTGAATTATGCTCTTTAACTTCTTTTGATAAATTGTCCAACTTTGTATCTGTTATAGCTTGATTAACTTCAAGCTTATGCTCAATCTTTTGGTTACTCATAATGTTTGTAAATATAACTCCGACTAACGCTAATCCGCCAGTAATTACGCTTGCAATTATGCTATCCATTGAGTTATCTCCCTTCCATTTTTCTTTGCAAGCAGTAAGCACTCCAGCGGTTCCCTAACTGGAACGCTCACCGCCCAACAAAGGAGGAACAAACCCTCACTTGTATTATATAATATCCATTCCAATTTGTAAAGATTTTATACCTTTATTTTTCGATATCCTGCCACTGACATTCTATCTCGTTTCTCACTCAATCCACAAGCTTTAGAAAATGCTCTGTACTCTTTTGTGTATTGATTAATCTTTGCTTGATAATGTTGTGCCAATTGCATGTTTCCAGCTTCTCTTGCCGCCATCTGTCCATCTTTAGCGTGCCTGATTGCTGTTTCAATCTTTCTCTGTCTTTGTGTGCATTCATACATGGTTAAATGCTTTCCATTTGGAAGTGTATATCCTTTTTCATTTGTTTCAAGTATCTTCTTCAATTGTTCATCTGAAAAATTCTGTGGAGCACTTCCTATCACAATTGAAAATGCAAAATGCCTACAATTCAATGTACCTACAGCACGTTCAAATCCAACATACTTTCTTCCCTGTACATCTTTAAAATCTTCTCCACTTTGCATCTTCTCAAACTCTGCTTTTGTATATTGGTGCCCTTGCATTGCCGCATGGTCCTCAGCGGGATTTTGATGTACTGAAATTTCAACTCCATCAGCTCCAAATTCTTCTCCCGTGATATCTTGCACTTTCTGATTTACAGCACGGATTCCATCAAGTATATTTCTCCTAACTGCTGTGTCCATTCTCTGTGAATATATCTTGCCTGATTCTGTACTATATACAGCTTGTCTTAACCCACTTTCCACAAGCTGATTCAGTGTTCTCCGCATTGCTGTGTTATAATCAATCACTCCCGTTTGAGCCACCTGTATAGCCTCATCCACAACACTCTGATAGGTTTTAGAGATTGATGTAGGAATAAGCTTCTGTGGGTTCTTCAAATCTCTTATCATGAAGGCTTGAGATTTGGAAATATTCTTATAGGTTCCTGCTGTTTGTCTTGCTATTGCTTCCACTTCTCTTTGCAAGTATTTATTATCTTTGTATGGTATAAATGCTTTGTGTCTATAGTCATAAAATGGCTTTGCATCCAGATAAAAATTCAATGCCGCTGTTCTGATAATGCTTTTGATTTCTGTTACTTGCAAGCTTGTTAATCCTGCAAGTGTTTCATTAATCAAACGCACATCTGCACCAATATTCCGCAATTGAATTAATTGACTAACATCGGAAGAAGTTACCTCTCCAATCAGCTTAATTCTATGTGCTATTTTGCGGATAACATAGGTATTAATTTTCTCTTGTCTTTCAATCAATACTCTTGTTAATTCATCTAATGCTTCATCACTTAACATTAACTATTCACCATCTTTGCTTTTGCATTTTGAGCCACCATATTTGATTCAACCATAAGATTTTCTTCCACACTCTGTAAAGATTCATCTTGTGCTTTTGTCAACGCTTCTTGAGCTTGCCTTTCTGTTTCACCGAAGTACCACATTCTCAATTCAAGCTTTGACATAATGCCTTGGGACATAAGATTGATTCTCTTATTAAGCTCTTCATCCACATCTGTTAAAATACTATCATCCCACTCAAATGATATATCCCATTGCCCTTTGTTCGTATCAAGCGGAGTGCCATCTTGAGCAAATGTAATATCACCTACCATATTGTAAAGTGTACAATACACATCCATTATGTAAGCAACATTCCTTAACTGCTCTTCCCATGCTTTCTGTATTCTCAAGTTTGCTTGGTAAGCTCTTTGCTTTAATATCTTCAACTCGGTTGCTGTCTTTGCTTCTTGTGTCGCATCTGAAATGGTACCTCTACTCATGGACAATACATCTTCAATCTTCATGTAAATAGAATTAAGTCCCTGTAAGTATGACGTATCACGCAAGCTTGGATTAAATGGATTGTAAGTATCACCAGTGGAACCTAAGTCAACTTTACGCATCAAACGCTCTTGTAAATACGGTCTTGATGTATGTGCATATCCACGTCCATCATCTTCTGTCTTTAATGCATCACGGTCAATATCTATTGCCATTTCACCAGCTTCATATTCCCATAATAATCTACTGTATTGCATATCTGCATCCCGTATCAATTTTTCAGCTCTTGCAAATCCACTAGCACCTAAAGGACTTGTTGTATCCACTGTATTTGCTTCTGGCATTCTGAAATAAGCAAATAGAGGTCTGTTAACATTCTTGATTGTTACTTTAGGCTGTAAATCTTTCCACTCAGGAACATTTTTTAACGGTATTTCTTCTCCAAGCTCAAGATTATTTGAGGCTTCTTCTGTACTTCCATTTTGTGCTTTGAATGCTTTGTTGATTATCTCAACTGTATTGCCTGACCACTTGTGATATTCAAGCCTCCTATATACTGTATCTCTTTCTGCTTTTGTCTGTATAAATGCCGCTTCGGTGATATCTCCATTTGCATTGAATGCCATTGGATAAAAACAATCTGCATGGATAAAATCAAACTCAAAATATCCAGTGGGAACAACTTCTTTTTCTCCGTATTTTTGTGATTCATCAATGTTGGTAAAAACAGGATAGGGCTTTACAATCAATCCGCCTTGAGCTATTCCAAATTCAAGCTGTCTTTCGGATTGATTCTTTAGTTTCTGATATTCATGATTAAGAAATTCTCCTCTTGTTGTATCGCCTATAGGCTTCTCTTCTTTTATCTTTGGAGGTTGTGCTGACGGAACTATATTTCCAAATGCATCAGGTTCGGGTTCTTTATAGTCAGGATTATCAACCTCAACTTCTTTTGTTGGCGTTGTTATCTCACTCTGAAATTCTATCAAAACCATTCTTGCTTTTTCACTTGATATCAATGCAGGAAGTCCTAAAGAGGCAATTCTTACAGGGTCATCATTTGTCGGCTCATGTAACCAATAAGCTCTGTCTTGATACATGTCCGTCCATGTTTGAATCTTCTCTTCCATTATTGATGATATAGCGGGTGTAACATGTAAAACGTTTTCAATTGTTCTTGCTCCTAACATCTTATCCAATATCTCCTTTATCTTATCTTTAATAGCGGACCACATTGACATAGTTACTTACCTCTTCTTTTCTGACTTGCTTTTATAGCTCTGCCTTGCCTTTGTGCTTTGCTCTTAGCACCTTTGCCGTAATAAGTCTTTCCTTTACTTCCATACTTATACCCTCCTGATTTTGTTCTTCTTACTGGCATATTGTGTCCTCCCAATACTTTAATAATTCAGGTTCATCCCAATACTCTGAAAGAACTATATTATTTTTTCTATTTGGATTTACAATACTTCCGCCTAATAAATAATCTATATGATTTACCAAATTAGGCGTTAAATTTAACACTGAATCTCCAGCATGATATTTTTGTAAATATTTCATAAAAACATCATCATCAAATTTTCGCTTTGAAATAAAATTCTTATATTCAGGACTATAAATTGCTTCTGCATAATACCAATCGGCAAATTCTTTTGCAATCGAATCAGGAATATATATACAAGGAAAAGAATACCACATCATATTTGGACAAACTAATCCTACAGGTTTTTTATCACAATACCTACTGCAAAATCCACATACAACTCTATCTTCGGCATACTCTTCTGTCCAGCGTTTAAATTGTGAACTTATAATGATATCATCTTGTAAATGCCAAGTTCCTTTACCCTTACATTTTAAACAACTTTGTACAAATGCTTCTAGGCATCCCAATGTTCCATCATCTTCAAACACTTCAATATCTGATTCATCAATATCTTGCTTTAACATGCTTGGAATCAAATATTTATCAACATACCATCGTCTATCTTTATAACAATGTATCAAGTATCGGGCCATAACATTTTTTCCTTTGCTATAATCGTTTGCATTTTCATCAAATCATTTACATCATCCACATCACAAGTATAATCATTAATTATATAATAATCTTGAATAACATGATTTATTGGTGTTTCTTGAATAACTTGCCACAACTCCCATGATACAGGCATTCTATCAAATTTACCTTCATCCTGCCATTGCTTTGCTTGCTCAATGCATTTAAAAAATCTTTCTGTATCAACTACTTTAAATGCAAATGGTTCTTGCCATATTTTAGGATATCTCAAATCAAATGGTCTAGCACTTGCAAAAAACTGTATTCCATTTGTATTGTACTTAACAATTTGTCTTATCGCATTTTCGCTGAATACAACATCTCCAAATATATAGCATACTGAATCATCAACTTTTGGAAACGCATCTAACCAATAACTCTGTTCATTGCCATATTGATAACTGTTTTCATGATGTATTACAGAAACTCCAAATTTTTCAAAACATTCATCATTGGAACTTATATAAATATCTGATTTAGGTACATTACATTTTTCAAGCAATCTGATTGTTCTTTGAACTATAGATTCTCCATCTATTTTCCATAAATGTCGAGGCACTTTAGTTTTATACACTCCGCCACATAAAATTACATAAATCATTAATGTTTACCCTTCTTCTTCCCTTTTAAGTTAACAATTTCAGACCACTCTTTATTACCCTTCCAATATTCATAAGTCATTACAGCATCATATCCCGCTTTTGTGATTGCATTTGATAACGCTTTTCCTGTCTTGCCTCCAAACATATCACTGAGGTCTTTTTTCCATCCTGTTGAACCTGTATTCTTGTGCTCAAGTATCAACGGATTATCAAAGTGTATCACTCCATATTCATAATTAGGTTGGTCAACTTTATACTTTCCGTTTGATGTATCCATGTTCATGTATTCACCTGCGGGTTCAAGCTTCTGACCAAAATCCATTCCTGGAACTATCTGTTGCTTTGCATTGTGAATATGCACATAGCTCATTGTAATACTACCATCTTCTGCTATCTCATTAAGTTTGGATTCTGTACTATTTTTTGTACTGTTTTCCATACTCTTTCTTGGTCTTGCATTTTTCACAACTGTCTTGCCCATGCCCATGCTATCACACTTTCAATTGATGGCCTTGTAAATATCTGATATATCTGATAGGTCCATCATAGTTATCGAACTTATGGCAGTAAAAAAGTATTAACTCAGGTTCCAATCTTCTCTTCATTTCTTCAAAGCCTGCATTGAACATTTCCTTGCTTTCTTTGTCTTGCATACATCCAACATTGCTCACTGCAACTATGCTATTTTTTGGATACCCTTCAAACTGCCAATCCCAATGATTCTCTGTACTCCACAAGATTGTAGGAATTACAATCATCCCTTGCTCTTGCCAATAAGCTGTGAGCCAATGATTCCTGTATTTGTTGTATATCTGAATTGCTTTCGGAAAATCAGTGTACATACTAAAATCAGGAGATAGCACACAACTAAATTTTTTCAGCAACGGTGTGTAAATGTTCACTTGATTCCATACACGTTCAAACTGGTAATCATCAATGAAAAAATGCACCGCTGTGTTCTTCAATTTTTTCTTGTGAGTTGTCTTAACATAGTTAAATCCAATCCATCTGTCAATCGTTGGCATTTCATGGACAGGCTCAATTTGCGGGAACTCATACTCGCCTACTCCTTCATAAATGCCAAACTCTGCATTTAATAACTTTCCCATATTCTGTTCCATCCTTTGTTGTGTTGTTTGTATTACTCTTAAATTATAAACAATAATACGGCTTATTTCAAGTCATTATCCTGGTCACGTTCATCAATTAGATATACCACAAGCTTGCACATCATATCCCAATCAATCCCTTGCACATTTCCGTTCTTGATATCGTTTATCAATGCTTCATAATCTTCATTCTTTTCCATTATTTATTTCTCCTCTCAAGTTGTTTATTTATTATCTGTCCATCAACTTCTGCCATTGATTGATTTATTTTTGGAAGCATCTTTGCAAGCCACTCAACCAATAATTCATCTTTTGAATAACTCTCCAATCCAGCTTCAAAAAAGAATGCATGTATAACTTCATGCCTAAATACTTTGCTGTAATAATCTTCGATTCTATCCGCTGTGAACTTATCAGGTTCTGCTGATAAATCAAGTATTATCTTATGTGAATAGGGTTCACATATACCATCATTGCCTTCCATTTTAGGATTCTCTTTTTCTGTCTGGAATAAAATCTCATACTGTGTTCCAAGTATGTTAATTGTTTCATTCTTGCAATTATCTGCCATTTAATTACCCTTCCTCTGCCAGAATTTTTCTGTTGCGTAACGTGTCGCATCTATCCCATGATTGTTTTCATCAGGATACGCACTTATAAAATTTCCATCTTTGTCTTGCTCATATTCATAAGTGGTAAACTCTTTGAATGTTTCAGGACACATCTTCCTGTCAATGTAAATATGATTCAAAGCTTGCAACCACTTGATTCCATAGCGTACTGAATCAGGTCCCTTGTCTGCTCCTCTGATATATGCTCCATATGCTTTAAAGTCCATTATGGATTTTGGTTCTGCTGAATCTGCTGTAACAAGCTCTTGATTTGTTATAAGCTTCTGCCTTTGATATATCTCCTCGTATGCTTCTTTATTTCCCATCTTAACGGCGTTAAATTCACGGAAGATATATAAATCATACTTCTTTCTATCAAAGTGGCATCTAACGAATCTTAGAGGGTCTATAGCGAATCCCCAATCCAGTCCGCAGTATATTCTATCAAAAGTAGTCCACATGGGTTTATGTCCAACTATGTTTCCATAAGCATCATACATAGGAGTATCTGCTAGGCTATCAAACTCTTCAACATTCGGAAATACATCTCCACCTGTACCAATAGCTTGTCCACCATATTCATGTGCGTATGCTCTTGGATTCTTTCTCTTTAACTCTTCTGCATCATCAATAAACTCCTGCCCAAGCCACTCAATAGGAACATCAAGATATGTATTTCTGACCACAAGTGTTGATGGAGAATCATACTCCACATCACTTGCATATTCATTTGCCCAATTGTTCTTGCTGATAGGTGGATTGAATGTTCTAAAATCCCAAAATAGCTGACCACCACGCTTTGTTGATTGGGTTACTTTTCTTAGCTCATTCTCTCCGCTGTATTGGTCAAGCTCTTCAAACCACGTTATTCCGATGTATCCAAATGGAACTTTTACAGACTTAACTTTATTCGGGTCATCCAATCCCATGAAAAATATCTGCTGACCTGTCGGCTTATATATGATAGGCGTTGAATACGTTTTTGGAATTATAAATAAGCTGTCAACGCCAAGCGTATATATTGCCCATACCATCTGACTATAGATTGATTTCTGAATTGTATTTGCCACTTTTCTAAAACATAATGCATGGACATTTGGAAAGCTCATAATAAGCAATACAATCATAACACTGACAAAGGAGGACTTGGTTGACCCACGCCCTCCTGCAAATACATAGGTTGTGTGCTTATGCTTCATGATATCATTAAACACTTTTTTATACATCGGAATTATGATATTCCGCATATTGATATTGATATTAGGAACCATACTGCTTTCACTCTCTCCTATGCTATTCTTATCAGTGTGCTTATGTTGTTCTGTGTAAGCTCATGAACTGCATTCCATGTTTTAGGACCGATTATTCCATCAGCTTTCAAACCGTTACAACTCTGGAAATCCATTACTGCAAGCTTAGTATTCTTCCCGAATATTCCATCCTCAAGTCCACAAAAATATCCGTTAGAATTTAAGAACTTCTGCCAATATAAAACATACTCTCCCTTGCTTCCCTGTTTGAGCAAAGGATAATATTCTGCTGGCTCTTTCGCAACTTGAAACTCAACAACTTTTCCAAGCACTTCTCTATCAATTTCATATAGCTTGTATTTGTTGATTGTTTCAATCAATGTGGTAGCATATGTAGGACTTGTGGCATACCCGTCTGCTTTCACATTGTTGCAAGCTTTCACATAGTCTGTTTCTCCTCTTAGATTCTTATAGCGTGCCATACGATTAAACATTCCACTGTGGTCATTAACACTTTCAAGCCACGATGGATATTTTCTAAAATCAGCATATACACGCTTCTTAACACCATTATAGTATTCTGTTGTAAGCATGTTCACACTTTGCCCATTATACTTACCCTTTATGCCAAATAGGTTATTGGCTTTCGTTGTTAATCCGCTGTTGCCTTTATTCGATTCAATAAAAGCTTGTGCCGCTGTCAAGCTTGCAAGTATCTTTGTTTGCTTCATATCTTGCACCACATACGGCTTAATTTTTGCTAGGAATGTTTTATCTGTGTATGCCATAAGCTTCTCCTTAGTATTTGTATCTTACTTTCAAATCCGCCTGTACTGCTGTCTTATACTGCTTATATGCTTCTACCCATGCTTTAGCTTGTGCGAGGTCCCTTTCTGCTTGTGGTATCAATGTGGAATAATAAGGATTTACTTTTGCAAGCTCTTTATAATTTGTTACTATCTCCTGCTTGATTCTCACAACTTCATTCAAGTTGTAAATCACGCCGTCCAAATACTTCACATAGTTTTCACTTCTCCAGATTTCTGAATTATGAAACTCATTCGCTAAATTATCCTCATTTGCCACGAAAACCTCTTCCTTGATAACTTTATTAGGGTCTGTCACTTCCTGAGCAAATACGGGTACTGTGAGCGTTGTGAGAACCATTACAGATAATACCATTGCCATTAACTTCTTCATCTTACTTTTCCTCCTTTTTTGTGAGCTGTTCAATTAACTGTTTAATCTTATCATAGCCTACTGTTGCGGTTAAGAATGATAGAAATACCAAGCATACAATTACCACAATCACTTGAGCTGTTACGGGTACACTGAAATATACAATGTACAAAATGGAACCTATAAGCGTTAAAATAAACGCTACCACAACGGCTAGAATGTTTGAGCTGTAATTGATATGCTTTTCATCAAGCAACTTCTTAATACCTTCAACGGTAAGCGTTGTGAGTGCTGATATTAATGCAAGCACACTCAATAAAAACCCATTGTTCATTCATCTTCCTCCTCTCCTATGATAATTATAGTGAATAAAAATCCAACTATACCACCTAATATCAATCCATTTATAAACTTTCCCATATCTGCCTCCTATAATTTGATTAAAAATGCACTCGGATGTAAGATTATCTTCCCGCTCTGTGTATCCTGCAAAAATACGGGTTCTGTATTATCTTGTATCAATACTCCGATATCTTTTCTACCAAATGATTCTTGTGTTTCTGTATTCGCACATGCTAATACTTCACCAGTGTTGTTGTCATATACTGTAACCGTCATTTAAAACTCATTATCCTCCTTTTTTAGCTTGAATATTTTAATCAATGCACAACATAGTATCTCTCCTCCGAAACAAGCGAAAAAACACGTGGTAAGCGTGTCATGAGAGGTACCTGAAACGGTTGATACTATAAATTCTGTTATTGTGAATATGATTAAAACTAAAATAGAAAACACCACATATAGTGTGAGTGATTTTGGAATATCATTCTTCTCCGTTTGCTTCTGATTCTGTATCTTCTTCTCCATCATCCATTCCTCCCCAATCCAATTGTATTTTAACTGTTGCTGTATCTTTGCCTTGTATCTTGTTGGCAATGTCTATCTGTCTTTTTGCAAGCTCTTGTGCCGCTTTTGTTCTTTCTGACAATGGAGCTTCTAGTCCAAATTGGTCCTCTATTTCTCCACGCATTACTTTGGTAAAATATTGCAGGATTTCTGTGGAGCTTGCAATGCTCTCTTGCTTGTGGAGTTCCAGTCTGTAAGCAATTTCATTACCAATGTAATCTTTTTTAACCAAGTTGGTAGCATACTGTCCTGGAGCACTTGTCTTATATCCTGCTTCTATTACTGCTTGTCTTTGATTTCCTGTTTCGATATATACATCAATAAACTTAGCTTCTAATGGAGTTAAAGGATGACCGTCATTGGTAAAATATTTTGAGGTACTCTTAGCTCTTCCTCTTACTACTTTCTTTTTCTGTGTTGTTTCTTTCTTCTGTGTTTTTGTATCTTTTATGTTCTTCTTTGTTGTAGTTTCTTTTGCTTTTGTTTTCTGTGTCTTTGTTTGTGCGGGATTCTTTTTGATTGTTTTTGGCTTTATCTGTCTTGAACTTTCATCCTTTATCTTATCGGGATTTATTCTTGACATTACTTCTTCTTAGCTCCTTTCAGTATCTTATTCAAATCTGCTCTTGATTTCTTTCCAGACCTGGAAAGTTTTGCCTTTCCCACTTGTTCTGCTGATGATGTGAACTTATCTGTTTTCTTCTCTTGCATTTGTTTATCCTCCTTTGTTTTATGCTTAGATTGTAACATCAATTACCAACTGACTTTTGCCTTTCTTTGTCTTAACTATTTTCCACTTTGCTTTGGAAAAATCATACTTGGCATTTCTTCCTGCTAATATCTCATGTTCTGCATGATTATTTGTAACTATTGCAGGTGTGCCTTTCTTTAGCGTGATATTCAATCTAATATCTTTTGTATCATATGTACCATGCTCTGATAAGTACGTTGTACTTGTATAAGCTTTGTGTGTATAGCTTGTACCCTTTAACACATTGGTAAACGCTTGCTTTGCTTCGGGATTGTTCTGTATTGTTTCTATGAACTTTCCTACATTGTTATTATCAACATTTAATCCAAGCATCTTTCCTAACGCTCCTCCACTTATAAATCTTGTTGTTTGAATTGATTCTGATAATGGAGCCATTCCTGCATCAATTTTCTTGATTGCATTCTTTATCCAAGCTTTATTGATTAATCCGTTCCAATTACTATCACTTGAATTAATATTCTCTCCATCAGATAAAAGATATGCATTTATGTTCATACTCTTACCAGTATTCACATATAGCTTATTATCAGGATTTGTATTCGGGTCTCCTGCTTCAAATCCTGTTTGCCCCATTGCAAATTGTAATTCTGCAATTTTATTCATTTGCTCTGATTGAGATAATCCATCAAAACTGAATGCTGGCTTCTCTCTTTTTCTTACTCCACTCTTACCATTACCCATTATTTCTTCTTCTTTCCTTTAGTGGGAATCTTTGATAATTTTCCTACATATTCTGCTGTAACTTCCCAATGCGAATCCCAACCGCTTCCTACTTTAACAGGCTTACCAAATTTCAAAGCTGTACCTGCATTCATAAGAAATTCTGATTCTGTCTTGTGCTGTGACATTGAACCTACCCATGCTCCAATTCCTTTACCTTCAGGAACATTTATAGTTATCCAAACATTATCATCAAAAGCGGGAGATTTTGCGGCTGATGTTGACATAAATCCATCAAATACAAGTGTTTTACCTTCAAGTGTGCTTATATCTGCATCACCTATAAGTAACTTTTTACTTGTTGCTCTCTTAACCACAATAGGCGAATTTAATTCAAATTTATTCAATACCTTTTGTAGTTGATAAGCGTTTTGCTTTGTAAATCCCGACAGCTCATTATAATCTGCAAAATCACTATACAGATTTTTATTCATTTCAACATAACCACCGCCTGTAAAATGCTTAATAGCTTCTGCTTCATCAGGAGTTATATTATCTTTCCAATCATTATAATTAGAATTTTCTCCAAAATATGCATCATTCTTTTCATTTGCAAGATGACCAGGATGATAATCAAAATTATGTGCTATCTTTTTCTTTTTTACTCCGCTTTTACCATTTCCCATTTTATTTTCCCTTCTTTGTACTCTTAGGCTTGGTAAGTTTCTCTCCGGGTTTTAATTCTCTTGCTTTAAATCCGCCTGAATCCCATTTGTTGCTCTTACTTCCTTTTGTTGTCTTTGTTGCCATAATTTTCTTCCTCCTTTGTAAATACTATTCCTTTTTGTTTCTTAACATCTTCCCAC
>Ga0310690_10002445_pt1 | contig 30169 bp, 25 predicted proteins | sample AusTroGonzalo_MG_2_FD_207661 | JGI IMG/M metagenome (GOLD analysis project Ga0310690, IMG submission 207661) | Bovine rumen microbial communities from tropical cattle in Woodstock, Queensland, Australia - Gonzalo_04 (v2) (version 2) | ecosystem: Host-associated > Mammals > Digestive system >...
GCAGGCATAAAAATGTTGTTTTAAGTTGATTTTTAATGAATTAACTAAAACCTACCCGAGGTTTCGGCTGCAAAAGTACAAAAATCCTCTGAAACAGCGTGTTTTTGCAATAAAAAATCTTTTTTCCTGCTTTTTTCTTGATTACTATGAAATAATCCTTATCTTTGCCCCAAATTCGAAATTAAGAATTAGTATCAACCTTTAAACTATACGTCAAAACAAAACTCTTTTCCTTATGAACAACGACAACTTCGAAACCTCATTGAAGGCGTGGAATGAAAACGAAAAAGCCGCTAACGAGCTGATTAACATCGTCGGTCGTCTGTGGTACGACAAGTCAGTCGAACTCATCCTTTTGCGTTCGCTGTTAGTCAACCGTGGTTCGGGCAAGATCCTCAACAAGCACATGCGTGCTGAGAATGTGCTGGGTAAACCTGTCCGTGTACAGGACTCCTTGCTCATTGCCAAAGCTCTTCTGGCTGAGAACCTTGCACCCGCCCGTATCGACCTCGGTCGTCTCAACTCGGAGTGGACGGATGAGAAAGAAAAGTACAATAACAATGTCACCGCTTTCGTGCGCGACAAGCTTGGCTACATCATCGACGCCAATCCGCGCAGCAACAAGGTGCAGGATGTTATCCTCTATGGCTTTGGCCGTATCGGACGTATCCTTTGCCGCGAGTTGACGGAGATGGCCGGTAGAGGAGATGCTCTCCGTGTTCGTGCTATCGTCACCCGTAAGAACTCACCTGAGGATATCTTGAAGCGTATCAACCTCTTCCGCACCGATTCGGTTCACCGTTATTTCCACGGTGTGTGCTATCCTCTGCCTGAGGAGAACGCCATGATGGTCAACGGACAGAAGATTCTCTTCCTCGAAGCCAAGAACCCCGAGGATCTCGACTATACGCAATATGGCATCAACGATGCTTTGTTGATTGACAACACGGGTGCTTTCCGCGATCGTGAGAACCTCTCGCGTCACCTGCAAGCTAAAGGTGTGGCCAAAGTGTTGCTTACCGCTCCTGGTAAGGGTGACATCCCGAATGTGGTCTACGGCGTCAACCAAGACACTCTCGACTTAGATAACGAGACCGTCTTCTCAGCTGCTTCTTGCACCACCAACGCTATCGTTCCCGGTCTGGAAGTGATGTTGAAGAACTTCGGCATCGTGAAGGGTCACATCGAGACCATCCACAGCTACACCAACGACCAGAACCTGCTGGACAACTACCACAAGAAAGAGCGTCGTGGCCGCAGCGCTGCCTTGAACATGGTGATCACCGAGACGGGTGCCGGTAAGGCCGCCGCCAAAGCTATCCCCGCATTGAAGGGCAAACTGACGAGCAACGCCGTGCGTGTTCCTACGCCGGATGTCTCATTGGCAGTTCTGGCTCTCGACCTTGAGCGTGAGACCACGGTGGAAGAAGTGAACGAGACCTTCCGTAAGGCTTGCCTTGAAGGCAACCTCATTGAGCAGATCCGTTTCAGCAACAACACTGAGTTTGTCAGCAGCGACGGCATCGGCGACAGCTGCGCTTGCATCTTCGACGCTCCTGCTACCAAGGTGAGCGAAGACGGCAAGACCGTCATCCTGTATCTGTGGTACGACAACGAGTTCGGCTACAGCAACCAGGTGATCCGCCTCGCCCGTCATATTGGTCAGGTGAAGAGCTACCGTTATTATTAATGTGTGGCCTGAAACCATGCAATGAAAAAAAAGTGTCCCGCGGGACACTTTTTTTTCGTATTTTTGCCGCCTTGTTTGCAAATTCTAAATCGTAATGAACAATAATAAAAACACTCTTATCGGTTTTATCCTTATCGCAGCCATCCTCTTTGGTTGGATGTACTTTATGACTCCATCGAAAGAGCAAATGGCTGAACAACAACGTATTCAAGATTCACTTCGTCGCGTGCGACTCGAACAAATGGCCCTTGATTCACTCCGTGAAGCCGAACGGCAGCAGCAAGCTGCAGCCTTAGCCAAGTTGGCCGACACTACAGCAATGACTGAAATGGACTCGGCCACCCGCGCCCAACAGCAGGCTCTTATCTTCCGCGACAAATACGGCGTCTTTTCCGGAGCCGCAGAAGGAGAGGAACAGACGTGGGTTGTTGAGAACAACCTGCAAAGGCTCACTTTTAGCAACAAAGGCGGCTTCCTGCAGAAAGTAGAGTTGAAGGACTATCAGACTTACGACTCGTTGCCCTTAATCATGTTCGACACCGTAACGTCCAAGTTCGACCTTTCGTTCTTTGCCAACAACCGCATTGTCAACACATCGCAGTTCTATTTCAAGCCTTACATAAATGGGCGGCCTTACGAGGGCGGCGACCTCACCGTAGGCGAGGGCGATAGCCTTGTGTGGGCTATGCGTCTCCTCACCGATGACCCGCAGAAATACATTGAATTCGTATACACCGTTCACAGCGACAACTATATGCTCGGCTTTGATATTCGCACCGTAGGCATGAAAGACATCATCGCCACCAATGCCGACTATATGAGCATCGACTGGAACGTCGACCTGATGAAACAGGAAAAGAGTAACGACCGTTTCGCTGACGAGTCGGTCTACTATCGTTCGCTGAACGACAAGGACGTTGATCACCTTGTGGTGAACAAGGATAGCGAACAGACCGTCACGAATAAGCTGAAATGGGTCTCGTTCAAACAACGTTTTTTCTGCAATGTCATCATCGCCGACAACGAGTTTGAGAACGCCAAGATGGTAATGCGCACGAGCAAATCAAACAACCCGCGCTATTACAAGTCGATGTCGGCCAATATAGAGGTGCCCTATGACATGCGCGCTGAGAGCAACGTTATTCCAATGAAGCTCTATTTTGGCCCCAACCATTTCAAGACTTTGCGCAGCTACAAGCTGGGTCTTGAGGACCAAATCAACTTGGGTAACTTCTTCCTGATTCGATGGATTAACTATGGTGTCATTGAAGTGTTCAATTGGTTGAGTCATTACGGTTGGAACTATGGTATCGTTATCCTCATATTGACCATCATCATCAAGACTTTGCTCTTCCCCTTGGCATTCAAGTCCTATAAATCGTCGGCCATCACCCGTGTTTTGAAGCCCGAGATGGAAGCCATCAATGCGAAATACCCCAAGGAAGAGGACGCCATGAAGAAACAGCAGGCCGTCATGAACCTGCAGAAGCAGGCTGGTGTCAGTCCCGCTTCAGGCTGCTTGCCTGCTTTGTTGCAGTTCCCCATCCTTGTCGCCATGTTCCGCTTCTTCCCGGCCAGTATTGAGCTGCGCCAGCAGCCTTTCCTCTGGGCCGATGACCTTTCGACGTACGATGCCATTGTCACCTTCCGTCCGATTTTCGGGATGGACCACCTCAGCCTGTTCACCCTGCTGATGACCATCACGACTTTCATCTACACTTACGTGAACAACAAGCAGATGGACTATTCGAGCAATCCGCAGATGAAACCCATGAAGTGGATGATGTATCTTATGCCCATCATGTTCTTCGGAATCTTCAACAACTATTCTTCGGGCCTCAGCTACTACTATATGCTGGTCAACATCATCACCTTCATCCAGATGTTTATGTTCCGCAGAATGATTGATGAGGACAAGGTGCGTGCCACCATCGAGGAGAACAAGAAAAAGCCCCAGAAGAAATCCAACTTCATGAAGCGCCTCGAAGAAGCCCAGAAGCAGCAGGCCAAGTTGCAACAACAACAAAAGAAACGCTAAGATGAAAAACGTAGAGACATTTCTGAACGCTATCCTCGAAACGCGCCGTGTGTGGCTGCTTGAAGCCCGCGAGGGGTTCTTCGCCATGCTGGAGGACAATCACGGCAATTCCTATATCCCTGTGTGGGAAAGCGAGGAATCCGCACTTAACAACGCCGCAGGCGATTGGGCAGGATACACCACCACCTATATGGGCTTCTCGGAACTCGAGCATTGGCTCAAAGAACTGGCACAGGACGAGATTGATGTCGCCGTATCCCCCGAGAAGGAAGGCGAGATTACCGCTTTGGCCTCTGCCAATTTCCGCAAATGGGTGAAGCAATATTCCGACAACTCGTACCAAGAGCCGGACGAGGAAGAAGAGGAAGACGAAAGCAATATAGTGGAGACCCAGTATGGTCCCGACGACAAAGCCTTCGACTATGGCGACGGCTGGGCACAACCTTGGAATTAGTTGATAGTGAGTAGTGAAGAGTAAACTGTTCGGCGTACTGTTGCTTATTGAGGCGGCGGCGCTGCTCTTAGCGGCGGCGGTGTCTTCTTATTACGCCCGTACAGCTGGCGAAACCGATATGGACGAGTTCCTCATCACAGCGGGACTCACAGGTGCAGTTGGACTCTTACTTTATAACATCGGGCGACGCAACCGCCAGTCCCTGCAGCTGCGCGATACCTTTCTTGTAGTGGCGTTCGCATGGGTGCTCTTCTCCGTGTTCGGAATGTTACCATTTCTTCTCTATGGAACTGTAGATAATGTCACCGATGCCTTTTTCGAAGCTATGTCGGGTTTCTCCACCACAGGAGCCACCATACTCGGCAACATCGACTACCAGCCTCACGGCATTCTCTTCTGGCGCAGCGTGATGCAATGGTTGGGAGGCTTGGGTGTCGTGGTGTTCACACTGGCCTTCATCCCTTCGGTGGCTAAAGGCTCAAAGAAGAAGGTTTCGCTCTACGATGCTGAAGCCCCAGGCCTCAGTGTCGAGAAGCTGGCACCCACCATGCAAGCCACCTCGCGTCTACTGTGGATTATCTACATCGCCCTTACGCTGCTCTGTTACCTCTTCTATGTCCTCGGTCCTATGAACCGTTTCGATGCCGTTTGTCACGCACTCACTACCATCGCTACCGGCGGATTTAGTACCCATCAGGCCAGCATAGGCTATTTCCAGTCGCACTATGTCGAGTGGGTTTGTATCATCTTTATGCTCCTTTCGGGTGTCAACTTCGCGATGTACCATTTCCTGTTCAACAACCGGTTTGATGTCATCCTGAAAAACGAGGAATTGCGTTGGTATCTGATCGCCATTCTGGGATTCACGGTTGTCTTCATGGCCCGTTTCTATTTCGCTCCGCATATCGACCTTATCACCGACGAGCAGATTGCCTCACATCCTACGACAGAAGGCGACCGTATCCGCACTTCATTGTTTCATGTGGTGGCGTTGCTCTCCAATACAGGTTATCAGGGAAGCAATTACGATTACGACTCGTGGGGACGCATCTTCCTTATTCCCACGGTGCTGATGATGATTGTGGGTGGATGTGCCGGTTCCACCAGCGGTGGTATCAAGATGGTACGTGTCATCGTGTTGTTTAAGTACATCAAGAAAACGGTGTACGAATTGATTCACAAGTCGAGCATCTATAATGTCAGGATTTCAGGTCAGAATGTCGATGATTCTGCTGTGAAACGTGTGGTGTCGTTCTTCTCGATGTTCATCCTGCTCTTTATGGTCAATGTGGTGCTGCTCACTGCCACAGGAATGGAGTTGGAGGATTCTGCCATCTCTTTCCTCACTTGCTTCAGTAACTTCGGTCCAGGTTCAGGCATCACGGGACCTAGTGGCACTTTCGACGCCATTCCCAATACTGCCAAGTGGATTCTGTCGTTCGATATGCTGGTAGGTCGTTTGGAAATCTTCACAGTAATGCTGCTTTTCATGCGCGGTTTCTGGAAGGCGGCCCGATAAGGGAAAAACTCGCTTTACGGCAGAAATAGACAGCTGTCACCATAGCTCAGGAATCGGAATCCGTTGTCCAAAGCGAAACGATAGCAATCTTTCCAACGCTCGCCTATAAGGGCCGATACCAATAATAATAAGGTGCTCTTAGGCTGGTGGAAGTTGGTAATCAAACCCGTAATGACGCGCATTTGATAACTCGGCGCAATCATCAGGCTGGTACTGGCTTCAAGTCGGGTGAGGTGGTGCAGATTGAGATAGTCTACGATATTTTGCAATGCTTGGGTGGAAGTCAAAGGTGCATGATCCTCGTAAGGGAACCATTGGTCAAGATGTAACGGACGAAGCTCCATACCTTGTTCGGCAAGCATGACGCCCATCCAATAGAGGCTCTCCAAAGTGCGGGTGCTGGTGGTTCCCACGGGGATAATAGGTTTCCCGATATGATTGATGAGGTTTTCAATCAGCGATTTGCGCACCACTATCGTCTCCGAGTGCATCGCGTGCTCACCGATGGTTTCTGTGGCCACAGGACGGAAGGTACCTGCGCCCACGTGTAAGGTGACTTCGTCGAAAGAGAAGCCTTGCTCTTGCAAACTGGCGATAAGGGGCTGGGTGAAATGCAGTCCAGCGGTGGGAGCGGCTACTGAGCCGTCGTAACGGGCGAATACGGTCTGATAACGGTCGCGGTCTTCAGGTTCAGCATCACGGTGCAGATAGGGTGGGAGCGGTATCTCGCCAGCAGCCTCTATCACCGACGCAAACGGTAGGTTTTCAGGTGCCCACGAGAATTCAATCTCGGAATACTGGTCGTTGTGTGCTAGTCGTTCGGCAAAGAGCGTGGTTTCAGTCCCTTTGACATTGAGCGTCATAGAGAGTTTGCCTTCCTTCCAGCGTTTGGCGTTACCCACCAGACATTTCCACTTGACAGGCGAGGTGGCTGCAAAAGCCACCTGATAGTCCTGCTCGGGTTCCAGACAAAACACCTCGATGCGCGAGCCTGTGGCTTTGTGGAACTGCAAGCGGGCGCGGATGACTTTGGTCTCGTTGAAAACCAATAAGGTCTCTTTGAGTAGGAAATCGCCAAGGTTTCGGAATTGTGATTTCTCTATCTGGTTGTCTTTTAGTACCAGTAGGTTCGATGCGTCGCGTTCCGCTAAAGGGTATTTCGCGATACGTTCCTCGGGTAGGGGATAATCGTAGTCGTCTATGGTGATATGCTTAACGTCAATCATGTTTCAATTCATTTCATTTTAAATACCCAAGCCGCTGTACTCTTCAAGTCGCTGTATTTCAGTCCTCGGGTGTCGATGATAAGCTTTCCGTCCTTGTATTCCCAAGGTAAAGTTTTCTGGCAGCCCAATAAGGTTACTTTCATATCGTCGGTGGGTTGGTCGATATTCAGGACCAATTGCTCTTCGGGATATTCCAAAGCGATAGCGTAGAGGGCATCTTTGCTTTGCGTGTAACAAATGCTGGGTTGCTCGCAGGTGTAGGTGCCCATCAGACCCTCTATGGGTAGCGCGGATTCCGCTTTATAGAAGCCTCGCGCCACTTGTTTTTCCATCTGTTTCGACGACACGTACAAGGTAATTGTGGCTTCCAGCTCGTCTTCCTCGTAGAAGACATCAATGCTGTGTTGACCTTCGGAGAGTTTTATTTTGCCTGTGGGCGATTTCTTCGTGTCTTCGATGACGGTTTGCCCATCGATAACGAGTTTTGCGTAATCATCGGTTTGGATTTCAAAGGTATAGGTGCCTTTCCCGCAGTCTAAATAACCTTCCCAATGGGCTTGGAAATGGTCGCAGCTGATGTTGGGAGCAGGGGAGTTGCGTTTCCAGTCGAAGTCGATTACCGTGTCATTGAGCACCTGCAAGACGGGCTTCATTTCGTAGAATTTCTTGTAAGGCCGTGTGCCGTAAATCGCTTCTCCGTTGGTGTGGAGCCAACGACCGAGGTCTAATAACCGTTCTTGTTGTAAAAGCGGAATCTTTCCATCGGCAGCGGGACCTACATTGAGCGTCATTCCTCCACCAGCAGCCACCAATATGCAGAAATGGCGGATAAGTTCGTCGGAGGTCATATAGTTCTCCAAAGGCTCGTTGCGGTTGAGGCCGAAACTGCGCCCCAATCCTCTGCATTCCGCCCAAGGACGGTCGGTGAGGGTGATACCGGCGCTGTATTCGGGGGTACGGAAGCCGTGTTGCTGTCCATCACCCCAGCGGTCGTTGACGATAGCTTCTTCACCAATGGTGTTATAGTACCACGAAATCAGCTCGGTAGCGTGCCATTGTTCAGATGAATTGCGCCACTCGCCGTCGGTGAAGAGGACGGTGGGCTGGTAGCGTGTGACGAGTTCCTTGAGTTGGGGAATCATGTGGGTATCGACGTAGGTGCCGATTTGGTCGTCAGGGTCGACATACCAGCGGTGGATGTCGCTTTTCCATTCGGGTAGGGAGTAATAGAAGCCCATCTTGAGGCCATGTTTGCGGACCGCTTCAGTCAGTTCGCCGCAGATGTCGCGCTTCGGACCGAGTTCCACGGAGTTCCAGTTGGGTGCATATTGACTCGGCCAGAGGCAGAAACCATCGTGGTGCTTCGAGACCAGCAGCACATACTTCGCTCCCGAATTTTTGAACAGCTCGGCCCATTCGTCGGGGTTCCACAGCTCTGCTTTCCACATCGGTGCAAAGTCCTCGTAGCGGAAGTCCTTTCCGTAGATGCGTTCCTGGAAGTCCTTGCGGTCGTCGTTGGTCATCAGGCCGCGATAGTACCATTCCGCATAGCCTTCAAGGCTGGCGTATGCGGGTACGGAATACAAGCCCCAATGGATGAAGATGCCCAGTTTGGCATCGGAGAACCATTGTGGATAGCCCCGTTGGTTGATGGATTCCCAGGTGGGTTGCACCTGAGCGTTGAGGAGGTTGCAGAAGAGCAACGCTGCGATAATAAGGATGGTCTTGCTTACTTTCATAATGTGCAAAAGTAGTACATTTTTTCCCTCAATGTCTTGTCTTTTCCAAAATTTCTTAATTTTGCGGTATGAACATCTATCAACTCTTTCCTCGGTTGTTCGGCAACAAGCAAGCCGACTTCCGCATCAACGGCAGCAAGACTGAAAACGGCTGCGGTACCTTTAATGATATTGACGAAACCGCCCTCAACGCTATTAAGGACTTGGGCTTCACCCACATTTGGCTGACGGGCATTTTGGAACATGCTTCCGAATCTATCGGCACGCATCCTGACATCACCAAAGGCCGAGCAGGTTCGCCCTATGCCGTTACCGATTATCGTGCCGTTGACCCCGATTTGGGCACAATGGCCGATTTTGAGCAGCTTGTCGCCCGTATCCATGAAAAGGGCATGAAAGTGATTATCGACTTCATTCCCAATCATCTGGCGCGACAAAACAAAGGCTTCGACCCCTGTAATTTCTATTATTGCGAGGGACAGGGCTTCGTCTCTCCAAGAAGAATTGCTGAACAGCCTTACGAGGAATATCCCGCAAAGGCGACAGGCAATAATGTCTTTTCGCCCAATCCCAGCATTAACGACTGGTATGATACCGTGAAACTGAACTACGATGAGCACGACACATGGGAGAAAATGCTGGGGATCCTCCGTTTCTGGTGTGAAAGGGAGGTCGACGGTTTCCGCGTCGATATGGCCGAGATGGTGCCGGTGGCCTTCTGGCAGTGGGTGATAGAATATCTTCGTAAGGACTATCAGCCCTTGATGATTGCCGAAATCTATCAGCCTGAGCTTTACCGTCCTTTCCTTGAGGCAGGTTTCGATTATCTATATGATAAGGTGGGCTTGTACAACACTTTGGAGCGTGTGCTTTGTGAGGGTCACGAGGCGAAGGAGATCAGCCAGGTGTGGAAAGACCAGGAGGGCATCGGGGAACACATGTTGCGTTTCATGGAGAACCACGATGAGAAGCGACTGGCTTCGCCCCAGTTTGTGGGTGATGCCTTTGCCGCATTGCCGGCTGTGGTGCTCTCTGCTTTGATGAATACAGGTCCCTTCATGGTCTATAATGGACAGGAGAGTGGGGAAGAGGCGCTTGGAGAAATGGGCTACAGTGGTGACGATGGGCGCACTTCCATCTTCGACTACTGCCGTATGACTGAGCATCAAAAATGGATGAACGGCGGCCAGTTCGACGGAGGCGGATTTGACGACAGACAGAGGAAATTGTTTGCCTATTATCGTAGCCTGCTGCATTTCAAGCAGGAACACTCGGCCATCAACGAGGGCAAGTTCTACGACCTGATGTGGTGCAACCCTTGGTACATGAACTTCGACCCGCAGTTTGTCTATGCTTTCCTGCGTTATTCCGAATCGGAACGTCTGTTGGTTGTCGTCAATTTCAACCGCAATGAATCCCGTGATGTAGAGGTGAAGATTCCGCACGATGCTCTTGCTCTTATGGATCGCACCCAATTCAACGAGTTCGACATGAACGACTTCTCCTCCGAGGTGCATGCGGTTCATCTGGAGCCCTCCGAGACGAAGATTATCGACTTGGATAAGAATGAGATTCTTTTCCAAAACAGTTGAAATTGAGGCGTATTGATTACTTTTGCCATCATCAAACAAATACGAAATGACACTCCCCCTTGTAACAAACGACCCTTGGCTCAATCCCGTTAATGATGCGGTGGAAGCCCGACACAACCGCTATGAAGAGCGGCTGCGTGGTATTATCAACCACTATGGTAGCCTCAAGACTTTCGCTACTGCGCATCAGTTTCTGGGCTTTAATTATGATAAAAGAAGACGCGGATGGTGGTACCGCGAGTGGGCTCCTGCGGCGCATTACCTCTCGCTGATGGGTGACTTCAACGGATGGGACCGCTACGAATATCCTTTGGAACCGGCTGGCAACGGGATGTGGGAAATCTTCCTACCTGATAGCAAATTCGGGAAAACCCTCACGCACGGTAGCAAGCTGAAGGTGGTGGTGCAGTCGCAAATCGGCGAGCATGAACGCATTCCGGTCTATATCAAGCGGGTGATTCAGGATGAGGACAGCAAGGACTTCGCAGGTCAGTTTTGGAATCCGCCGACACCTTATCTATTTAAGCACGCCGCCCCGCAGTTGAAGGATGAGCCGCTGCTGATTTATGAGACCCACGTCGGAATGGCTCAGGAGGAGGAAAAAGTCGGGACGTACAAGGAGTTCACCGAAAAGGTTTTACCCCGCATCAAGGCGGACGGCTACAACGCCATCCAACTGATGGCGATTGCGGAGCATCCCTATTACGGCTCGTTTGGCTATCATGTGTCCAATTTCTTCGCCCCGAGCTCGCGTTTCGGTACGCCTGAGGAGCTGAAGGAACTGATTGATACGGCGCATGGTATGGGTCTGCTGGTCATCATGGACTTGGTGCATTCCCACACGGTGAAGAACATCCGCGAGGGTATCAACCTCTTCGACGGCTCGGATAGCCAATATCTGCATGCAGGCGAACGCGGCAACCACAACCTGTGGGACTCCAAGCTCTTCAATTACGGCAAGGAGGAGACGCTGCAGTTCCTGCTTTCCAATGTGCGCTACTGGTTGGAGGACTTCCGCTTCGATGGTTTCCGTTTCGATGGAGTGACCTCGATGCTCTATCTCAACCACGGCGACGGTCTCGTCGTCGACGACCCGTGGAAATACTTCGACGGGAACGTGGACAAGGACGCAGTCACGTATCTGCAGCTGGCCAATACGCTGTGTCACGAGCTGAATCCGCAGGCGGTCACCATCGCGGAGGACGTAAGCGGGATGGCGGGCATCTGTTATCCGATTGCCGACGGCGGTATGGGCTTCGACTACCGACTGGGTATGGGCGAACCCGATTTCTGGATTAAGGTGCTGAAAGACCAGCCTGAGGAGCAATGGAGCATGAATGAGTTCTTCTTCACGATGACCAATCACCTGCCGCAGACCCCAACGGTGGCTTATGCCGAATCGCACGACCAGGCTTTGGTGGGCGACCAAACTATCGCCTTCCGTTTGATTGGGAGCGAGATGTACCACGCGATGAGCCTGGATGCTCCTTCGATGACGGTGGACCGTGGTATCGCGTTGCACAAGATGATTCGTTTGTTCACGCTCACCTTAGGTGGTGAAGCCTGGCTTAATTTCATGGGCAACGAGTTTGGTCACCCCGAGTGGATTGATTTCCCGCGACTCGATAACGGCTGGAGCTACCAATATGCCCGCCGCCAATGGTCGCTGGTGGACAACGAGAACCTGAAATACCGCTTCATGGGGGCTTTCGATAGGGCGATGCTCGATTTCGTGAAACAACACGTCGTGATGCAGGCTTTGCCCGCTTGGTTGCTGAATGCCGACGAGGGCAACAAGACCGTCGTCTACGAGCGCGGTAACCTCATTTTCGTCTTCAACTGGGGGCCGCATTCCATTCCCGATTACGAGATTCCCGTCAGGCAGACGGGCGATTATCAAATCATCCTCACCAGCGATGATAAGGCCTTCGGAGGTTTCGGGAATATTGACGCAAGCACCAGATTCCCTTCAGAAAAGGAGGGAGACACGATTACGATGAAGGTCTACAACGTGAGCCGGACAGCCACAGTATACCAGAGAGTCCCATAAACGGAAAAGGTCACCCATCGGTGACCTTTTCCTGTAGAAACTATGAATTCCTTTACAATTAGAAGTTGTAGTACAGTCTGATTTGCGGAGCGGCAAGGTCGCAATTCAGGAAGAAACCGTTGTCGGGTCCGAAACGTCCGTGGTCATAGCCCAAGAAACCAAAACGGAAAGCAGCTGTCCAGTGTTCGGTAGCCATCCATGCGATACCGGGACGGAGCGTTGCTGCCCAACCCGAAACGTTAATCAAGCCGAAGTCGCCAGTGAGGTCGAAGAACAGGGAGAACTTGTCGCCGATAGTGGTAGCCACGTAGCGGACATAAGGCTCGAGATCCAAAAGATTGGCGGCTGCACCATCATTTGGTTTGACAAAGGTGTAGTTGGCGCCAAGTGCTATCTGCCAATGGCTGTTGAACGCATAGCCCACTTCAGGAGAAAGCGAGAAAGAGGTGTTTTCTTTTGCAATTTGGGCGCCTAAACCGCCGCCTAACCACACTTGTGCGTTAGCTGTGAAGATGCCTGCAAAGGCAAGAGCCAAGATTAAGAATACTTTTTTCATTGTTTGAATGTTTTGAGGTTAATAATTTGTTGTTTAGGTTTATTTCTCAATGAATGCAATGGTGTCGCCTTTGCTGACGCGCTTGCCCTGATCGGCAGTGGCTTCAACAATCTTACCCGGCCAGAGGGCGTAGACGGGCTCCATGCCGTGTTCGCTGTTGATGGCGCAGAGCAGGTCGCCTTCCTTGTAGACGGTACCCGGGGCGGGAGCAATCGACTTGTCGTCGAAGTCCACTTCCCACATCACGATGCCGCTCACGGGGGCGATGACGGGTTCAGCGTTGGGGTGACGCAGGGCGCGCAGGTCCGGAATCTTGGCCTCGCCGCCAGCCTTTTCAAACTTGGCCTTCATCTTGGCCTCCAGCTCCTGGTTGAAGCGGCGTTTGGCCTCACCCGACTTGTACTCGCGGTACTGCTTCTCGTGCATCGCAAACTCGAAGAGCTCCTCGTCGTCCTGTCCGCGGTCCCAGCCTTCCTTCTTCATCTCTTCGATGAAGTGCGGCAGAGCGTTGGGGTAGTTGTCCTGCGGGTTGCCGGTGAAGAACTGGAGGTTCTTTTTCTTGGCCAGCTCCACAATCTCGGGGGCTAAGGTGCCAGGCAGCTTGCCGGCTTTGCCGAGAATCATGTCCCATGCGGCAGGGTCGATGCTGGTCTCGTAACGCGGCTCTCCCTTGCTCAAGGCGAAGAGGTTCATCAGGGCGATATTCTTGGTGTATTGGCTGAAGGGCGTCACCAAAGGCGGGTTGCCCAGTTTCGGCCAGATATCCTGCACCTCCTGGAAGAGCTCGACGAGCATCTCGTCTTCGCTGAGTTCCGGAAGGCCTTCTTTCTTGCGGTTCATGTTGATGGCGGCGTGCACCGGCTTGAGGTCGGCCATCAGCGAGCCCATCATGCCACCGGGCAGACCGCAGCCCACCAGCAGCGAGTTGATGTAGCGGTTGCGCGGGTCAATCCAGTAGCCGAGGAAGTCGTCGATGAAGCTCTGGGTCATGCTGCGGGCAGCCATATAGGTCTTCATGTCGATGTCCTTCACAAGGAAGCCTGCATCCTTCAGCATCGCCTGTACGCTGATGACGTCGGGATGGACGGTGCCCCACGAGAGCGGCTCCATCGCCACGTCCACATAGTCGCAACCGGCTTTGCAGACCTCGAGCATCGAAGCCATCGAGAGGCCCGGGGTGGTGTGTCCGTGATACTGCACCTTGATGTCGGGGTGCTGCTTCTTGATATGCTCCACGATGCGGCCCAAGCTGACGGGACGGCCTACACCGGCCATATCCTTCAGGGCAATCTCCTTGGCACCAGCTTCGATGAGCTTGTCGGCGATGCCCATATAATACTCGGCGGTATGCACCTGCGAGTAGGTGATACTCATGGCGGCCTGCGAAATCATGCCGGCTTCGTTGGCCCATTGGATGGAGGGGATGATGTTGCGCACGTCGTTCAGTCCGCAGAAGATGCGGGTGATGTCGACGCCTTGTGCCTTCTTCACCTTGTACATCAGCTGACGCACGTCGGCGGGCACGGGGTTCATACGCAGCGCGTTGAGGGCGCGGTCGAGCATGTGGCACTCGATGCCGCCCTTATGCAATGCTGCCGTGAAAGCGCGCACCGAGGGGTTGGGGTTCTCGCCATACAGCAGGTTGACCTGTTCGGCGGCGCCGCCGTTGGTCTCCACGCGGTCGAAGCAGCCCATGTCGATAATCAAGGGGGCGATTTGCTCCAGTTGGTCCTTACGTGGCACATATTTGCCTGACGACTGCCACATATCGCGGTAAACCAGGCTGAATTTTACTTCTTTCTTCATTATGATAGTGAGTTTTTATACCAATTGTAATTGAGGCTGCAAAGGTACAATTTTTTTTTGAACCCACAAAAAGCGCCTCGCTTTTGAGACGCTTTTTCATTTGCAGTTCACGGTTCACGGTTCACACCCCCTACTTGACCTTCTTGAAACGGAGGGCTTTCTTGTTCTCGTCCACTTCGAGCGTCTCGATGCAGCCGAGCAGACGCCACTTGTAGATGACGTTGCGCAAGGGGGTACTGACGCCGTTGGCTTTCAGCAGCTGTTGGGCTTGCTCGCGGGTGAACTCCTTCGGGAGCTGACCGAAGATATCCTCCCAGCGGTTGACGTTGCTGCCGGTGCCGTCAATCTCGAAACGGAGCAGTTGCTGCGTCAGCATCAACTATGAGCGTTCCGAGGGCAAGAACGTTTTACGCATTGAAAAAAAGCGCAGCCCAGTCAAGGGGAAGCACGAATAGAGCTTGATTATACCTTATCTTTGAAAAAAGCAAGGGGGAAAGATGGTTCAAATCCTCCAGGTTATGCACTTATGACTTATGCACTTCGGACATTAAGGTTTTTCGACTTGCACTCCCAAAGACAGAAAACATAAAAATTATAATTTTATTATTATAATATATATATTATAATAATAAGTTTTCTTTTGTCAAGTTTCCAGAAACCTTCCTGTCTAAAGTCATAACTGCATAACTGCATAAGTTCGCCACAAAACATGCCTCTTCTTGTCTTCCCATGCCTGCGGCAGCGGCATCAGGCTGGCTCTCGCCCCTTTACCGCCCGACGGGCTGTCGTTCGGTAAACGACGGGGCTTCGTTTACCGCCATCACCACCACGAGCTGCATGGGCAGAGGACCCATCTTCATCTAAACTGAAGACAGCCATCCTCTAATCGGCATCAGCCCCCAATCACAAGGTGTGAACCGTGAACCGTGAACTGCAAAGCATTCGACGTAGTCAACTGCAAAAAGAAGCCGTCCCTGTTTTGGGGCGGTTTCTTTGTAAAATAGTGCAGTCTGAACACCCAAAAATTTGTAAAATAACGCAAAGTAGATAGGATAAAACTTGTAAAATAGTGCAGTTTAAAATGCTGATTTTTGCAAAATAGTGCAGTTTGTATTGCTTTTTTCGTATCTTTGCACCGTAATCTAACAAGAAAACGGAAATGCAAGATGGAGGACCTTGACATCTATTACCTCAACGACCGTTCGAGTGAGTGCGACTTTGTTGTCTGCAAGGGGAACCAGGTCGTTCAGGCCATCCAGGTGTCCTATGACATCTCAGCCGAGAAGACCCGCAAACGGGAGGTCAACGGACTTCTGCTCGCTGCCCGTCAGACAAATTGCAAAAACCTGTTGCTACTCACCGACCACGAGAGCGAAGAGATTGATATGAGCGGCCACCATATCAAGGTGCAGCCTGTTTACGAGTGGAGCCTCGAACTTGGCCTGTGAACCGTGAACCGTGAACTGCAAATGAAAAGCGTCTCAAAAGCGAGGCGCTTTTTTGCGTATTGAGAGAATTTTTGTATTTTTGCAGCAACTCTAAATAAGAAAAGAGAATGAACACAACCCTTTCACTTGAGAGCATCCTCCAAATGCTGAGTGCTTTAAGCCTTAGCAACCGTCAGTGGCTGGTCGACCATCTTATACGGGCGGAAGAGCTTGAAAACGCCAAACAGCACGAGAGCGATGAAGAGCTTGTGCGTGAGCTTATGGCTTTGCATTACGAAGGAGAGCCTACGGCTGAAGAGAAGAAAACGATGTTGAGGGAAAGCCGTAGTTTCGGGAAGGTCAAGTAGGGGGTGTGAACCGTGAACCGTGAACTGCAAATGAAAAAGCGTCTCCGAATTTGGGGACGCTTTTTTGGGGGTGCGAGAAAGCGTATAGGATTACACCGCTACCAATTCTTGTCCAACAGCGTGAATCGTGTCGAAAATCAAGGCCATTCGGCTTTCGCTGGCGGTTTTCTTTCCGCTGATATACTGCGCCATCAGACTTTGCGAGATGCCCATACGGCGCGCCAGTGCTGACACGTTCAGTTCAGGATGTGCCATAAAGAGCTGATATAGCGCCGTGGGCTTTTGTTTGTTGAAGAACCCCTCGAAACTTAGGTCTTCATCCAAATCCTCCCAATGGATTCCAAATTCATCCGTCGTAAAATCAACAAGTTGCTCTTTCGTGGCATCGCGTAAACGAGGATAGTCCGCAAAAAACTCGCAGGTCTCTTTGCCTTCATCAGTCCTAATCCAAATGGCTGTATCCGTCAACCAAACTTTCTCTATTTTCATTTTCCTTCCTATTTGTTATTGTTGAAAAACAGGTTCCAATGCTTGGCTATCGTTTCCACATTTTCCTCGATGATGGCCTCTATCATTTTCAGTTCCGAAGGTTTGAAACCTTGGTTGCTGACGAGTTCAACCGGAAACAGGTTGAACTTTGCAGCGGCTCCACCTTTTGTCACATGCACATGGATGGGCGTGTGGTCGTTGGAGTAGAACAAGAATCGGTATCCAAATAGCGTAAATATCGTTGGCATATCCATCTAATTTCGTGCAAAAATAGGTAATAATATTATTACCCGCAATATTTTTTCTGTTTTTCTACAAAAACAAAGGACACGCTTCTATAGTGTGTCCCTTGTTGTAAGAGGTAGAGATGCACTTCGGCGCATCTCTACAAATTCTATCAAAACAGATTCTCCAAAATCTTGTCATCCACCAGGTTGGGCAGGGTGACTTTCAGTCGCGGCTCAGCCTCCATGGCGCGCTTGATGGCGAAGGTGGCGCCTTCGTTGCGGGCCCAGTTGCGGCGGGCGATGCCGTTGTTCACGTCCCAATGCAGCATGCAGTGGAGTCGGCGGTCGGCCTCAGGCGTGCCGTCGAGCACCATACCGAAGCCACCGTTGATGACTTCGCCCCAGCCTACACCACCGCCGTTGTGGATGCTCACCCACGTGGCTCCACGGAAACCGTCGCCGATGACGTTCTGCACAGCCATATCGGCGGTGAAGGACGAGCCGTCGTAGATGTTGGAGGTCTCACGGAACGGGCTGTCGGTTCCGCTCACATCGTGGTGGTCGCGACCCAACACCACGGGACCGCTCAGGCGACCATCAGCAATGGCCTTGTTGAACTCGGCAGCAATCTTGGTGCGGCCTTCACAGTCGGCATAGAGGATACGTGCCTGCGAGCCCACCACGAGGTGGTTCTCCTGTGCGCCGCGAATCCATTGGATGTTGTCGCGCATCTGCTGCTGAATCTCAGCGGGAGCGGTGCGGGCGATGTTCTCAAGCACCTCGCAGGCGATGTCGTCGGTGACGGCCAGGTCTTCAGGCTTGCCTGAAGCGCACACCCAGCGGAAGGGACCGAAGCCGTAGTCGAAACACATTGGGCCCATGATGTCCTGCACGTAGGAAGGATAACGGAAGGTGCCGTCGGCCTTCATGATGTCGGCACCGGCGCGTGACGATTGCAGCAGGAAGGCGTTGCCGTAGTCGAAGAAATACATGCCCTTGGCGGTCAGCTTGTTGACGGCGGCCACATGGCGGCGCAACGAAGCCTGCACCTTCTCCTTGAAGAGCTCGGGGTTCTCAGCCATCATGGTCTTCGACTCCTCAAACGACTGTCCGACGGGATAGTAACCGCCCGCCCAGGGGTTGTGGAGCGAGGTCTGGTCGGAACCGAGGTCGACGTGGATGTCGTGCTCGGCGGCATATTCCCAGAGGTCCACCACGTTGCCCTGATAGGCATACGAGCGGGCTTCCTTCTTGGCGATGCTGGCGTTGACGTGCTGGAAGAGCTCCTCGATGTTGTCGTACACCTCGTCCACCCAACCTTGCTGATAACGTTTCTGCGTGGCAGCGGGGTTGATTTCAGCCGTGATGCTCACCACACCGGCGATGTTGCCAGCCTTGGGCTGAGCGCCGCTCATGCCACCCAGTCCGGCGGTGATGAACAGCTTGCCGGCTGTGCCGCCACCCTGCTTGCGGGCTGCGTTCAGCACGGTGATGGTGGTGCCGTGAACGATGCCTTGGGGACCGATATACATATACGAGCCAGCGGTCATCTGTCCGTATTGCGTCACGCCGAGTGCGTTGTAGCGCTCCCAGTCGTCGGGCTTGCTGTAGTTCGGAATCATCATGCCGTTGGTGACCACCACACGCGGAGCGTCCTTATGCGAGGGGAAGAGTCCCATCGGGTGACCGCTGTACATCGCGAGGGTCTGGTGCTCGTCCATGTTGGCGAGGTATTGCATCACGAGGCGGTATTGAGCCCAGTTTTGGAAGATGGCGCCGTTGCCGCCGTAGATGATGAGCTCGTGCGGGTGTTGGGCCACTGCGGGGTCGAGGTTGTTCTGTATCATCAGCATGATGGCAGCCGCCTGCTTGCACTTGGCGGGATATTCATCAATCGGACGGGCGTACATCTTGTAGGACGGACGGAAACGGTACATGTAGATGCGGCCGTATTTCTCCAGCTCCTCGGCAAATTCGGGGGCCAGTGTGGCGTGGAACTTGGCGGGGAAGTAACGCAAAGCGTTGCGGATGGCCAGCTTCTTCTCGGCCTTGGTGAGGATGTCCTTGCGCTTGGGCGCATGGTTGATGGTAGTGTCGTAGGGTTTCACTTCCGGCAGCTCATCGGGGATGCCGGCGAGGATCTCTTTCTGAAAATCGTTGAGTGCGTTCATTTTATGATGATTTGTTGTTGTTTTTCTTGAAACGCCAAAAATACGAAATTAATAATTCGACGAAACGAAGTGAGTCAAAAAAAACTCATCTTCGTCAAAAAAAGAAAAATGTGTAATTTTGCCTCAAATTGAATCTCGATGAAACGGAAACTTGTTTTGTTGGCGGCTGTGTTGGCGCTTGCGCTTGGGTTGATGGCTCAAAATACTGAAAGACAGAGTTATAAACAAGAATTTGAGGCAGCCTATCAAGCCTGCCCCGATATCCCTCAGGGCTGGTTGGAGGCTATTGCTTTCACCAACACCCAGTGCCACCATCTGACGGATGCCAACTATTTCAACGAGGGTCCCGAGGCGATGCCGCGTGCCTACGGCCTGATGGGATTGGTGAAAGACGGAAAGGGCTATTTCCGTGAGAACCTGCATCTGGTTTCAGAGCTGTCGGGCCTCACGGAAAAGGAGATTCTGGAAAGTCCCGAAGCCAATGTGCTGGCCTATGCAAAGGCTTTTGAACACCTGATACATTCCCAAAAAGCGACCGAGACACAAGGCTATATGAAAGCTATCCAGCAGCTTTCGGAATTGCCGACAGGGGAGGAGAAGGATGTGTATCCCATGCAGTCGATGCTCTATTCGGTGTGCCTGTTTCTCAACGATGCACAGAGGGCCGAACAGTTCGACTTTCCGAAATACGACATCGACCTGAAGGCGACCTTTGCCGAGCATTATGAGATGCTTACAGCCCCCGTGTTGGGACTCAACCGCAGTCCCGATTATCCTCCAGCCATCTGGGATCCGGCGCCTGAATGCAACTGGGAGCCGCGCACGAAAGAGGTGAGTGCGGTGGTCATCCACTATACCGAGGGCACGTATGCGGGCTGCATCAGCTGGTTCAAGAACTGCGATGCGGAGGTTTCAGCCCATTACGTCATCCGCTCCGCTGACGGACAGGTGACGCAGATGGTGCGCGAGAGGGATAAAGCCTGGCACGCGCGCACGGCCAACGGCTACACCATCGGCATCGAGCACGAGGCTTACGGCAACATCTGGAGCTTCTTCACCGAGGAGATGTACCGGTCGTCAGCCGACCTGGTACGGAGCATCTGCGCACGATACGACACCATCAACCCGAAACGCACCCACGACAGAGACACCTTGGACAATGGGTTCTGCATGAACAACGGACTCTATAACCTTGGCGGCGAAGGGGCTTGCGTCCAGATCAAAGGGCACCAGCATTATCCCGACCAGTCGCACACCGACCCGGGACCGTATTGGGACTGGGACTACTACTACCGCCTCATCAACCAGGGAGCGATCATGATTCCCCTTGAAGGCGAGGAAGGCCGACTCGACCATCTGAACTACGGCAACGACGAGCGTATAATTTGGGTGATTAAAAGTCCTGAGGAGTCGACGATACAGCTGGAGTTCAGCAGCTTCAGTTTGGAGGCCGACTTCGACTTTCTGAGGATATACGACGGCGACAACGTCTTTGCCCCGAGGATTGGTCGCTGGAACACCCAGAGCCCGGGGACGGTGCAGTCGACCTCAAACCTGATGTGTGTCGAGTTCCGCTCAGATTGTCTCACCACCTCGACGGGCTGGGAGGCACAGTGGAAGGCCATCATGCCCTCTCCGGTAGAGCCTGAGACGCCTGCTGTTGAAGGCGGGGTGTTCCCCAATCCCACGAGGGACAAGTTCACCGTGAAGTCGGATAGGGAAGGCTTCACCGATTTGGTGGTATATGATGTATACGGCAACGAGATGCTTGTGGAACGATTCGTCAAGAGCGTGGAGATTGACGCGAGCCAATGGAGTGCCGGCGTCTATATGGTACAGTATGGCACCCCTTTGAAAAGGGAGAAAACGGTGAAGCTGGTCAAACTCCAATAAGACGATAAAAACAATAATCGGCCACTTGTTGCGTTCATCAAGAGAATTTTCCTATCTTTGCAACCTATTTCGAACGGAATGAAAGTCAACAACATCATATTCAAGGTTTTGCTACTCGTTTGGGCTATGGGCTGTGCGCTCTTCGCAAAGGCGCAGGAGCCTTGCGAAATCACCTGCAATACGGAGATGCCCATTTGCAGCGAGTCGCCTGTGACGCTCAGCGTACCCAACAATTACCAGTATTCCTTCACGTGGTCACCGGGAGGACAGACCACCAACCTCATCACCGTGCGTCCCCGACAGACCACCACCTATCGTGTGATGATTCGCGACAAGGAGACGGATACGCTCATCTGCGAGTCGGAGGGTTTCACCGTCGAGGTGATGCCGCGTTACGATATCAAGTTCAGACAGATGAAACTGACGTGCAGCAACCGTGAGGAAGAGAACGGACGCAACGCACAGGCAATAGCATGGGTAGACCCCAACTCGAATGTCTACGCCAAACCTTTCGACTACCATTGGGACGTCAGCCCGCTGCATGTTGCCCCCGGCTGCGACTCGTTGGCAATCGGCCTTGAGGCCTTCAGATTCTACAAAATAACGGTGACCGACGGCAGAGGCTGCGTGCAGCACGACAGCGTCAAGCTGAAGGCCTATCCCAATCCGTTGATAGAAATCGGCACCGACCCGGGCGACACCGTCTATCTGCAGAATCCCCACATGACGTATTCTTTCGAGAACCTCTCGGCTGACACGCTGCCCTTGAGCAACTTCTACTGGATACTGAACAGTACCTACAACCTGACGTCGACGGAGGAAGAACCCCGTTTCACCTACGTGGAGACAGGCAGTTATACCACCGAGCTGAAGGTGTATAATCCCCAAGGTTGCGACACCTCTTATTATAAGACCATACAGGTGGAGCCGGTGAAGCTGAAGATTCCGAATGTCTTCACACCCAACGGCGACGGGGTGAACGACTTCTTCATCATCTCGCTCGACAACGGAAGCGGAGGAGGCTCATCAGGCGGTAGCACCCGCGACGAAGGTGAGGGGCTTGAATATGAGAACTACGAGCCGCTGAGCCGTTACTACGAGTCGTCGGAGCTGACGATATTCAACCGCTGGGGTAGGGTGGTGTTTCACTCAAAGGACTACCAGAACAACTGGGACGGCGGCGGACTGTCGGACGGCACCTACTTCTACGTGCTGAAGTGTCACGGACTGAAGCAGGATGCCACCTATCAGGGCTCGATCATGATTGTGACGGCTCAAAGACAACAATAAAAAGCATTGGAAATGAAGCATCTGTTTTTTACTATAATCATCGGGCTGTTCCTTGTGACTGCCTGCGGCAATCAGAACGAGGAGGGAAAGATTTCGACGGATTTGGTCACGAACCCCAAGTCGGCCTCTCAGCCTTCTGACAAGCAGCCCGTCATCACCTTCGAAAAGACGGAGCACGATTTCGGCACCATCCTGCAGGGCGAGCGGGTGGCCTATACCTTCCATTTCACCAACACGGGTAATGTGCCGTTGCTCATCAGCAGCGTCAACTCATCCTGTGGCTGCACGGTGGGCGACTTCTCTCGCGACCCCATCGCACCTGGTAAAAGCGGCACCATCAAGGCCACTTACGACAGCAAGGGGCATCACGGATTCCAGTCGCGCACCCTTACGGTGGTCACCAACACCAATCCCAACAAGACCGTCCTTCGTTTGAAGGCCAACGTGAAAACGCCGGATCAATATTGAAATTACAACTCTTGAATTCTAAATCTTAAATCTTTTGAAATGAACAACTTATTCATTCTTTTACAGGAACAAGCCCAGCCTCAGGGCGGCTCAATGTGGTCGAGCCTCATCTTCATCGTTTTGCTTATCGTGGTCTTCTGGCTGTTCTTCATCCGTCCGCAGTCAAAGAAAGCCAAAGAGGAACAAGAGTTCCGTCAAGCGCTGAAGAAGGGTGACAAGGTGGTCACCATCGGAGGCTTCCACGGTAAGATTTCCGAAGTGAAAGAAACCACAGTAATGCTCTCGATTGCTCCCAATATGGAAGTGGAAATTGAGAAGACAGCTCTTGTCAAGGACAGCTCGTCCGTCGGCCAGGCGCAATAAACCATGAACGATCGTCGGTTTCTCACTTTCCTGGTTTTCGTCGTTATCTCGACGGCGGCGTGGTTTGTGGTAAAGCTGTCTGAAGACTATACCACCCAGGTGCAGTTTCGTCTGTGCATCGAAGAGGTGCCTGCCGACAAGTGGCTCTCGCCCACTGAGCAGACCGCAAAACTGTCGATGACGACAACGGGGTTCAACATCTTGCGCTACAAGATGCTGCGCGAGCAGCGTCGTGTGGTCACGTTGCCCCTGAGCGAAGTGTCGTATCGTTTGGAACGCGGTACGACCTACTCGTTTGGCAGTCTTTATGTGACCGAACGCGTCGCCGAGCTGTTGGACATCAACTCCACAGAATTGACGATGAACGACGACAAGGTGTACTTTAACCTTGACCCGCTCAAGTCGAAGGTGGTGCCCGTCAAGCTGGTCAGCGATATACGCCCCCAGCGTCAGCATGAGGTTTATGGTATTCCTGTGCTTGAGCCCGCATCGATTAAGATATATGGTCCGCAGGAGTTGATAGACACGCTGAAATCGGTCAACACGCAGCTGCTTTCAAAATCCAATGTCAGTACAGGCTTCACCGAGATGGTCGCGCTGGATCTTTTGGACGACCAGATACATTCGGAAGTGAAATCGGTTCAGGTGACGGTGCAGGTGGAGAAGTTTACGGAAGCCGATGTGAAGGTGCCTTTGTCGCAGCCCGAGTCGCTTCACGTGCGTTTCTTCCCCGAGGAAGTGACGGTGAAGTGCCGCGTAGCCATAAAGGACTATCCCAATCTGACCCCCGACCTGTTCCTCGTGATGGCCGACCGAAAACAGATTAAGGCCCGTGAGCCTTTGCTGGATGTCGCGCTGAAAAGCTGGCCGCCTTTTGTGCAAATCCTCAACGTCACCCCTGAAAAGGTGGAATACCTCATCGTCCAATGAAAAAGGTAGCTCTGACAGGAAATATCGGAAGCGGAAAGTCGTGGGTCAGCCAGCTCTTCCAGCGTATGGGTGTCCCCGTGTTTCATAGCGACGAGGAGGCCAAACGGCTGTATCGTCGTGAAGACATACGAGAGGCCATGAAAGCCCGCTTTGGTGAAGATATCTACATAGACGACACCCAGGTGAACCGTATGCGTGTGGCCGAAATCATCTTCAACGACGCAGAGGCCATGCATGATGTGGAGCAGATGCTTTATCCCGCCCTCAACGCCTGGTTTGACGAATGGGCCGAGCGGCAGGATGCACCTTATGTACTATACGAGTCGGCTATCCTCTTTGAAAAAGGGCTGACGGATTTGTTTGATGCCGTCATCTTGGTGTCGGCCACCGAGCAGACCCGATTGCGTCGCGTGATGCTTCGCGACCATTGCGACGAAGAGGCCGTACGCGAACGTATGGCAGCACAATGGTCTGAGAATGAGAAGCGTGAGAAAGCGGACTACATCATCGACCACGACAATGACGACGAAGACGAATACCTCCTTGAACAAGTGGCGAACGTCCACGAGTCCCTGCTGCAATCGTTCAAATCACACTTTTTTTCAAAAAAATGAAAAAATAGCTTGCGCGTAACGAAAATTGTTGTACTTTTGCACCCGCATTCAGAAATGAGTGATGTCGAGTGGTGTAATGGCAGCACTGCAGATTTTGGTTCTGCCTGTCAAGGTTCGAATCCTTGCTCGACAACTTGAGGTGGAAGAAGAAGACCTGCTACTTTAAGTAACGGGTCTTTTTGTTATACAAAACCAGTTGTTTCAAATGATTACAAAAGACCAAATAGCAAATCTGACCAACGAAGCCCTCGCCGACAGCGACCGCTTCCTGGTTGATGTGAAGGTGAAGCCCAACAACGTGATTGAAGTCTACGTCGACTCCGACACGGCGGTTTCCATCGACCATTGTGCTGAAATCAGCCGTTTCATTGAGAGCCGGATGGACCGCGACGTTGAGGACTTTGAACTGAGCGTGATGTCGTACGGACTCTCAGGCGCCTTGAAGATGGACCGTCAGCTCAACAAGTATCTTGGGAAAGAGGTGGAGGTGAAGACGAAAGAGTTGGGAAAGTTTCAGGGTACATTGGTCAGCTTCGATGAGGAGTCGGTGGAGATCAAGCCAGCTCCGAAAAAGACCTCCAAGAAAAAGGCCGCTGAACCTCAAACCAACATGACCTTGCCGCGTAAAACAACTGAACTCAAACCTGCCATCATCTTCTGATGACGCGAAATGAAAAACAATAACAAATAAACATCATATACAATGGATAACTACAAATTAGTCGAAACGTTTTCCGAATTCAAGGATTTTAAAAACATTGACCGTGAAGCCCTGATGCGTATCATTGAGGATGTGTTCAGAGGCATGCTCGACAAGAAATTCAACACCAACACTGAAGAGTTTATCGACATTATCGTCAATGTTGACAAGGGTGACTTTGAAATCTATCACAACCGCACCGTTGTGGAAGACAGCGAACTGAAAGACCCCGCCCGCGAAATCAAGCTTTCGGACGCCATCAAGATTGAGCCTGACTTTGAGGTGGGCGACGATGTGAGTGAAGTGCTGAAGATTGACACCTTCGGCAGACGCGACATCCTGGCGCTGCGTCAGAATCTGCAGACCAAGGTGATGGAGTACGAGAAGGAGAACATCTTCCAGAAATACAAGGAAAAAGTGGGTGACATCATCACAGCTGAAGTCACACATGCCTGGAAACGCGAGATTATCGCCGTCGATGACGAGGGTATCGAGCTGACCCTGCCCCGTATGGAGCAGATTCCTGAGGACTCATATAAGAAAGGTGAAACGGTGCGCGCCATCGTGAAGAGCGTTGAAAACGTCAACGGTTCGCCGGTAGTCATCCTGTCACGTACGTCAGAGGTCTTCCTGCAGCGTCTCCTTGAGTCGGAGGTGCCTGAGATTTACGACGGTCTGGTCACCGTGAAGAAGATTGTCCGCGAACCTGGTCAACGTGCCAAGATTGCAGTGGAGAGCTACGACGACCGCATCGACCCCGTCGGCGCTTGCGTGGGTATGAAGGGATCGCGTATTCACGGCATCGTTCGTGAGCTGCGCAACGAGAATATCGATGTCATCAACTGGACGACCAATCCCAAGCTCTTCATCCAGCGTGCCCTCAGTCCCGCTAAGATTACGGAAATCCGTATCAGCGACGACAACACGATGGCCAACGTGTACATGGAGAACGACCAAATCAGTCTCGCCATCGGTAAGGGCGGTTACAACATCAAGCTCGCAGGCCGTTTGACGGGCTATGAGATTGACGTGTATCGCAACAGCGAGGCCAATGTGGACGAGGAAGACGTCGACCTGCAGGAGTTCTCCGATGAAATCGACCAGTGGGTCATCGACGCCCTCATCAAGATGGGCTGCGATACCGCAAAGAACGTGCTTTCATTGACACCTGAAGAGGTGGCCCAGCGTGCCGACCTCGAGATAGGTACCGTAGAAGAGGTGTTCCAAATCCTCAAATCAGAATTTGAACAAGAAGCCGAGTGATGCCGAGGCCTTGTTATACAATAATAAACGAGAAACAAAGAGAAAGAAACTATGTCCGAAGAAGCTAACACCACCATTCGTTTGTCGAAAGCGGCAAAAGAATTTAATGTGGGCGTAACGACCATCAGGGAGTTCCTGTCGAAAAAGGGATTCCAAGTGGATTCGTCGCCCAATGCGAAGCTCACGGCAGAGATGTATGATCTGATCGTGAAAGAATACCAGGGCGAGAAGGATGTGAAGAACGAGGCCAAAAAGCTCGGCAACATCACGTACAAGGGAGGTTCTGTTTCCGTTGATTCGACATCATCGGCATCGACCAAGAAAGAAGACGGCGAAGTGGAGGAGATTATCATCAGAACGAACACGATGTCGCCTATCATCCCCAAGACCGAGGAACCCAAACCAGAAAAGAAAGACGCTGAACCTGAAGTGGTTGAGACGAAACCCCAAGAGGAACAACCCAGCAGCGACAGCAAGCCAGAAGAGAGTACGGGTCTCAAAGTGTTGGGTAAAATCGACTTAGACAGCCTGAATCCCAAGAAGAAGGCAGAGAATAAGGTTAAGGAACAACCCAAAAAAGAACAGAAGCCGCAACAACAGCAACGACCGCAGAAATCGCAACAACCCAAACCACAGCAGCCTAAACCCCAACCTCAACAGGCTCCTGCTCCCAAGGTTGAAGCCAAACCTCAGCCGAAACCTGAGGAAAAGGAACAGCCCAAGAAGGAGGAGATTGTGGAGAAGAAGGAACAACTTCCGAACGAGCCTCGTTTTATCAAAACCGAGGTGCAGAAGCTGGAAGGCCCGAAGATTTTGGATAAGATTGAGTTGCCTGACGAGAAGAACCGCACCAAAGCACAACCTGAGCGGAAACGCAAACGTAAGCGCATAGGAGCCAAACCGGAAGGCTCGTCAGAGAATCCGGTTGATCCCAAAGCCAAGCAACAAGGACAGTCAAAGGGTCAGAAACAGGAAAAAGGAGCCAAACAGCAGGGTGGAGGAAACGAAGGTAAGCAGAAGGACGGAGCCAAATTGTCCAAGAAAGACCGTAACCGTCAGGCAAAACGCGAGGAGAAAGTGGAATTGAGCGACGAGGAAATCTCGAAGCAAATTAAGGACACGCTCGCCCGCCTGTCGCCTATGGGTAAGTCGAAGACCTCAAAACACCGTCGTGAGAAACGTCAGCAAGTGGCGGGAAACATGATGGAGGAATTGATGCGTCAGGAAGAGGAGAAGAAAGTCCTGAAAGTTACCGAGTTTGTCACCGCCAATGAGCTGGCCACGATGATGAATGTCCCTGTGGTGAAGGTCATCGGCACCTGCATGAGCTTGGGTATGCCTGTTTCCATCAATCAGCGTCTCGATGCTGAAGCTCTGACCGTTGTGGCTGAGGAATTTGGTTTCCAGGTCGACTTCGTCAGCGCTGAAGTTCAGGAAGCTATTGCTGAAACGGAAGAGAAGGACCACGAGAAAGATCTTGTGCCACGCGCCCCTGTTGTCACCGTTATGGGTCACGTCGACCACGGTAAGACCAAGTTGCTCGACTATATCAGAAACACTAACGTTGTGGCAGGTGAGGCCGGTGGTATCACACAGCATATTGGTGCCTACGAGGTTACTACCGAGAGTGGAAAAAAGATTACCTTCTTGGATACCCCTGGTCACGAAGCTTTCACCGCAATGCGTGCCCGTGGTGCCAAGATAACCGACGTCGCCATCATCGTTATCGCAACGGATGACAATGTGATGCCTCAGACCGTTGAAGCTATTAACCACGCACAAGCTGCCGGTGTTCCTATCGTGTTTGCCCTGAATAAGATTGATAAACCGACTGCACAACCCGATCGTATCCGCGAACAGCTGGCCAAGATGAATATCCTGGTCGAGAGTTGGGGCGGTAAGTACCAAGAGCAGGAGATTGCCGCAAAAATCGGTACCAATGTTGATGCCTTGTTGGAGAAGGTGCTTCTTGAGGCCGAGTTCCTCGACCTGAAGGCCAATCCCAAGAGAATGGCTAAGGGTACTGTGATTGAATCGGCTTTGGACAAGGGAAGGGGCTATGTGGCCAAGATTCTTGTGCAAAACGGAACTTTGCATATCGGAGATATGGTTTTGGCCGGCACTACATACGGTAAGGTGAAAGCCATGTTCGATGACCATAACAAGCAGTTGAAGGAGGCGGGACCATCCACCCCGGTGCTTCTTCTTGGCTTGAACGGCGCACCGATGCCAGGTGATGCTTTCAACGTGATGACTGATGAGCGCGAAGTGAAAGCTATTGCTAACCGTCGCGAGCAGCTGCAACGCGAACAGACACGTCGTACGAGTCCTCATATCACATTGGACGAAATCGGACGTCGTATCGCTATTGGTGACTTCAAGGAATTGAATATCATCGTCAAGGCTGACGTTGATGGATCTGTTGAGGCTTTGTCTGACAGCTTGCTGAAACTATCCACCGAAGAGGTGCAGGTGAATGTGATTCACAAGTCTGTGGGCGCTATCAGCGAGTCGGATGTTATGCTGGCGTCTGCTTCCAATGCCATTATCGTGGGCTTCAATGTACGTCCTACGGCACAGGCACGTAAGATGGCGGAGAGCGAAAAGATTGACATCCGTCTGTATTCCATCATCTACACGGCCATTGAGGAAATCAAGTCGGCTATCGAAGGTATGTTGGCTCCCGAAATTGAAGAGGTGGTCACATGCAACCTTGAAATTCGTGAGACATTCAAGATTAGCAAGGTTGGCACCATTGCCGGCTGTATGGTCTTGGACGGCAAGATTACGCGCAACACCAAGATTCGTGTCATTCGCGATGGTATTGTGGTCTATACAGGTAACCTTGGTTCTCTGAAACGTTACAAAGATGACGTGAAGGAGGTCGTAGCTGGTATGGATTGCGGCCTTAATATTGAGAACTTCAACGACATTAAGGTTGGCGATATTATCGAAGGCTACACCGAAAAGGAAGTGGCTCGCAAGTTGTAATCACAGATACATTTCCTATAAAACGAGAGATTGTGGGGCTCAATCCTGCAATCTCTCGTTCGTTTTAGCCCTATTATATTATTAATATGTGTCGGGAAATTGATTTTTTTGTTGACAGATAAAAATTTTTCTTCTTGATAATCAGGTGATTTGATTGGAGTACGAAAAAAAGTTTTGTAAAGATGTTGCGGGTAATGAAAAATGTAGTACTTTTGCACCCGCTTTCCGAGAGGGAGAGGGGCCGGGGAGAGGCGAGCGAGGGGAGCGACAAGTTCATTGAAAGCTTGAGGCCAGCACAAGAAGAA
>Ga0310690_10002448_pt1 | contig 30145 bp, 22 predicted proteins | sample AusTroGonzalo_MG_2_FD_207661 | JGI IMG/M metagenome (GOLD analysis project Ga0310690, IMG submission 207661) | Bovine rumen microbial communities from tropical cattle in Woodstock, Queensland, Australia - Gonzalo_04 (v2) (version 2) | ecosystem: Host-associated > Mammals > Digestive system >...
TTTGTCATATACTTCCATCGTATTGAACAAATCTTCTTTACAGATTTTCCCCTCTTTTTCTGGCGGCAGCAAAGAATCTTCATCAACCTTGGTCCAATTTAAATACCAGTATTCGCATTCATAATATGTCCCGTCATAAGAAACTTTCAGATTAGCAGTTTTCCTTGTACATTGTTCCTTAATAAACGAGTAGTCTGTTTCAGAGCTGTCTTTCTGCGCTTCACTTGAACTACTCATGGCACTGGAACTTTGCACAGCCGGAGCCGTTTTTTTACTAGACGATGAAACTTGTGTCGAAGATTCCGAACTTACCGTCGAAGAACTGGAACTTTTTTTCTCTTTTCTTGGGCTCCTTTTTAAATAGTAGGTCTCGCCGTTTTCTTCTTTGCAAACGCAATCATCAAATGTCCAATCGCTCAAACTAGCAACCCAATCCTTGAAATCTCCGGCACTTCCTATCCTATGCTTACACCCAGAAATATCAGTCCAAATATGCTTAGTTCCACTTTCAGTGGAAATTTCCATTTCAATACGGTTATTAGATTCACTGAAACTAGAAGACACGCAATTTGCAAAAAAGGAGAACATATTACGCATGTACATAGACATATAGTCACAGAGACCATCTACGACATAACTGCTGTCAGAAAGGTCGGTCGTCCAAGAATCCTCCTCCGTAATGCCATATTTGTCATGGCAATATGCGGAGTTATCATACGAATCGGAATCATCCTGTTTTTCAGATGAACTGGAGCTAGAAGTTTCAGAGCATCCTGCAAAAAAAAGCACAAGGGAGCCTATCGCCAACAATTTTTTCACGGTCCTACTCCTTTTTCACGCTATTTCTTCTTTGCAATGCGCTTTGCGCGCACGCCTTCGACAATCGGGCGTATAATCACAGCAAGGTTCATCGCAGAACCGATTAGAATCAAGGCGCTGGCGGCATAGATGCCGACTCCGGGATCCACCTTCAGCATCGGGATTCCCAAAGACGAGCACAACCCTCCTAGTTGCATCAGCATGGCCCACAGCGAGAACATGGCCAGCATGCCCATCGTCAAGGAACCGAGTGGCGAGATAAAGGCGAACGCCGCAGCAAGCAGCACCGCAATCGCAATTCCCCATAGGTACGTCATCGGTTCCATCTTCGGGAAATTCGGCATCACCGCAGTAAGTTTTTTCTGCGTTGCCTCGTTCTTGTCAATCATGTTATGCAACTGCTTGGAAGCATCGGGAGCAAGAGCCTTGTCCAAATCTATCCCTGTCGCAAGTTCGTAAACGCTTGCCTCCAGAATCGGTTTTGTTTTCGACTCATCCAAAGAGCACGACACATTCGCGAGCGGCATCAACAACGCAAGCAACACGAGCAAATAAGGGACTGCCGCTAACTTCTTGAAAAACTTGAATTCCTTCGAATCCTTGAGGGAATTTTCGGTTTGTTTTTTTTCCACTTTATTTTCCATTCTTTTTCTTGATTACATCTTGGGGGAACACACAGCGGAACCCGATTCTATCGGACCAGTAGCGCGGATCTTCGTCATCAGATTCAACGAGGTTTATGTCTTTTTCGCTATCCTTCCAGGAACCGCCCTTGAACACTTTCAGGTACCCGAACATGGAACCGCTCGGGTTGGATTTTTCCATCCAGAACGCAATCGGGAAATGCTTGTCGCGAGTCCATTCGGCCACGTTACCCGACATGTCGTAAATACCCCAGGCGTTCGGTTTTCTCTTGCCCACAGGCTGCGGGCCATAGGCTTCAGATTCCTTGCCGAGCTTGTAGGAATTGTCCCTGTAAACCGCATAGTTACTAGGATCGGGGACATCGTCCAAGACCCAGAGCGCCCCTTCGTTGTTGTCGGCGCGGCCAGCAAATTCCCACTGGGCTTCGCTAGGCAGGTCACCACCCAACTGTTCACAGAATTCCTTCGCGACCGTCCACGTCACATTGTGTACGGGCTTTTCGTCGCCCTTGAACTTGGAGCGGTCTTCGACACGTTGAGCAGAATCGCGACGGGCCATCGTCGTGGCAAAGAATTTCTGCGTCACTTCTGTCACGTGAATTGCAAACGGAGACATGCCCACCACGCGGCCCTTGTAACGGAACGAACCGGAATCGACCATCACGACATCACCGCGGAATGCATCATGGATAACGCGAGAATCTTCGGAAGAAGAAGACGGCGGGATAACGATTAACTCGGGAACAGAAGAAGAGGAGGAAACCGGCTGTGCCGACGAAGAAGACTCGACAGGCTTCGGATGCAGCCAATCCTGAACTTCCGGCTGGCGCAAAATATAGGTCGGCAAAATGAAGTCCCCTTCGCTCGGGTAAATCTGCCCGTTGAACTCGAATTCCATTTTCACATAGCGGTAATGGTGGCGGCTAGAAACTTTATCGTTCTGGTATATCCAGACCGGCTTGTCGTTCTGGAGTGTGACAATCATGTTCACCTTACCGTTCCGAATAAGGGCAATCAAGTTTTCAGTATCGATTCCCTGAGCCTTGCCAGTCCACCGGAAATCATAGCGGTCGCCAGGGTGACCAATGACAAGCTCAATCTTTTCAGCCGGGACCTGAGGAACTGCCGGCTGGGCTACAGGTTCAGCTTCTTGCGGTGCTACCGGAGCCTGAGCCTCCTGAAGCGGGGCGGGCGAATTCGTCGGATCGGGAGTCTGAACCGCAGCAGGGCTCAGTTCCGCAGAATATTCCGGAATGGCAATCGGGTAAACCGGGTTCACGGTGTTCGGCCACACATACATGCGGCTGGGCAACGCCTGCAAACTGTCGAACTTGTGCTTGAAGGCAGCATCCAATTCGGCAACACCCGCCATCCGGCCCTTCTGCCACATGGCGTATGATTCATTTCTCTTCGAAGTATAGCGGGCTACATAGTTACGATATTCAGGAGAAGTCGGCGACACCATAAGGCCAGCGGCACTCACCTGCTTCGGATAAATTTTATAGAAGTCAGACGAATCGACGGACTGGCCCTGCGCTTGCAGTTCAGCCACAAAACGGTCGTAAAGTTCTTCCGTTTCCTGGAGGTTCGCTGCGGCATCCAGAGACTGCTTATTGACGGAGAGTTTCGGAGTCGCAACCGTCGAACCGGTCACAGGAATAAGTTTCGGGGAAAGTTTCTGGACCGAAGACGGCTTGATTGAAACAATCTCCGCATAAGGCATGCTGCCATTCTTCATGTAGATAAAGGTATAGAGCCCGGGATCGACGGGATGCAAATAATGCGCGCCCTTCTTGACCGAAATATCTTCGGACACAATTTCAACCTTGTCGTCGGCACGGTCCAGTTCGATAATGGCCGGGGTCTCGTTTTCCTTCAACATCTGCCAGCGGCCGTTCTTATAAAAGTACAGCTTGGGCAAGCGGGTAGAATAAATGTATTCCTTGTCAAAATAGACATCCGTTTCGTCTTGGAACGCCTTGGTGTTCAATGCGGCATAAAAACGCATCAAGACGACTTCGCCCACCTTCAACCGGTTTTCCGAAAGGCTAAATGCATGGACGTTCTTGAAATTTTCAGGATTAATTTTTCCGACAAACCACTTGTATTCCTTTGCGCCCTTCTTCTGGCGAAGGTACATGGCATTTTCCTTGAGCGGGAATCCCGGCTGGATAGAAAGAGCATTTTTCTCCAGCTCGATAATCTGGCCAGCCGTCGGTTCCATCTTGGCGCCAACCTTGAACTTGTCCAAAGTAATCTTATAGTTGTTATCGCCGGCAGCAAAAAGACATGCCGGCACAACTAAAAGCAACGCAAACAAATGAAGGAAGCGCATAAAAACTCCTTTGTGGTCTTACGGACTAAAGATATATTTTTGCTTACATGAAAGTTACAGAACAGTCCCATTTGCCCCCATATTGAGCAAATATCCGCCTTTTTCGCCACCCACGGGGCCCAATTCCACCTTCCAGTCGGCCAGGCGGATGATATCGGGGTGGTGTTCGATGACGATGACGGTATCGCCACGGGCCGAAAGTTTACGCAACATGTTCCAGAGAATCTGGATATCCTTGAGGTGGAGCCCTGTAGTCGGTTCGTCGAGCAGGTAGACCATTTCTTGGGCAGGTTTGCGGGCAAGTTCTGCCGCCAGTTTGAGGCGCTGGGATTCGCCGCCACTAAGCGTGGTGACGGACTGGCCGAGCTTTACGTACGGGAGGCCCACATCGCGCAAGCATTCCAGTTTCGGCAAAATTTTCGGCTGGTCTTTGAAGAACTCACAGGCTTCGGCGACGCGCATGTCGAGCACGTCGGCGATGTTCTTGCCCTTGAAGGTGACGGTGAGGGTTTCCTGATTGTAGCGCTTGCCGCCACAGACGTCGCAGACTTCCCATACGTCAGAGAGGAAGTGCATCTCGATGGCAACTGCACCGCGGCCCTCGCAGGCCTCGCAGCGGCCGCGGGCCAAGTTGTAGCTGAACCGCCCGTAATCGAAACCCTTCAACTTGGCCTGCGGCAACTTGGCGAACAGCCTACGGATGTCGTCAAGTACGCCCGTGAAACTCGCGGGCGTGCTGCGAGGCGTCCCCGAAATCGGACTCTGGTCCACCAGCAACACTTCACCGCTTTGCTTCTTGCGACCGCGGGCCTGGAACTTCTTCTTGAGGCGCGGGAAAATTTCGTCCATGACCATGGAACTCTTGCCCGAACCCGACACGCCGCAGACTACGCTAATCGCGCCCTTCGGGAACTTTACAGATAAATTCTTCAAGTTATTGTGCTTGAGCTTTTCGAACTCGTAGAACTCTGTAGAATCCGTGATGAGCCTTGCGGCAATCTCGTTCGCCATCGGGATGGTGTGCGTGAGGTACTTGACCGTCTCGCTGCGCGGGAACTGCTGTAAGGCGTAAGGCTTGGAAAGCTGTGCGGGAGAGCCCTCGGCGACGACCTCGCCACCGAACTCACCCGCCGCCGGGCCCATGTCAATGATGTGGTCGGCAGCCTGCATCATCTTCATGTCATGTTCAACGACCACGAGCGTATTGCCGAGGTCGCGCAGGCGGTAAAGCGTATCGAGCAGCATGGCGGTATCGCTTTCGTGCAAGCCCACCGTGGGTTCGTCAAGCACGTAGAGCACGCCTTCGAGGCCGCTACCAATCTGGCTTGCAAGGCGGATTCTCTGCGATTCGCCACCGGAGAGCGTATCGCCTGCGCGGTCGAGGCCAATGTAGCCAAGGCCCACGCCCTTCAAGAAATTGAGACGACCGACAATTTCGCGAAGCAAGGGTTCTGCAACCGTCATCTTGCCATCGGCATTCTTGTCGCCCTTGAAGTTATCGCGCTTGAAATTCTCGTTGCTGAACCATTCGTAAGCCTGGGCAATGCTCATGTGGTTCACGTCCATGATGTTCTTGTCGCCGATGCGCACCGCGAGATATTCGGGTTTCAAACGTTCGCCATGGCAGTCCGGGCAAACATGACCATCGGAATCGTGACCGAGGCCAAGACAAGATTCACAAGCGCCCCAGTGCGTGTTGAAACTGAAATGCTTGGGATTGAGCGCAGAATCCATGTACCAGCCACAATCCGGGCAGCCCGGCTTTTCGGAGCACGCAAGGCGGCTTCCCATCTCGTCTTCCACGTATAGGATTCCGTTGCCGTCGCGGTAGCCGCGCTCAAACGCTTCTACCAAACGGGCGCGGTTTTCTTCTTTCACCACGACCGTATCGACGACGGCGAACAACTGCTTTTCGCGAGTCGGGATTTTCGGCAGCGGAAGTTCCACGAGTTTGTCGCCGAAATAAACCTTGCGATAGCCCTTCTCGGTAAGAATCTTGGAAAGCTTCAGCACATCCTTGATTTCAAACGGAGCAAGGACCGTAACCTTTTTATTCAGGTTGCGGTCAAAAGCAAACTGCATCAGGTCGCCCGCGCTGTACGAAGCCACGGGCTTCCCGCATTTCAAGCAATGCGGGGTCCCGACCCTCGCCCAGAAAATGCGGAAGTAGTCATAAATCTCGGTGAGGGTCGCGACCGTACTGCGCGGGCTCTTGCTCGCACTCTTCTGGTCAATCGCAATCGCCGGCGCCAAGCCCGAAATGGAATCGATGCTCCCGTGGTCGGGGCGTCCCAAGAAGCGACGGGCATACGTACTTAAAGTTTCGACAAAGCGGCGCTGGCCTTCGCTGAACAGCGTGTGGAACGCAAGGCTCGACTTGCCCGAGCCCGACACTCCCGTCACCACCGTGAGCTTGTGGCGCGGAATCGTCACGTCGATGTTCTTCAAGTTATGCTTGCGGGCGCCATGCACCTCGATATCGAGCGAGAGGTCTTCGCCGCCCTTGAGCGTACGGTCAAAGTGGTGGTTTTCGCCATGCTTTTTCGCTAGCACCGGCGCGAGATAGCGGCCCGTCTCGGATTTCTTGCTCTTCGCAATCTGTTCGGGCGTTCCCGTCGCAATCACGCGACCACCGTGGATACCAGCATCCGGGCCCAAGTCGATAATCCAGTCAGCGCACTTGATCACGTCCAGGTTGTGTTCGATAATCACGACGCTATTGCCGAGACTGCGCAAGCGATTTAGGCAATCCATGAGCTTGCGGATGTCTTCAAAGTGTAAGCCCGTCGTCGGTTCATCTAGCAGGTAGAGCGTCTTGCCTGTACCCGGGCGGCGCAATTCGGAGGCAATCTTGATTCTCTGCGCCTCTCCCCCGCTCAGCGTTGTTGAAGGCTGGCCTAGAGTAAGGTAGCCAAGGCCCACTTCCACGAGCAAGTTCAGCGGTTGTGCAATCTTCGGGATGTCCTTGAAGAATTCCGCCGCATCGGCAATGCTCATGTCGAGAATTTCGGAGACGTTCTTGCCCTTGAAATAAACTTCGCGCGTTGCGTCGTTGAATCGCTTGCCGCCGCAGACTTCGCAAGTTACCTGCACGCTCGGCAAAATGTGCATGTCCACGATTTTCACGCCCGCGCCTTCGCACGCATCGCAGCGGCCGCCCTTCACGTTGAAGCTGAAACGGCTCTTGCTGTAACCGCGAATCTTGCTTTCTTCCATGCTCGCGAAAAGGTCGCGCACATCGTCCCAAATCTTGGTGTAGGTCGCCGGGTTGCTTCGCGGCGTGCGGCCAATCGGCGTCTGGTCGATTTCAATCACCTTGTCGATATTCTCGAGGCCTTCCAGGTGGTCGAACTTTCCGACCGGTTCTTCGGCGTTATAGAATATGCGGGCCAATTCGCGACGCAAAATCTGGTTAATCAGCGTACTCTTGCCGGAGCCCGAAACGCCCGTCACCACGGTCAACGCACCATCGAGCGGAATTTCGACATCGATATTCTTCAGGTTGTTTTCGGCGGCACCGCAAATCTTGAGTTTCGGCGTATTCTTGTCAATCTTCTTTCGCTTCTCGGGAATCTCGATTGCCTTGCGTCCGCTCAAGTACGCCCCCGTCAGCGAAGCCTTGTTCTTCTCAAGCTCCTCGACGGTCCCAGCCGCAATCACACGACCGCCTTCCACGCCAGCACCCGGCCCCACGTCAATCACGCAGTCCGCATGGCGCATCGTGTCTTCGTCGTGTTCCACGATAATCAGGGAGTTGCCCTGCGCGCGCAAATGCTCCAGCATCCCGAGCAACTTATCGTTATCGCGCGGGTGGAGCCCGATGCTCGGCTCGTCAAGCACGTAAAGCACGCCCTGCAGGCCAGCACCCACGGCGCTTGCAAGCCTTATGCGCTGAGCCTCGCCACCGCTCAATGTGGACGCCTTGCGGTTAATCGTCAAATAACCGAGCCCGACCGCATTCAAGAAACTCAAACGTCCGCGAATTTCCTTCAGAATTTCCTTGCCGATTCGCTTTTCCTTTTCGGACAAGTCAAGCTTGTTGAAAAACTCCACCGACTTCTCGACGGACCATTCCGTCATCTCGGTCAAATTATGCCCGTGGAACGTGACCGCATTCGCCGTGCGGTTGATGCGCGTGCCGTGACATTCGGGGCAGACGCCAATCTGCATATACTTGCGGAAGTGGTAGATGTGCCACATGTCCCACAATTCCTGCATAATCGGGATAATGCCGCGTTCCGATTCGCTCGGCGTGCCGTACAGTACGGCATCCTGCTGCGCCTTCTTAAGCTTGTTCCACGGCGTATCGAGCGAAAAATGCATCTCGTTCGCGATGTTCCTCAAGTTGCGGCGACCGAAATCGCTGAAAATCAGCGTACCGTCGTCCTTCTTGATGGTCGCGATACAGCCTTCCTTGATGGACTTCGTCTTGTCCGGGATAATCAAGTCCAGGTCGAACTTGTAGCTTTCGCCCATGCCCTTACACGCGGGACAGCGTCCCTTCGGGTCGTTAAAGCTGAAGAACCGCGGTTCCAGTTCCGGGATGGAGATGCCGCACTTGGGGCAAGCGAGCAGCGTACCCTGCAGGCGGTATTCTTCCTTCGCCTCGGCGCCATCCTTGCCCGGCGCGGCCAGCAAGAAACTCACCAACTTTCCATCAGTCAGCTTCAGCGCACCTTCCAGCGCCTCGCGCAGGCGGCTCATGTTCTTGCGTTCAAGCGACAAGCGGTCAATCACCGCTTCAATCGTGTGCTTCTCGTAACGCACAAGCGCCGGAACATCTTCCAGGCGGTAAATCGTGCCATCCACGCGGGCTCGCACAAAGCCGTTTTCCTTGAGTTCAGCGAGTTCCTTGCGGTATTCGCCCTTGCGCTCCTGCACAATCGGTGCCATCATCGTAATCTGCTTGCCCTCGTCGCTCACATACAAATTATCGACAATCTGGTCCACCGTCTGGGCCTGGATCACGCGCCCGCAATCGGGGCAATGCGGCACACCGAGACGCGCAAAAAGCAAGCGGTAATGGTCCAAAATCTCAACCACCGTACCCACCGTCGAACGCGGGTTGCGGTTCACCGTCTTCTGGTCAATCGAAATCGTCGGCGAAATGCCGCGCACGCTTTCCACCTCGGGGTGCTTCATGCGGCCGATGAACTGGCGCGCATACGCCGAGAGCGACTCCACGAAGCGCCTCTGGCCTTCCTGGAACACCGTATCGAACGCGAGGCTCGACTTGCCCGAACCCGACACTCCAGTCACCACCACGATGGAATCGCGGGGAATGGAAAGGTTCACATGGCGTAGGTTATGCTCGTGCGCGTCGCGTATTTCGATAGACTTGGTCATGTCCCGCAATATAGAAAAAGACGGCATAGCCGTCTAAAAATTAGTGTACAAATGTATAGATTTTACATATCTATTCCCTTTCCTTAGGTTTAGACGGTTCCGGAGCCGGACCGGGGTCAATTTCGTAGATAACCTCTTTAAACCTAATATACTTGATGTCCTTGTATTCCAAAGGCAAACCAAACCAGTGATCACTAAAACACACGCATTTCGTAACCATTCCCAGTCCACCATATTCAATTTCCAGCGTATCGCCGGAAAGCGTGTAGACGAGAATCGGTGTAACTTTGCAGTAATCACTCACTTTGGGAATCATAATCTGGTCATTGCCCGCAGAATCCTGGACAATATACGCCTTGGGCAATTCCTCGGATGCGCGATCCGTTTTGCCTGCAGCCGCGAAAATTTTCCTTGCCAATGCTTCTCTATTTTGGCTTTCGAATGCATCATCGAAAGGTGAACCCACACATTCCCCAAGCCTAAAGGCAGTCGCCGTATTTTCGTTCTCGGTCGTTCCCGCCTCGTTTGGAGAATCGGAGCAGGCAAAAACCAATGCTGCAACGCAAATTATTAAATATTTCATTTCATTCATATTTACCTACCCTTTTTGATTTCAGAAGTGCACACTTTATCCGTAAGCGGGAACATCTGTAAATTAAACTGATAAACCTGTTCTATTTTTTTGCATCCATTCGCGATGGAAACAATCCTTTTGCGGAACGCATCAATCTCCTTGACAATACGGTCGTATGTCGGCCTGTCGACCCCCATGGTAACGCTCGAAAAATTGCGTTCTTCTATAGGATCATTGGCAATGGACTGTACCGCGAACTCGGCCATTTTCTTGTTCATTGCACGTATGGCAAGCGGGATAGCCTCCTTGGACCCCTTGACCGCCTTTTCAGTTTGTTCGTACGTGCCGTCACTTTTTTTCCGGAGCAAATCCACCTTGACGAGAAATTGCAAAGCTTCACGGACATCGACAACCGTCGCACCACCCCTTATTTTAGAAGCAATCTCGCTAAAAGCCGCCTTCGGCATGGCAGGAGCAAGTTCACGCACAATCGGGCAAACGGGAGATTCGTAATAATGGAGCATATCGGCGTCGATAATGCGAATTTTGTTCATGCGAGCTTCGCGTTCTAGCTCCTTGAGCGCCAATTCCTTTTCACTGTCGGTTTTCGCGTTTCCGAATTTTACGAGCAGCGTAAAATAAGTGCAATCGAACCCTTCGAGACCCATGGCACGCGACACTTTAGCAATTCCCGGTTTGCTCAAGCGAGTCTTGCCGTCACAGACCAACTTGAGGTACGTCGGCGAAACGAATCCGGAAAGGCTAGCGAATTCCCTCCAAGTAAAATACGAACACCTCTTGCGTTCTTCGTAGAAGTCTCGCATATATTGGCGATAATCTCTATATTCGACAATTGATTTCATATTCTAAAAAATAATACAAAATTGGCCATATTGCATAGAAAAATTAGATTTTTTCAACAATTATTTTATTCAAAACAAAAATATGATACAAAAACATGCAATAAACGGAAATCCCATTTCAGCCATCCATAAAGTAGGGCGAACCACGACCAACAGACCCACGTGAGTTCGATTTCCGCTTGACGGAATTGGCCAAATAACGTATATTTGGCTCACCTAATGGGGATATAGCTCAGTTGGTAGAGCGACAGGTTCGCAATCTGTAGGTCATGGGTTCGACTCCCACTATCTCCACTCGAAAGGCCGGCATCATCGCCGGCCTTTTGCATTTGCCCCTTTTTTGCCCGTTCTTTGTATATTTTTTTATTACACAGGGTATTATTAAACGTCTTTTTACCTTACACGCGTTCCCGCACCCATTGAATATATATATTCACACTATGCAACAACGTTTTAAGCCCCGCGACCTTTTTATTGAATCGGGCTATGGTCCAAACTTTGGTGACCAGCTCATTCACAATGCTTATCGTCAACTTTTTGAAGGCGACCCCGTCGACGAGCGAGTCTGTTTCGACGCCTCCGACGACATGTCGTACATTATCGACATTGGTCACGACGATATCCGGTCCGAGGGCATGAGCTACGGGATGTTCATAACGGCTTTGACAGACCACCCCGAAATGTTCCAGAAACTTTGGAACTTCTCTCGCAGGTACCTGTACAACTCCGACGGCCCGCACAAGGGCTACTTCTCCTGGCAAGTTTCCACCACCGAATTTACCATGATGGACCCGGGTGCCGCACCGGACGGCGAGGAATACTTCGCCATGGCGCTCCTCATCGCGGCAAAGCGGTTCAACCGCCCCGACTATTTCGACGACGCCCTCAAGCTCATCAACGACATCAAGTACAAGCCGGTCAACGAACTCGTGGGCCCCATGATCGACCCCGAACGGAAACTGGTCAAGTTCTCCCCGGTCCTCGGCAACGACTTCACCGACCCGAGCTACCATACGCTAGCCTTCTACCGCGCCTTCGCAGAAGCGACCGGTGACAACACCTGGCTCGATGTCGCGGCATGCAGCCTCGAATACCTGAAAAAGGCAGCCCACCCCATTACGGCACTCTTCCCGGACTACTCCGAATACGACGGCACGCCCAAGGCCATGCCCTGGTTTCCCGAGAGCGACAACTTCAGCGGCGACGCATGGCGCGTAGCGCTTAACCTGAGCCTCGACTACGCCCTGTTCCACACGGACGAGGCCGAACGCGAAATCTGCACCCGCCAGCTGCATTACTTCAACGACCGCAGGCCCTACCTCTCGGACTACGCTGTCGACGGTTCCCCGTACCCGCGCCAAGGCCGCAACGCGACTCCTGGCCTTATTGCCATGAACGCGGCAAGCGCACAAGTCTTGCCAGTCGGGAGTGCGCTTATTGAGCCGTTCGTCGCAGACCTTGCGAACCTAGCCGTACCCATCCGCTTCTGGCGGTACTACGATGGCATGTTGTACCTCATCGGGTTGCTCGCTGCAACCGGCAGAATCGAAATCTGACGGCCAGCCCAAGAACAAGCGATTAAAATTTGTACAAAACAGACAAATTTACGACGAAAACGAATTTTTAAACTAGATTTCATATAAGGCCGCTATACAATAGCCTCGGCCAAAAAAGGAGTTGCTTATGAAAAACAAGTTCGTTTACCCCCTCTTGGCAATCGCCGCAGCCCTCGTGCTGACCGGTTGCGAAGAAGTCCGCGTCGAAAAGTTCCCGAGCGGAGCTGTCCGTTTCGAGACCACCTATGTCAAGGACAAGAAGCAGGGACTCGAAAAGGAATACTACGAAAGCGGTATTCTCAAGCGCGAAACGAACTACGAAGCAGACCGTCGCCAGGGATTGACAAAGGAATACTACGAAGACGGCACGCTGCAAGCCGAGTTCCCCTACGAGAACGGCTATATCGAAGGCACCGTCAACCGTTACCACAAAAACGGCAAACTCGCCTCCAGCGCCCTCTACAAGCAAAATAAGCAAGTTGAATTCGGCAAATACCTAGACGAAAACGGCGAACCCGCCACCAGCGGCAGCTACAAGGACCCGCGTGACGGCTACGCCTACGAATGGGTGCGCATCGGCACGCAGCTCTGGACCGCCGAGAACATCAACTACGCGACAGCAAGCGGATCGCTCTGCTACCAGTGCAACCACTGGGGCCGTCTCTACGACTTCGAAAACGCCCAGAAGGCATGCCCCGACGGATTCCACATGCCGAGCAAGGAAGAATGGCAAGTTTTGCTCGACTTCGCGGGCAAGGAACCCGGCATGAAGTTGAAAGCCGGCTACGGCTGGGACCCCATCAAGGGAACCGCCGAACGTGGCAACGGCAAGGATGAATTCGGGTTTGGCGCCAAGGCCGGCGGTGCACACTTCGCCAAGAGCGACGTGCCGCTCAAGGAACGCAAACTCGAAGAAGCCGGGCAGAAGGCCTACTTCTGGACAAGCGAAGGCGAAGTCCTCACGTTCGTCACGAACAAGAACACCGCCAAGTTCGAAAAGTTCAATCCCGAATTCGGCGCCAGCCTCCGCTGCCTGAAAGATTAACTTTTAGCTGGTATAACTAACAAAGCCCCCGGTATTGAACCGGGGGCCTATTTTTTACTCAGAGCGAAGCGACCTCAAAGGGCCGCAAGGCCCGATCTCATGCCTCAAAGCTCTACGTCGTATATTCCGCGTTGATCTTCACGTAGCCGTAGCTCAAGTCGCAAGTGAATGCGCTTGCAGATGCCTGGCCGATGTTGAGCACGAGCGTTACTTTGTACTCACGCTGGCGGACCACGGCATGCAGGGCAGCCATCTGGGCTTCGTCAAGCTGGATGGGACGGCCGCCTTCGAGCACCTTCACGTCGCCAAAGTACAAGTCGGTATGTTCGGCCACCATGTTGCAGCCACTGGAACCGGCACTGCTGAGAATACGGCCCCAGTTCGGGTCTTCGCCGAACATGGCGCACTTCGCAAGGTTGGATGTACCGATAAAGCGTGCCATGCGGAGCGCTTCTTCGTGGCTTTCGGCCTTCTCGATGCGCAGTTCGATAAGCTTGGTAGCACCTTCACCGTCGCGCACGATATCCTTCGCGAGGCTCTGCATAATGAGCATGAGTGCCGCACGGAATTCGCCCTGTTCGGAGAGGCTCAGGTCTTCGTAGCGGAGTCCGCTCATGCCGTTTGCAAGCAGGATGCAGGTGTCGTTGGTGCTGGTGTCGCCGTCGACGGTAATCGCGTTGAAGGAGTCGGCGATGTCGGCACGGAACTCCGCGAAAAAGTCGATGGGGAGAGAAATGTCAGTCGTAATGAAGGCAAGCATCGTCGCCATGTTCGGGTGAATCATGCCCGAGCCCTTGCAGGCGCCGCCAATCGTCACCACGCCTTTCTCGGTGTGGATTTCCACGGCATGGCTCTTAAGTGCCAAGTCCGTCGTGAGGATGGCACGGCCGAATTCTTCGGAAGCGTCGGCGTGAAGCTTTTCTACGAGTTTCGGAATACCCGCTTCGATCTTGTCCATCGGCATCAGGTGACCAATCACGCCGGTGCTGCACACGAGCACGCTCTTCGGGGCGAGATTCAAGGCTTCTTCGGTGAGGGTCGCCATGCGTTCGGCATCCTTGTAACCCTGTTCGCCAGTACAAGCGTTCGCGTTACCGCTGTTCACGACAACGGCCGTCGCAAAGTGGGCATGTTCAAGCGCTGCCTTGTCGTACAGGACCGGAGCCGCCTTCACCTTGTTCGTCGTAAAGACCGCAAAGCAGCGTGCGGCCTTCTCGCTCCTGAGGAGCGCCATGTCGGCGTTTCCGCTAGCCTTGATGCCAGCGCAGATTCCAGCCGCGGTGAATCCCTTCGGGGAACAGACACCGCCTTTTTCCAAGATATTGTACATACCATCTCCTAAAAAGAAGCCATCTTCATCATTGGGGGCAAAACAAAAGCCCGATAAATTTTTACCTTGTAGAGCATGGAAAAGAAGATCCCGTTTACACAAGAAGCCTATGACCAGCTCGTCAAGGACCTCAATAATTTAAAAAATGTAGAACGCCCCCGCGTCCTGCAAGAACTCATTGACGCCCGTGCACAAGGCGATTTAAGCGAAAACGCAGAATACCATGCGGCCAAGGAACGTCTCGCCGCCATCGACAACGTGGAACTGCCCAAGTTGCAGGACCAGCTCGCCCGCGCCGAAGTCGTCGCCTTTGACGCCACCTCCGACACCATCAAGTTCGGAGCGACCGTCACCGTCAAGAACATCAAGACCAAGCGCGACGTCGTCTACCAGCTCGTCTCCCCCGAAAGCGTCGACGCCCTGAACGGCAAAATCAGTTTCAAGAGCCCCATCGGGGCGGCCCTCATGGGCAAGAAGCGCGGCGATACCGTCGAAGTCACGACCCCGAAGGGTGTCAACAAGTTCGAAATCATCGACTTCAAGTAATACAATTCCATGATTGTAGCGCTCATCGGAGACGACCAGTTTCTCAAGGACCAGCGGATAGAGAAGTTTCTGTCCGATTCCTTGGGTGACCGAAAAAGTGACCCCCTGGCCAAGCAGATTCTGTACGCCACGGACACAAACATTGCCTCCGTAGCCGACATCGTCATCGAATCGTGCGGCTCGGTATCCATGTTCGCCCCAGAACAGGCTATTGTCGTGCGCAAGGCCGAAGCCCTCAAAGCCGACGACTGCAAGAGCCTCGCAAAGTGGCTCTCGACCTCGCCGGATTGCAAGTTGCTGTTCGACTTCGAAAAACTGGCCGCCACGACGGAACTGTACAAGGCGCTCAAGAAGGCTGCCGAAATCGAGAAATTCGATGTTCCCAAGCAGTATAAAATGGCCGAATGGATATCTTCGGTGATTCCCGGCCACTTCAAGAAGCCCATCGACCCGGCAGCAAGCAACTACCTTGCCGAAGCTCTCGGGACCGACACAAAGCTCGTGTGCGAGGAAGTGGAAAAGATCCTGCTCTTCGCACCAGACGCACCGAAAATCACGCTCGACCTCGTGAAAACCATGGTCGTCCCGCAGCGCGAACTCATCGCCTACGAAATCCAGGAATCCTTCGGACAACGGAATGCCAAGGAATACACGCGCAAGCTCAACGAGATGCTCAACAACGGCGTGAACGCCGTCCAGATTGTCGCATCGCTCTACAGCTACACGCTGGATTTGCTCAACACCGCATCGCTGCTCGCCAAGGGCATGGGCCCCAAGGACATCGCCCAGAAACTCGGCAAGAACGACTTCATCTTCAACGTCAAAGGCAAGGCACCCGAAAATGCACGCCGCTGGGGCAAGCCGCTCCTCTGCCGCGTTCTGCGCAGGCTTGCCGACCTCGACTACGAAATCAAGAGTGGCAAGTGCAGCACCCGCACAAGCCAGGAACTCGCACTCGCTGCATTAGTAGTGAGATAGTGGAGAGCTATGAGGTGTGAGGCCGCTCGAACCTCGTGCCTCGAGCCTGGAGCCTAGCCCCATTCACCATAAAAAAAACGCGCCATAAGGCGCGTTCTCAATTTTCAAACCCGAATTACTGCCAGTCGCCTTCGCCTGCTTCAGGAGCCGGGGCTTCCGGAGCGGCAGGAGCTTCTTCCACAGTCTCTTCGACCATTTCCGGTTCAGCAACATTCTCGACAGGAGCAGCTTCCGGAGCTTCGGCAGCAGGTTCTGCGGACGGAGCAGGAGCATCAACAACTGCGCTAGTAGGAACCGGTTCCGGCTTGGAGGAATTGTTCGAAGTTTTCTGGCCAGAAATTTCCTGCGTCGGTTCCGAGAGATCGATGTTGCCGATGTAGTTGCGGATGATTCTCGGAGTCACAAAGATCACGAGGTCCTTCTTGGCAACAGACTTCTTGGTGTACTTGAAGAGGTTGCCGAGGATAGGAATGTCCTTGAGGAACGGGATACCGCTTTCGGATTCCTGGGCTTCGTTACGGGTCAAGCCACCAATCACAACCGTCTCACCGTCGGCCACCACGACCTTCGTCTTGGCTTCCTGCGTACTGATGACGATTTCGCCCTTGGAGTCGTAGTCATAGGAGTTGTTTTCCGGATGGAGGTCCAGGAGGATGCGGTTGTCACCGGAAACGTGCGGAGTCACCGTCAGCTTGATACCGGTTTCGACGAGCTGCGTAGAAGATTCGCCACTATCGTCAATCACACGGATAGAAACCTTGTCACCCATGAACACCAAAGCTTCGGTGTTGTCGAGGGTAGAAACCTGCGGGCTGGCAAGAACTTCGGTCGAAGCGTCGCCCATCAAGTTGGTAATGGCCAGCTGGAGATGGTTATCCAGAACGCTCGTCGTAATGGCAGTAGAAGCGTTGGCAACAGCCGGAGTCACGCCCTTGTTCGGGAAAGACTGGATAGCGGCACTCGTCCTGGTGGATCCGACATCGGAACCCGTCGGCGTACCGGCGACACCCGGAGTAAGGGCGGTTGAGCCCATCGTTGCAGTCCAGTCGACACCAAGTTCGCGAGCCAGTTCGCTGTTCACGACAACGAGCTTCGCGGTAATCATGATTTGCAGGGTTTCGACATCAAGTTCGTCAAGCGCATGGGTCATCTGCTCAATGCGGGCTTCGGTATCGTACACGATGATGGAGTTGGTACGTTCGACCACAGTAATGCGGCCACGGCCAGACTTCATGCTTTCGAGCACCTTGACCAATTCGTTCGCTTCGGCATGATTCACCTGGAAGTTCTTACGGACAAGCGGAGCGTTCTGCTCGGCCTGGCTTTCTTCTTCAGCAATCTTTTTCTGCTTCGCCTGGTAAGTCGCAAGTCTCTGGATAGTGATGTACTTGTCCTGAATGAGCCAAGTCAAATCGTTCAGTTCGCAGATAATGTCGAGGGTTTCCTGCCAAGTCTTCTTTGTCACCTTGAGGCTCATCTTGCCCTTCACATCGGGAGCAATCAAGATGTCCACACCGGCAATCACGGACACGGAGCGGAACACGGCTTCGTAGTCCATATCGACAAAGTTGAAATCATACAGTTTCTTGTTGGGAGCCATCGACCCCTCGGCAGGGGCAGCCCAGACGGTCATGCACATACCAGCCGCCAGAAGAAGAACCGTCAGTATTTTCGTCAGTTTTTTCACTTTTGACCCCCAAATTTATCGGGAAGACCCATAGAGTAGCGACGGCTCACACCAAATTCTTGAATGAGGAAGAGCACATCTGTTTGTGTAATTTTAAGAACTTTGCCATTGAGAATCTTGTCGCCTTCCTTGATGGTGTACGAGATGGAAGGATTCTTGGACTCGACAAGAATAGCCATCGGCACTTCGGATTCCCAAATGATACCCACCAGTTCAACCTGGTCGATATTGATACCTTCTTCCACCAGGCCCTTGATTTCGACAAACGGGTCGCGGCGGCCGAAGGAACTATAGATAATACGATCTTCATAAAGGGACTCGAGCATGCTACCGCTCTGGGCAACACCATCCTGCAAGTTTTCACCCCTTTCCTTGTCAACCTGCTTCAAGAGTTCGATCTGCACAGAGGACAGTTCGTCGAAGAAGCTCACGGCGCGGCGGTTCACATAACCCACGCGATTATCAAACTGGACCTTGCGATAGAGGCCAACCAGATCAAGGCTCACGAGGCGGTCGCCAAACACAAGACGCTTCACGACCTGTGCATTCTCGTTAGGCGCCGTATAGAATTCCGTTTCGTCGGCAACCACGATAAGTTCGCGGACAACCGGACGCAGGTGGAACGTCTGGGCGGCAGAGACAATCTTGTTGCTGCCCGGCTCGTAACCCTTCACAAATTTATCGAAGGAACGGCCCTCATCGGAAGGCTTCACCCAGTTACGCGTATAGATACCATCCGGGCGAGCGGTCCAGAACACGAATCCATCCTTCTTCAAAGAAGACTCGGGCGCCTGCAAAATCAGGGCACCTTCCTGCACGAGCATTACTGGGTTTGCACCGGACTGCAACTGGATTTGGAGACCGTTGGCACCCCAGCCCACCGACTTCACGAGCGAGCTGGAACCAATCTTGAACACGGGAGATTTCTGCGGGCCTTCGAGCGCAACAGTAATAATACCGGTCTTGCCCGGGCCAGCGATGCGGCTAATCCCAATCGGAGATTCGGCAAGCAGGCGGAACTGTTCCATACCGGAGCCAATCAAAACCGTCATTTCCTTGATACCGGGGAGCAATGCAGAAACGGCACCACCTTCCTTGATGGCCTTGTCCAATCTCTTCTGTTCTTCGGCAATCCGCTTTTCTTCTTCGGCGGCGGCCTTCTTGTCGAGCAGGGCCTGTTTCTGGGCAGCCTTCTTCTCTTCGGCCAAACGTTTCTTTTCTTCGATGAGGGCCCTTTCAGCAGCCTTCTTTTCTTCGGCAGCAGCCTTCGCAGCGGCCTTCTTGTCGAGCAAAGCCTGCTTTTCGGCAGCCTTCTTCTCTTCGGCAGCAGCTAGAGCAGCCGCTTTCTTTTCTTCGGCGGCAACCTTTTCGGCTTCCTTCTTCTTACTTGCGTAAAGCTTGGAAAGAATCCAGCCTTTTTCCTTTTCGCCAGAAACTTTCAAGATAAAGTCAGATTTGTCGAGAGCGATTTCGTTCTTGTCACCCGAAATAGCCGGGCCCACAGCCAGTTCGACCTTGAGGAAATCCATACCGCGGAAATTCTCGCGGAACACGCGCATAGAACGAACATACTGCGAAGCAGCGTCCACATCGTAGTTGCCCTCACCCATCGCGAACTTGGATTCAGAGAAGCCCAAAGTTAGCGTCTTTGCAGCGGCGTTATACTTCTGGAAGAACGAAGGAAGGTCGTCGGCACTCGTGAACTGGAACTTCAATGCACAGCCACCAGCACTGCAGGCGAGCTTCACATCCTTAATCGTCGCAGCACTACAGGCAATCGCTGCGCCCAAAACCATCATGAGGATCTTGCTTTTCATCATTTGCCAACCTGCTTTGAAGTGTAGGTGGTCAAGTTAAAGGTCACCGACATGGTGATGGGGGTCCATCCGTGAGTTTCCGCCTTCAGCATTTCCTGCGCGATTCCCGAATAACGGTTCAACCTCAAGTTGGTGATGGCCGTAGGATAGTTGAAGTTGGCGATTTCCGCAAACAGGTAACCCAGCATGTGGTAACCGGAATTGACGGCGATGGAATAGCGGTTCTCGATGTAGTGTTCCCTTTCGGAACGTCCTTCGGGATTGAACTTCTGGATTTGCACGCCGGAAGCGCGGAGCACGGCGTAGAGGTCTTGCAAGCGCAGCGGCACCTTTTCCTCTTCCGGGAACATTTCCTTCAGCTTTTCGAAATCCTTCTCGGCCTGCACCAGCTGGACTTCCAGTTCGGCAAGGCGGAGTTTCTGGGCATTAATCTTGTCGAGTTCCGCCTGGGCAGACGAAAGGTCGCGTTCAACCTTCTCGCGTTCTTGCACAAACGGGTCCCACATATAAGTATATACGTAATAGGCGCCAGCCAATATCAACAAGACTACGACAATCGCATATATGTTCTTTTTGTCTTTCCAATCGATATTACCCATGATCAACCCTCCGCAAGGCCGAGATCCTGTTTAAGGACGACCTTTATTGTAAAGTTGTAGGCTTCTTCACCATCCACCTTCGTGGTCGTGATAGTCACCAGGGAAACCTTGTCGACGCTGACTTGCTTTTCAAGCTTGACCATATATTCGGCGACTTCGGAGAAATCGAAGGTCGCGCCCTTCATTTCCAGTTCGTTTTCGCCGAGCTGGGAAATACTGGTAAGCCACATGTTCGGCGGCAAGACCGACGAGACGTTTTCGAACAAAATCACCCAGCGTTTCTTGCTGACCTGGATAGACTTGAGTGCGTTAATCTTTGTATTGATGACGCTACGCTTCTGTTCCAAATCGCTAATCTTGGTCAAGAGCGGGCGTTCCCGTTCGACCTCGGCACGGACCCTATCCAATTCGTTGTTCAAACCGGTAATGGTATCCGTGATATATGCATTCAGCAAATACACACCGACAATCGCAGCAATGAAGGCGATCGTAGGCCAAATAATACGACGGTCCGTAATCCACGACAAATCCTTGTGTGTCTCGCGATACTCGGGAGGCAACAGGTTTATCGAGATGCAGAGCGATTTTTTCGCAAAATCCTTTTTCGCCGCCATCAGAACTTCCTCATCGCTAAGCCCAAAGCAGGGGCGTAAATGTTGGACAAGGCAAGAGACAACCCGCTTTCGCCAAAGACCCTGGAATCACATTCCACATAACGGAACGGATTGACCGTATCGGTCTCGATGCCGGTACGCTCGGCGATATAGGCCTTGAGTCCGGGGATGCAGGCGCCACCGCCGCCCAAGAGAATCTTGGTCAGGGGTTCGGAATCTTCGGCAGTGGAGAAGTAACGAATACCGAACTCCACCTGTGCCATCAAGTCTTCGAAGGCAAGTTGCAGGGCAGATTCCACATCGGCCTCGGAGAACCCGTCGACAATGGAGAGGTCCCCCTTTTCAAAAATTTCGTGGCACTTGTCCAAGTCGATGCCCAGATGCATGCAGAGCTTGGATTCCACCATATCGAGCGAGCCGCCGGTCATCGCACGCATGGAATGGAACTGTCCATGCTGGAGGAAGGCAACGCTCATCTTCTTTTCGCCTATGTTGAATATGGCAGTCGTCGCGTTGGCGTCTGCATCGCCGACTGTTGCCATGTAGGCGTTTACAATACCGAAAATGTCCACGTCTATTGCAGACAAATTAAGAGATTTCATCTTGAAGAACTGTGCCCAGGAGTCAAGGAGCGCATTTTTAGCGGCAACCACATTGACCCTGACTTCGTCCCCTTCGCGAGACACGACCTCGTAGTCCAGAACGTTGTCCTGGTCATCGAAGGGCGGACGGCTCTGGCAGGTCTGGAGAATTATAGCGGCCTCGTTTCCACCACGGGGGACCTTCACTGCAAGTCGGTCCACAAGGACACCGCCCGCACCGGCACCGCAGTTCACAGAAACAACCACATCCGACGTGGAATCGACCGGATGACGGAGCAGGAGCTTGGAAATCGCCTCACTGAGTTGTTCGTAACCGTCCTTGCCCGATTCGCCATCAGTTTCGCGACGTTGAATTTCGCCATTGATGATGGCACCGTCCGGGACGCGTTCCAAATCCGCATCCGTGACAATCTTTCCACCGCGGTGATTGTGGAATACCTTGACATACTTGATGCTGTAGTGACCAACATCAATGCCAACTGTTTCGCGTTCGCCGCGGATTCGTGAAATCAATCCTAAAGCCAAAATAAACTCCGATCGCAAACAATACTAACTAAATTCTACCTTTATATGGGCCAAATGTCAAGTGAAAAATCAATCTAACTCATTGAAAATTAACTACTTAGGCATTTTCCCGTGCCATTTCGGAAGCTTTTCGCTCCTTGTGGACCTCGAATATGTACTGGAGCACCCTTTCCTGGGTCCAACCGAAGGCCCCGGCGAAGGACGCCGTTAAAGAGTAATAGTCGGGGTAATCGGGGTTTTTCTGCCCCAAATTGCGCAAAATCTCAATTTCGACATCCTCCACACCGAAACTCGGGAGTTCGAAACGGATGCGGATGTGCTCGCCGTTGGGAATCTCCACAGGAATTCCGAGCAAGATACCACCAGCAGACAAGTCGTACAGGACTCCGTGGCAGACCGAACCATCGTGCAAGGTTGCCTCTACAGGGAAACGCACTTCTTCACGAACCCAGCGGCGCAACTGCTGCTTGCCCAGTTCCATCGTATGCAAGAATATCAGGTTTCCGTCTTTGAACGCACGGACAGGGAGTCTCATGGAATAGACTGCATCCCCTAGACGGGTCCACCGGATAGAGAGCGTCTGCCCGATAAGTTCCGAACCGGGGCCGCAACTTCCATCGTAAGCCAGCGCCCATTCCTTTTCGGTGCGCCACTGGATAGACGAGCGTTTCACCGTGCGGCCGTTTTCCAGAACAAGGTCTACGCGGTTACCGACATTGAACTGCCTCGACGAACTGATGTTTGCCAGTGGGTTCTGGCCGGTATAGTCCATCTTCTCCCTGAGCGAAGCGACCGCCGCCAACGTCTCGTCACGAATGTCAAAGACATTACGGAAATCGTAGAAGTCTTCCACCGCATGTTCGAACAAGTCGGCAGAATTGAGGACTGCGTCCTTGTTCTCAAAGTGCGACGTACGGACAAGCTTTTCCAGGGTGCGGACCTCCTTGGGCGTAAACTGGAACTCTCGGATTTTCAAATCGAAATCCTCGGTCCCGAACATCTTCTCGTTCTGCCTGCGGTAATAGATGCGCTGTGTTTCCACAAGCACAAGGAGCAGGAGGAACATCAAGACGATGCCGCCACACCATAGGAGGTACACAGGATGGATCATAGGCTAGACCTCGGTCCAAAGACCGCCCAAGTAAGTCCCGAGAATAGAGCTCGGGAGTTCCTGCCCAAGCAGCGGGCAGTTGCGCACCTGGCCGGCAAACAGAGTGTGGGACACCTGCATCGGCTTATCCGGGTCCAGCAGAACCAAGTTGGCGGCGGCACCCTTGCGGATTTCTGCCGGAGCCACGCCCGCCAACTGTGCCGGGGCGGTGGAAAGCAGTTCCACCGCGCGTGCGGCGGACAGCCGCCCGCAGAGCGATTTCCAGAGCGCAGGGAGCGCGACTTCCAGGGAAATCGCTCCCGGCACCGCATCCTCGAAATTCACTTCTTTGTCCTGCCTGAGCACAGGATCGTGATTCACGCTGATGGCGTTCACCACACCGGACTCGAGCCCCTTCCACAAGGCCTCGCGGTCTTCGGCGGAGCGGAACGGCATGGGCACATTGTAATTGCTGTCCAAGTTGAACAAGCAACTATCGTCAATAAGCAGATGGTAAATGTCGACATCGCATGTGACATCGACGCCAATCTTGCGAGCATCTTCAATCAGCTTAAGCGTCTCGCCGCAGCTAACTTGTTTGAAATGCACCGGCACCTTGAGGAACCGGGCCATTTCGAGAATCTTGAATGCGGCAATCGTTTCGGCCACACACGGGATGCCCTTCATGCCGAGAGTATCGGCATAGCAGCCCTCGTGTACAAGCCCATGATGGCGCAGAGAATCATCAAGCGGCATAAAGAAGAAGCGCTTGCCTGTCATGGAGCCGTACTCCATTGCAAGGCGCAAGAATCTAGAGCGCGAACAATCTTGGTTGCCATCGCCAAAACCAACAGCACCGCCCTGCGCAAGTTCGACCATTTCGGAAAGGTCCTTGCACTGGTAGCCATTGCTGAAGGCGCCAAGGAAAGCAATCGAAAGCCCGTACTTTGCACTGATTTGCTGGATTGCCGACAGTTTCAGGGAATCGTCAATCGCGTTGGCGCAGCTCTCGTAAAGTCCACCGTAAAAGCCGCCACGGCGCATCGCATCCACGCCATCCTTGAAGGTGTAGATGTCATCGCGGAGCGGTTCCTTGAAATCAAGACCAAGGCCGAACAAGGCAGGAATTGCAAGCGCGCCCTTCGCATCAACAACAGGAGTCCCTTCCGGAGCGCTGTCGGCCCAAGCACCGTCTACAAGACACATCTTCGTCGGTTTTTCAAACTTGCCGCCTACAAATGGGCAAACGTTATCCAAAATCACATTACGCATTCGCACGACCTCCAGCCAAAAGATAGAGCACCGCCATACGCACGGCCACTCCGTTGGTCACCTGGTTCAGGATAACCGAATTGTCCCCGTCGGCGATTTCGCTGTCGAGTTCCACGCCGCGGTTGATGGGGCCTGGGTGCATGATCAGCACCTTGTCTTTCGCACATTCCAAAAGTTCGTGCGTGATGCCGAAGGTATTGCGGTATTCGCGCATGCTCGGGAGGAGCGCATCGTCCATGCGTTCTTTTTGCAGGCGAAGCGCGATGATGGCGTCCGCGTCCTTCACCGCCTTCTTCACGTCGGATTCCCACGTGACCTTGTCCATGAGTTCGGTGTTGCGCGGGACCAGAGTACTCGGTCCGCAGAGCGTCACGTGCGCACCCATCGTCGTCATGCCCCAGAGGTTGCTGCGGGCCACGCGGCTGTGGCGGATGTCGCCCACGATAGTCACGTTCTTGCCTTCGAGCGTTCCAAGTTTTTCTTCGATGGTGAGCATGTCAAGCAGAGCCTGTGTGGGGTGCTCGTGCGCGCCATCGCCCGCGTTCACGATAATCGCATCGCTGTTGTCGGCGAGGAACTTCGGCACGCCGGTCCCCTTGTGGCGGACGACCACGATGTCAATCTTCATCGCCTCGATGTTACGGAGCGTATCGACGAGGGTTTCGCCTTTCTTCACGCTCGAATTGCTGCTCGTGAAATTCACCGTGTCTGCCGAAAGGCGCTTTTCGGCGAGTTCGAAGCTCGTGCGGGTGCGGGTGCTGTTCTCGAAGAACAAGTTCACCACCGTCATGCCGCGCAGGCTCGGGACCTTCTTCACGGGGCGTTCCAGAATTTCGCGGAATTGTTTTGCGTTGTCGAGAATCAGGCGGATATCGTGTTTCGATACTCCGCGCAGCCCGAACAAGTGTTTAATCTCCAAGGCGCTCAAGCTAAGCCTCCACTTCTACGAGATATACTGAATTTTCATTGTCAATAGGTTCTATCATCACGCGGACTTCCTGGTTGCGCGCGGTCTCTACCGTGAGGCCCACGCAGTCGGGCGCGATAGGCAGTTCGCGGTGGCCACGATCCACCAACACGCACAGGCGGATGGCGGCAGGGCGACCGAGGTCGAGGATGGCCTGCATCGCAGCGCGTACCGAGCGGCCCGTGTAAAGCACGTCGTCCACGAGGATGACCGTCTTGCCTTCCACGGATGCGGGCATCTCGATAAAGCGCATCTCGGTGGAGCCCACACTCTTGCGGTAGTGGAAGTCGTCACGATAGAAAGTCGCGTCAAGGCTCCCCAGTTCGATAGGTTTGCCAAACTTCTGCGAGAGCCTGTCGCTCAATTTTTTTGCCAGCGGAATTCCGCGGCTCGCCATGCCCAGAACAATCAAGTTCTCAGCCGACGGATGCATTTTTGCAATCTTTGCGGCCATTTCGTCCAGGGCGAATTCCATGGCCTGCGCCGAAAGCAGTTCCTGAATACGTTTGCAGTTGTCTTTCATATAGGTATCAGCGCGGTCGCTTCGCTCCCTCCGAGGTATGAGGTCACTCGCTCCGCTCGTTTTGAGTTTATCACCTAGAAATTAGTTTTTTCTGGTCCTTTTTACTCCGAAAAAAGAGTAAATCACCCCCATTTTTTTATATATAGGCAATAAAACCTGTTACGCCTTACAGGTATCTACTCCATACCTCAAAGCGTAGCGACCTCATTCCTCATAGCTATAGGAGTTCCCATGTTCAACCAGCTCGACAAGCCCCAGGCCGGCGAGACCATCGCCATCATGAAAACCAACCACGGCACGATGAAGCTCCGCCTCTTCGAAGACCGCGTGGGCGAATGTGCGACCAACTTCATTGAACTTGCCAAGCAGGGCAAGTACGATGGTGCCCCGTTCCACCGCATTATCAGCGGGTTCATGATCCAGGGTGGCGACTTCACCAGAAGGAACGGCACCGGTGGCCATGCCGCAGGCGGCCCCGGCACTACGATCGGCGACAAGTACGACCCGTGCCTCACCCACATGCGCGGAGCCCTCAGCTGGGCAAAGACAGCCATGCCCCACAGCATCGGCAGCCAGTTCTTTATTGTCCACGGTGACAACGTACACTTCTTGGACCACGACCAGTGCGGCCCCGGCCCGGCAGACGGCTACTCTGTGTTCGGCCAGCTCTACGAAGGCTTCGAAGTCCTCGACGAAATCGCAGGCGTCAAGACCGACCGCATGGACCGCCCCTTCGACGACGTGATTATCGAAAGCGTGACAATCGAAAAGGCATAAGAGGCTGTGAGCAGTGAGCTATGAGGTCGGTGCTGCGCACCTTTGAGCCCTTCAAATGAAAAAACTCAAAGGTCCCTTTAGGGACAGACCTCATACCTATTTCGAAAAAATTGAATTTTTTTTTCGAAATCCCCCTTGACAAGGGCCAAATATTTTTCTCTATTTGGCTCACCTTTCGGGGTTATAGCTCAGTTGGTAGAGCGCCTGCATGGCATGCAGGAGGTCAGGAGTTCGACTCTCCTTAACTCCACTGAAAAAGACTCGCTTGAAAAAGCGGGTCTTTTTTTATCCCCGGTTGACAGCGATATTGCAATTCGGTGTGATACATACAAATCTTTCTGTACAAACCATAATTTATACAAGACAACCTTGTAAGATTTTAATATTTTTTCTCGCACTATGCGACAATTCTTATTCCTTCTCCTTTTGGCCGGAGGCGTATTCGCTTCGGAAGACAACTTCACAGAAGACCTGATTTTTGGCGACACGGGCAGCAAAGCTCCCAAGAACGAAATTGCCAGGAACACACCTGTAAGCTACTCCCCCTTTGAAAAGGACGCTTACCTGACATCCTCCTTTGGAGAGAACAGGGGCACGCGCTACCACGCAGGCATCGACTACTCTACCAACATGGAAGAGGGCTGGCCTATCCTGGCCCCGGAAGACGGCCGCGTCAAGGAAATCCGCACAAGCCCGTTCGGTTACGGCAAGGTCATGCTCTACCAAGGCAAGAGCGGCAAGACATGGGTTTTCGCACACCAGAGCAGTTTCGGCAAACTGGACATCCAGGTCCGCAAAAAACAGTACGCGACCCACAAGAACGATGTGAAACTGACGCCGAACACGCCTTACGGCAAGGGCGACACGCTCACCTTCTCGGGCAGCACAGGTATCGGCAATCCACATCTGCATCTCGAAGTGCGACTTGACAAAGACCGCGTGGTTTCTCCCTGCGTTCTGGGAGCCCTCTGCCTCGACACCATCGCTCCGCAGATTTTCGCGGGAGCTATCTGGCAAGGCAACAGCATAGCGGTCACGAGCGCCGAAGCTATCGAAAAGGGTTGCATGGTCACGCCGGTCAAGAACGAATTCGGCCTGTACCTCGCCCTGAAAATCGCCGACTATAGCCGCGAACCCAAGGACAACCCGATGGCCATCCGCCGTCTGGAAGTCTGGCGCTACGACGAAAAGATTTACAGCAAGGTCGTCGACACCCTGCGCTACAGCAAGATGACCGACGTCCGCAACGAACTCCTTTGGACCGAAGAAGCCGACACGGCTGGCGACTGGCACTACATCCCGGCCAAGATTGCCCCGCTTTCCAAATACACCATCGAAGTCGAAGACTTCGCCGGGAACATCACGAAGCGCGTATTCACGCTCCACCCCAAGTGCAACGGCAACAAGCCTATCACGCAGGTCAAGAACCAGACGGCCCCCGTCTACACGTTCCTCGGCAAGACCATGCTGAACCTGTTCATGTGCCGTTCCGGCTATAACTTCAGGGTTACCGGAGACAAGGACGAAGTCCTCACCGACGACCTGTGCTCCGCCATGCCCCAGAAAATCACGACACTCGGCCGAGTTCTCCAGGACTACCCCACCGCCAAGTACATCGAATACACAGCAAGCGCCTCCTCCACGGGCGACGGCAAGGCTGTCGACGAAAAGATTGCCGTATTCAGGCGCACGCCCTACCAGACGAACGTCAACTGGAAGGCGGACCTCGGCAACGGGACCACCATCACGCAGAAAATTACGGGCATCCCGGTTGCAAAACTGGACTCGACTCCCATCGCGATGGCTGTCACCCGGACCCACACCGACAGTCTTGACTTCTTTGAATTCCACCCCAAGGGCCTCCAGCTGAAAAACTGGAACGTCTGCGTAGAAAACAAGAACAACATGGCCGCGCTCTACTGGCTCGGCGAAACCAGCCGCGACTGGTTCATCTTCGACAAGCAGACCAAGGGCAAGAACCGCTGCGCCTCGGCAAACGAACTGCGCGACGTGGCTCTCATCCTGAACGAAGAACCCATGTCGCTGGGCTTCCCCTACTGGGCCAACTCCTATATCGAAGGAATCAGCCAGCCCGTCTTGAAGATTCCGGTCGTCTACAAGTACGATGGCATTGCCAACGGGAACGCCATAACCGCCAAGGCGAAGAACAAATGGATTGCCGTCGAATACGATTCCGAGCCCCGCGAACTCGTGCTGGAAGGCACCAAGGTTCCCGATGCCGGCGAAGAGATTACCATAATTATTATGGACGAAGCCAAGCACAAGAACAAGTTTGTTATAACCGTACCGGAACTTTAATCCAACGAAATTTAAGTTTCTTATTAGAGCCTCTATGTCCTTCAGAAAACTCGGTATAGCAGTCGTCCTTTCCTCCGCATTCGCGTTCATCGCGTGCGGAGACGATAGCAGTTCAAACAGCGGCGAAACAATTACATGTAAAATTGCTTCAAAAGACCCGCTAGTACTCGATATGGACGAAAACGGCATACACTCAACAACAACAGTTGAACTGAAAGAAAACAGACTTGTCGAAACCGTCAAATTCGACTCCAACGATCACATTTCCGATAGCGTTTTCAACGAAATTTTCAAGCAAGCCTGTGACACATACAAGCAAGATCCCGACTACAACGACACCACTCTTTCCTGCTCCGAAAAAACGATCACGGCAATAAGCCGCATGGAATGGACCGAAAGCGAGTTCAAATCGATCAAGAATTCATTCAAAAAGAAATGCATCCAATATGGAGACAAGTCGTCATCGTCTAGCGGCTCTTGATTGTAAATATTTCAAAACACAAATCCCGCATTTTCGCGGGATTTTTGATGTAGAGTAATTAACAACGTTTATTCAACGCGATGGCAACAAATAAGGTATGTATCCTTTTTTTCAGTTTATTTTAAACGGAGCACAACAAAAAAAGGAGCACACATGAAATCCAAAAAATTAGGCTTAGCCATCCTCATCAGCGCAGCATTCGCATTCACCGCTTGTGAAGACGTGGCTTCAGCAGCAGCCGACGCAGTAACCGAACCGCAGGTCCAGAACTCCGACGCAAGTGGCACGGACACGGCAGCACCGGACAATGCTGCGACTCCTACAGAAGATTCTCAGGCAGCTCCGGCCACCGACACTTCGGCACCGGTTACCGAAATGGCTCCGACAACAGATGCTCCGGCTACCGAAATGGCTCCGACAACAGACGCTCCGGCTACGACTCCGGATGCTGGCACCACTCCGGCAACAACTCCGGATGCAGGCACTACACCCGACGCAGGCAACACTTCCTCCACAACACCTGACGCAGGCACCACTCCGAGCGGTGACATGGGCGGCTTCGGTGGCGGCGACATGGGCGGCATGGGCGGTTTCGACATGAGCCAGATGGGCGGCTTCGGCGGAGGCGACATGGGCGGAATGGGCGGCTTCGACATGAGCCAGATGGGCGGCTTCGGCGGAGGCGACATGGGCGGAATGGGCGGTTTCGACATGAGCCAGATGGGCGGCTTCGGCGGAGGCGACATGGGCGGAATGGGCGGTTTCGACATGAGCCAGATGGGCGGCTTCGGCGGAGGCGACATGGGCGGAATGGGTGGCTTCTACATGAGCCAGAG
>Ga0310690_10002450_pt1 | contig 30124 bp, 51 predicted proteins | sample AusTroGonzalo_MG_2_FD_207661 | JGI IMG/M metagenome (GOLD analysis project Ga0310690, IMG submission 207661) | Bovine rumen microbial communities from tropical cattle in Woodstock, Queensland, Australia - Gonzalo_04 (v2) (version 2) | ecosystem: Host-associated > Mammals > Digestive system >...
TGCACAGAAAAACACACGGAGAGAGCACCCCGGGTGCCGTCCGTGATTTTTTATAGCATTATTTCGTCAAGGAGTCACGTAATGGAAAATTACAAGGGAATAGACTACTTAAGAACCAAATTGGAGCTGAAGCGCCATCGCGTGAGACTGCGTTATTCGTTCTACGAGATGAAGAATATCACGATAGACCTGAATATATCGTCTCCGCCGGACCTTCGCTTCTGGATGACGTGCCTGGGATGGTGCGCGAAGGCGGTGGACGCTCTCGCGGATCGTCTCGTATTCAGGGAGTTCGCAGATGATAACTTCGAGCTCAATGAGATTTACAACTTAAACAACAAGGACGTGCTTTTTGATTCCGCCGTATTAGGCGCACTCATCAGCGCGTGTGATTTCATATACATATCGGCAGACGAAGACGGCTATCCGAGGCTGCAGGCCATCGACGGCGGTAACGCGACAGGCGAGATCGACCCGATCACGAATATGCTGAAAGAGGGCTATGCCGTCCTTCAGCGTGACAAGTATGACCAGCCGACCTTAGAGGCTTACTTCATCAAAGGCTCGACGACATACTACGAGAATGGCGAAAAGACCCGCATCGAGTCGAACAAGGCTCCGTATCCGCTTCTTGTGCCGATAATTTACAGGCCTGATGCCGTGAGGCCTTTCGGTCACGCACGTATATCAAGGGCGTGCATGGACCTTCAGGGCGGAGCTATCAGAACGATAAAGCGGTCAGAGATCGCGGCCGAGTTCTTCAGCTTCCCGCAGAAGTATGTCAACGGCCTCTCGGATAATTTCGAGATGATGGACAACTGGAAAGCGGCCATGTCCGCGATGCTGATGTTCACGAAGGACGAGGACGGGGACAAGCCTGTTGTCGGACAGTTCCAGCAGCAGACGATGACTCCGCACGTTGACCAACTTCGGATGTTCGCGTCGCTATTCGCGGGCGAGACAGGGCTCACGCTCGACGATCTCGGATTCGTGGCGGACAACCCGTCAAGTGCTGAGGCGATAAGAGCGAGCCACGAAACGCTCAGGCTCACGGCACGCAAAGCGCAGAGAACCTTCGGCACGGGCTTCCTGAATGCCGGTTATCTCGCCGCCTGTGTCCGTGATGATATGGACTACAAGAGGGAGGCCTTCTATCTGACAAAACCGAAATGGGAGCCGATATTCGAGCCTGATGTCGCGGCTCTGTCGGGCATAGGCGACGCAGTGATGAAACTGCAGCAGAGCTTCCCTGACTACTTTGACAGCGAGAAACTGAGAGACCTGACTGGATTCTGATATGACGGACATCGCACCTTCACTGTATGAAAAACTGCATAAGGACTTCAACGCGAGGATAGAAGCCAACAGCCGTCTCGCGAAGCTGAGAGTCAAGGCGAATCCGACATACAAGGACGCGCAGACTTACTCTGAGATCGTGGGCGACACGCTCCAGAAGTCGCTCAAGCTCATCACGGGCGAGGACCTGCCTAACGGTACGATGTACTACAACATCGCAGACCGCACGGTCCGTCCGCTGATGGAAGAAAGCCACGACTTGACGGCCGCGTATGCGAAGCGCGTGCAGGAGTCCAAGAATGCAAAGGCAGGGCTGAAGATCAAGGCGGCGGTTCCGGGAATACGCGAGGACAGGATCGACGGCATCATCGACATACTGACAGACGATGTCTTCGAAGAGGCCTCATGGATACTCGGTGAGCCGGTGACGAACTTCTGCATGAATGTCGTCATGGATTCCATCGAAGCCAATGCAGAGCTGCAGGACAAGGCGGGCATAAAGTGTTATATCGCGAGAACGGCAGAGGCTAACTGCTGTCCGTGGTGCGAAGACCTTGAGGGTACATACGAATACCCGGTACAGAATGGCGACGTTTATCGCAGACATGAAAACTGTCGGTGCGTCGTTGACTTCTTCAACGAAAGAGAGCAGTACAAACAGGACGTGTGGTCAAAGGCCAAGACGTCGGTCGACGCAAAACAGGAGATGCTCGGCAGATATGAGCAAATAATCAATAACCAACGGCAACGAGCCAACAGCAGAGGGCAATAAGGCCTTTCGCTTTTGGAATACAGGGAGGGAGCTATGATGCAAGCACGCCAGGCTCCCACTCAATCGGTGGTACTTCCTTATGAAAAGACGCTGGGCCCTGAAGCGGTGGAAATATACAACGCTACAGAGCACGATGCGCTCGAATGGCAGGTGATGCTGATTTATGACATCATGGCTGTCAATGATGACGGCCTGTGGACGCATCAGAAATTTGGTTATTCAGTACCAAGGCGCAACGGCAAGAGCGAAAATGCGATCATGCGCTGTGCCTGGGGACTGCTGAACGGCGAGAAGATACTGTATACGGCTCACAGAGCGACCACTTCGCATTCCGTGTGGGAGCGGCTTGCGCGGTTCTGTGAAAAGGCGGACATCAACGTCGTATCCAAGTTCAGAGCGTTCGGCAAAGAGCACATATACACGGATAACGGCATAATCGAGTTCAGGACGAGGACATCAAGCGGCGGGCTCGGAGAAGGCTACGACCTGCTCATCATCGACGAGGCTCAGGAGTACACGCCCGATCAGGAGACCACGCTGAAATACGTCGTCTCTGACTCGCTTAACCCGCAGACGATAATGCTCGGAACGCCGCCGACAGCGGTCAGCGCGGGAACTGTGTTCCCGAAGTTCCGAAAGACCGTTTTGTCAGGAGGCGGATTCGAGTCGGGGTGGGCTGAGTGGTCTGTGGCTGAGGCGACGGACCCGCACAATGTTGAGGCATGGTATGAGACTAACCCGTCGTTAGGGACAATACTCACAGAGCGCAAGATCCGCTCGGAGATAGGCGAAAACGATACAGACTTCAACATCCAGCGTTTAGGGCTGTGGCTGAAGTACAACGTACAATCCGCCATATCCCGTAACGAGTGGGAGGCGCTTGCGGTTAAGAAGCTGCCGAGCCTCAAGGGCAAGCTGTTCGTCGGCATAAAGTACGGACGGGGCGGGACTGTGGCCATGTCCATAGCGGTCAAAACGACAGACGGCAAGGTCTTCGTCGAGTGTATCGACTGCCAGTCCGCACGCAACGGCACTGATTGGATGGTCTCGTTCATCCAAAAGGCGGATGTCCGCACGGTCGTCGTTGACGGAGCAAGCGGACAGGGCGTTTTGTCTGATGCGATGAAGAATGCAAGGCTCAAAGCACCAATCCTGCCGAGAGTATCCGAGATAATCCGCGCAAATGCGCTTTTTGAGCAAGGGCTCTCGTCGGGCAACATCGTCCACAAGAACCAGCCATCACTGACACAGAGCGTGTCGAACTGCGAGAAGCGTGCAATCGGCTCTAACGGCGGCTTTGGTTACAGGTCGCTGAGAGACGACATCGACATCGCGCTGCTTGACAGCGTGATACTCGCATACTGGCCATGCGTCGAGGCTAAGGAAGTTAAACAACAACGAATCAGTTACTAATGACGAGGCAATACGGCCTCGTTTTTACGTAAAACAAACTACGGATACCACCCGGTTAAGTGGGAAGGAGACTGTAATGTCAGACAATTTCAAAATAATCGAAACTCAGGAGCAGTTTGATGCTGCGATCGCCGACAGACTGAGAAGAGCTGAGGACAAGTACAAAGAGAAGTATTCGGACTATGACGTCATCAAGGCTCAGCTCGACGAGATCACGACGGAACGCGATTCGCTGAACAAACAGCTTGAGGAAGCCAACAGCAAGATCACGGGAAACAACGATGTTGTCACCGCGCTCAAGGCTCAGATCGCAAAGTACGAGACCGACTCGGTAAAAACGAGGATTGCGCTTGAGAAGGGGCTGCCTTATGAGTTCGCAAGTAGACTCTCCGGGGATGACGAGGAGGCGATCACAAAGGACGCGGAGAAGATCGCGGCTCTCATCAAGAGCCAGCAGACACCCGCTCCGTTGAGAGACCCTGAACCGGCACTCCCGGCCAACACAAAAGAAGCAGCGTTCAAGAGTATGCTGCAGGATTTAAACGGAGGAAGATAAAATGCCAAGTGATCCAAAAACACTGTTTGCAGGAACTAATTTCCCGGCAATCGTCGTAGACGATATGTTTAATCTCGTTCAGGGCAGATCGTCCCTGGCTAAACTGTCCGCACAGAAACCGATTCCGTTCAATGGCTCGACCGAGTTCGTATTCAGCCTTGACGGCGAGGCTTCAATCGTGGGCGAGGGCGTTGCAAAGCCTGAGGGACAGGCTCACGCAACACCGAAGGTCATCAGACCTGTCAAGTTCGTATATCAGGCAAGAGTTTCCAACGAGTTCCTTTATGCTTCGGAAGAGGCAAGACTCCAGACTCTGACCAACTTTGCTGACGGCTTCGCTAAGAAGATCGCAAGAGGCCTCGACATCGCTGCTATGCACGGCGTAAACCCTTCAACTGGAAGCGAGGCTTCGTTCCATGACACAAACAGCTTCGACGGACTCGTTGAGAACGTAGAGGCATACGATGCAAGCAAGATCGACGAGAATATCGATGCTGCCATCGCTGCAGTAATGGCAGACGGCAGAGCCGTAACTGGTATCGCCATGAGCCCGACAGCAGGTGCTGCTATGGCAGCCATCAAGGTCAACGGCGTAGCTCAGTATCCTGAGTTCAGATTCGGCCAGAACCCTGATGCATTCTATGGAATGGGCTCGGATGTCAACAGCACAGTATCCGTAGGCGGCGAAGACCACGTTATCGTTGGTGATTTCCAGAACGCCTTCAAGTGGGGCTATGCAAAGAACATCCCTCTCGAGGTAATCGAGTACGGCGATCCTGATGGTGCGGGAAGAGACCTGAAACTCTACAACGAAGTATGCCTCAGAGCTGAAGCATTCATCGGATGGGGAGTTCTTGATGCTGACAGCTTCGCAATCGTAAGCGAGGGCGCGGCAAGCAGCGCATCCTAAGGGGGTGACTCCTTATGGCGGCGGCATTCGCAACATTAGAGGACGTCACCGCACTGTCGGGAGCTGACTACACAATCGACGAGCAGGAGCGCATCAACACGCTCCTGCCTCTTGTGTCGGATGCTCTTCGGTATGAAGCGTTCAAGGTCGAAAAGGACCTCGACGTCATGGCAGAGAATGCCACATACGCGAGCACGCTCAAGCTGGTGACGTGCGACATAGTGATCCGGTGCATGAGGCAGACCTCTACGGGCGAACCGATGTCACAGGAGTCACAGTCAGCACTCGGATATTCCTGGAGTGGCACATACGCCATCCCGGGAGGAGGCTTTGCTCAGGCAATAATGAAAAACGACCTCAAGAGGCTCGGGCTCAGGAGGCAGCGTCTGGGGGTGATCGACTTATGGCCATGCCCAAGGGTATAACCATTTTTCTTTTTGAAGAATACGAAACGGGAACGGACGGGTTCAACCACGCGATCTACGGCGAAAGACCTGTCGAGGTGGACAATGTACTTGTTGCGCCCGTGTCGAGCACCGAGCTTCTGGAAACATACAACCTCACGGGGCGCAGAGCCGTCTATCAGCTCGCGATCCCCAAGGGAGACGAGCACGAATGGAAAGAGGGCGGACGGGTCAACTTCTTCGGCGAGGACTGGCGTATCATCGCCATACCGACCGAGGGCATAGAAGACCTTATCCCTCTGAGCTGGAACAAGAAGGTGCAGGTAGAGCGCTATGGCTAACAACTTCAAATTCAAGCTGAATTATGCGGGAGTGGGCGCTCTGCTCAAAAGCACCGAAATGCAGAATGTTCTCGCGACATATGCGAGCCAGGTCAAAGACAGGGCGGGCGATGGATACGATGTATACGTCGGTCGCACAAGGGCAAATGTGTCTGTGGTTACCGAAGTAGCGGAGCAGGATAACTACGAGAACAACACGTTGCTTAAGGCATTAGGAGGATAGGACATGATCGAAAAAACGTTAATAGACTATCTGAGCACCACGCTCACAGTGCCTGTTTACATGGAGCGTCCCGTGGACCCGCCGGGCAAGTATGTCATCATACAGAAGACGGGGTCCTCGAAGCATAACCAAATTTGCTCCGCTATGGTGGCGTTCCAGTCATACGCTCCGACGCTTTATGAGGCTGCAGTGCTGAATGAAGTCGTCAAGGTGGCGGTAGAAGCATCCATCTCGCTCCCTGAGATCGTCTCAGCAAAGCTAAATTCTGATTACAACTTCACGAACACGGCCATGAAGCAGAACCGCTATCAGGCCGTGTTCAACTTTACGCATTATTAGGAGGATAACTAATGGCTCAGACAGTAGCAAATGTAAGTGCTGGCAAGCCTGCAGTAGGTGGTGCGGTCAACTATGCGGCATCGGGTACGACCCTGCCGACAGATGCAACCACTGCACTCGCTTCGGCATTTACATCACTCGGATACTGCAGCGAGGACGGACTGGTCAATTCCAATTCTCCTTCGACTACAGAGATCAAGGCGTGGGGCGGCGACATCGTCCTCACGATACAGGAAGAGAAGCCTGATACATTCAAGGTCACGCTCATCGAGTCCGAGAATGTTGACGTTCTCAAGGCCATCTACGGATCGTCCAACGTTACGGGAACCCTCTCAGGCACAAACGGCATCACCGTCAACGCCACCGCTGATGAGGCGGCGACATATGTATGGGCGATCGACATGGTGATGAACGGCAACACCAAGAAGAGGATCGTCATCCCGAACGGAAAGATTTCCGAGGTAGGCGACATCACTTACAGCGACTCCGATGCGGTAGGGTACGAGATCACGATCTATGCATTCCCTGACTCGAACGGAAAGACACACATCGAATATCTGAAGAAGACGACCACATAAGCGGTTTTTGGGAGGTGACCCATGACAGTAAAACTCAAGGACGGCTTTGAGGTGAATCTCGACGAGAGCCATCTCAATGACTGGAAATTACTGAAACTCATCAGAGGCATCGACAAGGGCGACGCAAGCCTGTCGGTCGATGTCCTCGAGATGCTCATAGGCGACGACCTCGAGAAGCTGGAGAAGCACCTCGAAGTTGACGGCGTTACAACTATCGACGCGATGGGCAACGCACTGGCTGAAATAATCGAGGCGTCCGTAGAGTTAAAAAACTCGCAACCCTCGCCAGCATGATTGAGTTCGACGAGGCCGCACTGATTTGCGACCTTGCCGAAACGTATCGAATTTACGATTACAGGTCGCTTCCGCTTCAGACGGTGGCGACCTTATCTGCTGGTCTGAGGGGAGATTCGAGAATCGTAATGGCGATGACGGGCGTACCGGCATCACAGGACACACTGCTCCTTGCCACGATCGGCGACCTGCTTGACAGCATCAGGTATATGTTCGCCGATGATTCGTCACAGCGGATCTACAAACGGCTCTCGCTCGTGCAGACGCTGCTCGGCGAGGAGGAAGAGAAGAAATCCGGCGTGAAAGGCTTCAGCTCCGTGGAGGAGTTCAAGGCCGCTCTCGCAAAATTCGAAACAGGAGAATAACACATGGCAGGAACTACACTTGGAACTGCATATGTACAAATAGTGCCATCAGCAGACGGTATCTCGGGTTCGATCACCAATGTATTAGGCGGCGAGGCGACCAAAGCGGGTACCAAGGCGGGCGGACTGTTCAGCGGAGGCTTCGGCACGAAGGTCGCAAAGGGTGCCGCGATCGCGGGTGCTGCGCTTGCGACTGGTGTTGCTGTCGGCACTGCTGCTCTGAAGAAGGGCATACAGGAGACGGCTGCATACGGCGATAACGTGGACAAGATGAGCCAAAAGCTCGGTCTGTCGGCGGAGTCTTATCAGAAGTGGGACTACGTTCTCAACCTTGCCGGAACTGATATGCAGTCAATGACGACGGGTCTGAAAACGCTCACGAACCAGTTTGAGGCGGCGAAAAACGGGAATGCTGCTTCAGTCGCGGCCTTTGAACAGCTCGGCATCTCGATGGAAGAAGCGGCGAATATGTCCAGAGAAGACCTGTTCGGCGCAGCCATCAAGGGACTGCAGGGCATGGAGGACTCGACAGAAAGGGCAGCGCTCGCCAATAAGCTGTTCGGCAAGTCGGGACAGAATCTGACTCCGCTGTTCAACCAAACGGCAGAGCAGACTCAGGAGCAGATAGCGCTTGCTGAGAAGTACGGCATGGTGATGCCTGAAGCAGCGGTCAAGGCCTCTGCAGCCTTCCAGGACTCAATGACCACCATGCAGATGACCATGACGGGCATGAAGAACCGCATGATGGCGGAGTTCCTTCCGTCGGTCACGCAGATCACGGACGGTCTTGCGAAAATGTTTGCGGGCGATATGAGCGGTGCTGATGACGTTGCGGCGGGCATACAGGGCGTGATCAGCAAGATAGGCGAGATGACGCCTCAGGTGCTTGCGGCGGCCAAAAGGATAGGCGGTCAGCTCTTAAAGGGCATCGCTGAAAAGGCACCGCAGATGGCGGAAAAGGCGGGCGTTCTCGTGGGCAAACTCGTTGCGGGATTCATCAAGAATCTGCCGAAGATACTGGCCACGGGCGCGAAACTGATAGTCAAGTTCGCTGCGGGTCTCGTCAAGTCGATACCTCAGGTGGTCTCAGCGGTCGCCAAGATCGGAGCGAAACTGATACACGGCCTCGGCTCGGCTCTGTACGCAAAGGTAACGGCAGCGGCGAAGAACATCAAAGAGAAGTTCATGAAGCCGATAGAAGACATAAAAACCAAGGTCAAGGCTGTACTGGACAAGGTCAAGGGCTTCTTCCCTCTGAGCGTCGGCAAGATATTCAGCAACATCAAACTGCCTCACTTCAATATCTCGGGCGGTACGGCTCCTTGGGGCATCGGCGGTCTCGGCACCAAGCCGACCATCAGCATTAGCTGGTACGCCAAAGGAGGCATTGTGGACGGGGCGACCCTGATAGGCGCGGGAGAGCGCGGGGCAGAGGCCATCGTTCCTCTGGACCCGTTCTGGAAACGCCTCGACAAGGCGGTCTCGTCAGGCGGCGACAACATCACCATCAACGTGTACGCAAGTGACGGTATGGACATCAACGCGCTCGCGATAGCAGTAGAGCAGAGGCTCGTACAGGTACAGAAACGGAGGCAGCTCGCATGGCAGTAGCACAGACATTCACATTCGGGACGGCCAGCTCGAGCACCTACGGCGTAGTGGTCGAGGGCCCGGGCGACTATACGGCTGCCAAAAGGGACGTCGAGATGGTCAGCATCCCGGGACGGAGCGGCGATCTCGAGATAGACATGGGACGATATGAGAACATCGAGGTCGAGTACAAGGTGGCCATCAAGGCCACAACACAGTCGGCCTTCGAGACCTCCGTGTCGTCATTCAAGAACGCCATCGTCGGACAGCGCGGATACAAGAAGCTCACGGACTCATACCACTCGGGTGAATACCGCATGGCGCGTTACGCGGGCGGGCTCGACGAGGACCCTGAGTGGCATGGCCAGGGCGCGGTTTTCAAGGTCAAGTTCGACTGCAAGCCGCAGCGCTTCCTTGATAGCGGCGACACCGTCACGACGATGACCGCATCGGGCAGCATATCCAACCCGACCAACTTCGACAGCAAACCGCTATTAGTGGTCACGGGTACGGGCACGCTCACGGTCAACGGCGTACAGATAACCTTCACGGCCTCGCCTACCACGGTGGACTGTGAGGCTATGGAGGCGTATAACGGCACGACCTCGAGGAACGGAAGCATCACGCTGAGTCCGAACCGATTCCCGGTCCTGAGCCCAGGCTCGAACACGATCACGAAGGGTTCGGGCATTAGCCAAGTTAAGATAACGCCCCGTTGGTGGCGCGTGTAGTGAGGATAACGCATGATTCCAATACTATTCGAAAAATCTGATACCACATTCACGACCAACGGCCTCTGCAGACTTGCGGAGACTGTGCGCTGCCTTGTTACGGAAGAGCGTAACGGCGTGTATGAGCTCGAACTGGACTACCCCGTAACGGGCGAGCACTTCAGCGACATCCAGATAGGGCGCATCATCGCTTGCACGCACGACGAGGCGGGCGACGTTCAGCCGTTCGACATATACGAGAAGAGCGAGCCGCTTGACGGCATCGTCACGTTCTACGCACACCACATCAGCTACAGACTGAACGAGATAGTGGTGGAGCCGTTCACGGCATCGACGTGTGCGACGGCCATCGCGGGCCTGAAGACCAACAGCATCGGCACCAACCCGTTCAGCTTCAGCACGGATAAGAGCGTATCGGCCTCGTATGAGGTAACGGTGCCGAAGTCGCTGAGAGGTCTGCTCGGAGGCGAAGAGGGCAGTCTGCTCGATGCGTTCGGCACAGGCGAGTACAAGTTCGACCTGTTCAACGTGTATCTGTACTCAAGCCGTGGCACGGACACGGACGTCTCAATCAGGTACGGCAAGAACCTTGTCGAGTTCGAGAACGAGGTGGACTACTCGGAGACCTACAACGCCATCGTGCCTTACTGGTACGGCGAGAACTACGACAGCTCAACGGGAACGAGTACGGGAACGCTTGTGACGCTTTCCGAGAAATATATCCAGTCGAACAACGCTCTGCCTAGCGGGCGCACCGTGATGGTTCCGCTCGATATGTCATCGGACTTTGAGAGCCAGCCGACACAGGCGAATCTCAGGACGGCAGCGACATCGAAACTGTCAGACTCATACGCGTGGCTGCCTCTGCAGAACATCAAGGTCGACTTCGTACAGTTATGGCAGACCGCAGAATATGCGAGCCTTGCTCCGCTTCAGAAGGTCAGCCTATGCGACACTGTGGTCGTTGATGTTCCGATGTACAACATATCGGGACTGCGTATCAAGGTCATAAAGGTCGTATGGAATACGCTGTTAGACCGCTATGACGAGATGGAACTCGGGACACCGTCGGCTACGTTCGCATCGGTCATCTCGAACAACTACGACACCAAATACAATCAGACAACCAACGAATTGAGACTGCTCCGCGAGGAACTTGTCAGTCAGGTGGATGCGAAGATAGAAACGTGGGCACAATCCACGAATCCCGCATCGGCTTGGACAACAGCAGACCTGAGAGAACAGCACGACGGAGATCTGTGGCTTTATACGGGCACATCGAACATGACCGTGGACGGTGTGACGATACACCCGCAGGGCATATACAAGTACAACGCATCGACACAGAAGTGGGAGGCGTACTCATCGACGAGCGCGAACCTGTTCGACCTTGTCGACGGAAAGACCACGATATTCTACGGCACGAACACCGGCACATACACGGGCGTTCAGGTCGGCGACTACTTGGTGGACAGCACTAACGGCAAGACATATCGGTGGAACGGCTCATCGTGGGTGCTTCAGCTCGACTACAACACGGCCGTCGGCAACGCGAAGGTCACGAGGGTCGAGACTGAATACTGCCTGTCAAACAGCAACAGCACGTTCAGCGCATACGGCTCGTGGTCGACGCAGCTCCCGCAATACGTACAGGGCAAATACTACTGGAAGCGCACCGTCACTTACTATGCGGACGGCACAAGCTACGCGAGCGCACCGATACTCGACTCGGGCGACCAGTCGATGGTCGAGACCAATATCGCGTTCAACAGCATGAACAACCACTTTTGGTATGACAACACGGGCGCATACGTTACAGAAGACGAGGGGACATACTCGACAGGCTATGCCACGCGCATAACCAATACGGGCATACTCCAAAGTTATAACGGTGCCCTGATGTCCTCGTGGACTAACTCGGGCATCAACTTCTACGCCAATGACGGCAGTCAGCTTCCTATAGCGCAGTTCGGAAGTTCGGCCATACTCGGAACGCTTGACGGCTACCACTCGGAACTGAACGGCGACGGCTTCAAGATAAGCAACGGTCCTGACGATATTCTGAACATCAACGCATCAGGCGAGTCGAGGACCGAGACGGTCACAACGACCGTGATCAATCAGACCCCTGCTGGCAATCCGAGATCGACGATGGAGGCGATGGCTTACGGCACATCGTACACCGTAAAGGTCATCACGAACACCACCGTCAACAGTTCGTTCACCGTATCGGTGGCTGACTCATCTACGAGCCTCCCGTCAACGAGGACGGTGGATGTCGGGAATCAAAGGACGGTATTCACCTACAGCAGACTGAATGACGACTACTTCCAGATGAACGTAGCGCAGTCGGTCATCGACCCGGGCGGGGTCGTGGGCACGTATCCAAAGGTAACAAAAGAGTACACCCGCGTCTTTGCCGTTCCTGTGATGGACTTCGAGGGCGACTTCAGCGCCCACGGAGACATCGACATCACGGGCGACTATAAGGTCAACGGCACGAAGATAAATGCAGCCTATGTGGGTGCGGTTCCGACATCGAGAACGGTACAGGGACACGCGCTTTCGTCAAATGTTACGTTAGGCCTGAGCACATCGGAGCTGTCGGAACAGGAAGATATACCGAGCACGGCACCTGGCGGCACGGGTAGCGTGACATTCAACCTAAATGTACCGAGCGGATACACCGTGTCGGGCATCAAGTCGATATATTTCGAAGACCATCCCGGCGCGTTCACTGTTATGGGATGGAACCTCAACAACGACGGCTACCTCAAAGTGTGGTACAGGAATGTGGGCGCGAACACCTACGAGGACATGATCGATGTCGAGGTACAAACACTCAAAGTAAATTAGGAGACCACAATGAACACAGGCACAAAGATCAGGACTGTCCTTGTCATCGCAACGTGCTTCAATACGGCACTGATGGCGAGCGACTTCGCACAATTCCATAACCCGACCATCGACCTCATTTACAGAGTGCTGTCGGTCGTGGCCAACTTCGTCATCGTATTCTGCGCAACGTGGTTCAACAACGACTACACGGAAGAGGCCTGTATGGGCACGGGCGTAACGCGTCAGCTCAAGGCCGAACAGTGCGCGGACTATATAGGCGACTACTTCTTCGATGAAGAGGAGACAGAAGATGAACAAGACGATTTACAAGCAGATGGACTCGAGGTGGAGTAGCCTCCCTTATCCGACAAAGTCATCAAGCTTCGGCGGTAACGGATGCGGGTGCTGTGCGTGTGTCCATGTTGCGATCGAGCAGAAAGAGAAAAAGAACTGGACTCCGAAGACGCTCAGGCCGTGGATGGTCAAACAGGGCTTTGCTTATGCGGGTCAGGGCACTACGTGGAGCGGGATCAAGGCGACGCTGGAGCACATCGGCCACAAGAAGGTCGTATGGGTCGGCAGAAACGACCCGATGTCGATGGCGTGGAAAGAGCTGAACAAGGGCAACCGCATCGGCGTTTTGCTCGTTGATAACTCAAGGACCCCTGACGGCACGTACTGGACGGCATCAGGGCACTATGTGGCGTTTACCGACTATAAGGTCAAGGATTCCAAGCACTGGTTCTACATCAAGGACAGCGGAGGCCGTAACCACGACGGGTGGTTCTGTTACGAGAAATCCATCAGAGGAGCACTCCCGCAGTTATGGATAGTTGAGCGCATCAAGGAAGAGCCGACGAACGCAGAGAAGCTCGCAAAGTGCGCTTACGACTACGCATACACATCGAACACCAAGAAGGCCACCTATCCGAGCGGTGCGCCTGTCGCAGAGTACAAGAAGGCTCTCGATACGGCATACGGCAAGAACCGCAAATGGTCGAAGGCGGCGAAGCTGGGCGCGAGCTGTGATGTGTATGTCGGGTGCTGCGTCCGTATGGCGGGCATCGACAAGAACTTCCCGAGAGGCCTGTCACCGAGCTATATCGCAAAGTCGACCAAGTTCAAGCTGGTCAGCAAGAGCAAGGTACAGGACGGCGACATCATCATCAGCCCGAAGCACGTATGCATCGCATACGGTGGAAAGATAAAGGAGGCATCGAACGGTGACTTCTGGCCGAAGACGACCAACACGTTAAAGACGAGGCTCAATGCAAAAGGGGCAAAGGTTTACAGAGCAAAGTGAGGCGATATAAGTGAACTGGAATTGGGAACTGATAATCACATTTTTCGGTATCGTATTAAGCTCACAGACCGTTGTAGAGCTTGTTAAGTGGCTGTTCAAGTGTGATACACCCGAACGCAAACTGCTCAAAGCCATCGGCGGCGATGTGCTGTACAAATGGCTCTGCGACTGGAAACACAACAGCGGAGGGACAGCCGCGAAGTGGTCAGACATTGAGCAAGCCTATGACGGATATACCTCGCTCGGCGGGAATGGCGAGATCAAGAAGTTGTTCGAAGAGTGCGCTAAAATACCAAGCACAGATTAGGAGGGCAGACAATGCTCAAGATAGATGGCAACAACAACATAACACTCACGCGAGGCGATACGCTGACCCTGACGGTCGAACCGCTCCACAAGGTCGACCCTGTCGCTCCGGCAACGGAACCGACGTGGGAGCCGTACACACCCGAGGAGGGCGACGTCATCCGTTTTGCGCTCGGCAAGGGGTTCAAGACGGAGCCGGGATATGAGCTCATTCTTTCGAAAAATATCCCGAACGACACGCTGACCTTTACGTGCTCATCGACGGAGACCTCGATACCTTACAGGGCGTACAACTACGATGTGGAGATAACTCACGCGGACGGCTGCGTCGATACGTTCATCAGCGGACGGCTCGTTATTACAGGCGAGGTGAAGTGATGCACGTATACGGACAGATAATCGGACGGCTGACCGACTCGGGGCACAGACTCACGGGTCGGCTGACCATACCGCAGGGCGTGGCGGCAGAGACCTATGACGGTCCATACGAGTTCACGCCGACCGCAGACACACAGACCATCGAGATCGAACAGAAGATGGCGACAGCAGACATTATCATCAATCCGATACCGTCCAACTGGGGTCTTATCACTTGGAACGGTTCAGTTTTAACAGTTTCATAGGAGGCTAAATAAATGGCACAGAATGTAATAATCAACGGAGTGACCTATAACGCGGTTCCAGAGGTGGACATCCCAAAGAGCGGAGGCGGTACGGCCGTATTCACGGACACATCGGACGCAACGTTATCAAGCGGCGGTCAGATGCCTAACGGCGTAACAGCTTATGCGAACGGCACGAAGATAACAGGCTCGGCATCGGAGAACGACAGCTCTGACCTGACTGTATCAGGTGCGACAGTCACAGTCCCTGCGGGCTACTATTCAAGCTCCGCATCGGCATCGGTATCGGCTGGATCAGCGACAGCTCCCGCCACGATCTCGGGCACATCAGCATCGGTATCCACGGAAACCAATACGCTGACACTGAGCAAAACAGTTTCAGTCACACCGACAGTATCGGCTGGTTATGTTTCGGCGGGTACTGCGGGTAATTCGTCCGTGTCCCTGACTGCATCGGTAACGACTAAGGGAGCGGCGACCTACACGCCTGGTACCTCAAATCAGACCATTTCGAGCGGCACATACCTGACAGGCACACAGACCATAAGCGGTGACGCCAACCTTGTCGGCGGTAACATCGTATACGGCAAGAGCATCTTCGGCGTGGACGGCACAGCGACACTCCCGAGTATCACACAGGACAGCACGACAAAAGTTTTGTCCATCTCGTAAAGGAGGTGGCTTATGTCACAAAACATATCATTATGGGGCGCGACGTACTCGGATGTTCCGTCTGTCACGCTGCCTAAAAGCGGTGGTGGTACGGCATCGTTCACCGACGTCACCGATACCACAGCGACCGCAAGTGACGTACTGAACTCCAAGTATTTCTATACGGCAAGCGGACAGAAAGTACAGGGTACTGGTGTTGCTGGTTCTGTAACACAAGACCAAGACGGGTATATCGTACTGCCAGCTACAGGTGGGGGAACGCCAAGTGTGAGCGGTCTTGTATATGAGACAGGAACGTGGACACCGAGCGAAGACGTGGCGAGTTATACCATACCGTTTACGAATACACATACAACTGCTCCGTTTTACTATATGGTTACTGACGCAACGGGGTCATATTCGAGTACAACGAAGACAGCATATTCTTGTACATATTTCTGTTATGGACAATTAACAGGGGCTCCGCAATATACATCGGACGGCGATGAGCTATGGGGGTGGATATTTAAAACTGCAGTATCATCAGATATATCAACCTTTTGGTATGATTATAATCAGTTGCTTTACTCATATAACTCATCACCATCGAATGCTGACTATCCGAGAGATTGGGCGACAGAAACGGGTATAAAGGCTTTTCTCACTACGAGTATTTACTGGCGCGCAGGCCGTACCTACAAATGGATAGCAGTATGGGCACCAACAACATAAGGGAGGTGATATTCAATGGCAGACACATTAGAAATATTTGGCACTGAATACACCAACGTAGCGGGTATAAAGGCCACAGATGATAATTCACAGACCAAGACCTATATCAGACCACAGGGCACAAAGAGCATCGCATCAAACGGCACAGGCATAGACGTAACGGCATACGCTTCGGTCGATGTGGCTGTACCGAGTGGTCAGCCATCGCTTCAGAGCAAGAGCTACACAGTCACAGAAGATGGTACTGAAACTATCACGGCTGACAGCGGATATGATGGACTGTCGAGCGTGATCGTGAGTGTGCCGGCAGCAGAGATAGGCGAACCTTATTTCACAGGAACGTTTGCCACCGAGGGCAATCAGAGGATATGGGTTGCTGAGGGCGGCATAAACGTTGACGAAGCAGGATGGATTAATAACGCCCCAATTGTATGTGTCGATACTGACTACAACGCTGTTCCTGCAAACACTACCATCACTCCATCCACATCCGCTCAAACCATCGGCGGCGCAAACTATATGATGGAAGGTGCAGTCACAGTATCAGCTATGCCAAGCGGTACGGCAGGCACACCAACAGCGACAAAGGGGACTGTCAGCAATCACCAAGTAAGCGTGACTCCGAGCGTAACTAATACGACAGGATATATTACTGGCTCGACAAAGACAGGTACTGCCGTAACTGTATCCGCATCAGAACTTGTTAGCGGTACATATACAGTCGATTCTTCGGGTACAAAGGATGTAACGAATTACGCAAGTGCAAGCGTGCCGAGTCTGACATTGCCAAGTAGCGCAAGTTCAACAAGTAGCGGAACAATAAAAACCACAGTCTATATAGGCGATGATGACAAGTATATAAATATACCGACAGGCTTTAACAATACAGCGAGCTATTATACGATAGCAGGAAGACCACTAACGTCCAAAACCATTACGACAAACGGAACTTATGAGGCTGAATATGATGCCGCATACGGTTATTCTTCCGTCACGGTCAATGTCAGCGGTGGCGGTGGCACTCCTATGCAAAAGGATATAATAGATGTGCAGTCGAGTATGACTACATCGTCTATTACCTTTTCGGGGCTGAAAGGTGAGCCAACATCGTTCTATATATTGGAAGATACATCGCCTTCAATGACATCGCCTGCAACAGCAGGGTTCATTGTGTTCGATGGAACAAGTCTTCACGGACAGACATTCTCGACAACTTCAAACGCTAATGCAAGTTACGATTCAGGCTTCACAAAGACATATAGCAACGGTACGCTGACTGTTACAGCTTCTACAGCGCAGTTTGCTCAAATAGAATACATACTGTACTACACATATGGCGGCGGTGCGATAAATACAAAAGATGTGCAAGTCGGTAGCGGTGCAACATCCATTACGTTCACAGGGCTTGAAGATGAACCTGTAATGTGGTCGTGCATATTCAAATCGAATTTTGGCACGAATACACAGAACTATCAGCGTGTGGCATATGTATTCCCTAACAATGCCAATATGGTGTATGGTGTCGGAGTAGATTCAAGCGCACATATTGGCAATTATTGGACAGCTTCGTACAACAACGGTACGTTCACGATTACATCAAATTCAACATCACAAGGCGGTTATTTCCATCAGCCGGGATATTATCAGCTTACCTACGCTTATGACGATGGAAGTGGTGGAAACTATCAGACAAAGAGCGTAACCTATACACCGTCTACTTCACAGCAGACGCAGACCATCACGGCAGACAGCCAGTATGACGCTCTGAAGAAGGTCAATGTCACAGTAGACGCTATGCCGACAATGACGCTTCCGACAGCGACATCGGCAACTTCAAGCGGTACGAGCAAGGCTACGATAACACCGTCATCAAGCACGCAGTATTTGAACATACCGACAGGGTATAACGGCACGGCTCAGTATTACACGATAAGCGCGGCGAGCGGCTCAAGCAAGAACGTACAGGTAAACCAAAGCACGACCAGAACCTCGCAGGGCTCGCTCACAAAGGTCAACGGCGATGTTACCGTATCAAAGACAGGCACGTATGACGTGTACTGGACGGCGATGCGGTCAGCAACGTCATCAGGCTACACTTGGGGCAGTCAGCTCTATGTCGGCGGCAGTGCATACGGCACCGAGAATACGACTTGGTCGAACCACGTACAGAACAACCATCTGTCGAATGTATCTCTCACGGCAGACCAGAAGATAGCCGTATACACGAGAGGCAGAACGGGCAGTTATTACACATACGCACCGATGCTTGTAATAGTAGAAGCATAACGGTCGCTCAAGGGGTGGGCGACGGGTACACCTCCTTTCTATCAGATACACGTAAGAAGGCCGGCACGGGAGACTCCCAGCCGGTCTTTTTGCGTGTCCCGAGGACACGTATTGGACACTCTTTTTTGCAAAATTGACATTTCGCCTGTTTCAGCAATTGCAAGGCTTACACGCTCTAACCGTTGAAATTCCAACGTTTACATAGCAAGAGCCGACAAGAGGAAACAAGAGCAGATAAGGGATTCTTTGGGTTCGAGTCCCATGTCCTCCGCCAACAGAACCGTTGAAATCACTGGGTTTCAGCGGTTTTTTCATTTTCGGAGGACACGTATTGGACACCTTTTTGCACGAAATCGGCAACCCGCCTCGAAGATTTCAGCTCATCCTCGAAGAGATGGGTGTAGATATTGAGAGTGGTTCCGATGTTCGAATGGCGCAGTGCAGCGGATATTTCAGCCAGGTCAAACTCGCCTGATGCGTGGAGCATCGAGGCAAATGTGTGCCTTAGTCCGTGAAGCGTGACATCAGGAAGGCCGTGCGACTTTGTAAATTCTTTTATCTGCCTCTTTGCGTAGTCAGGGCGCATCGGCTGTGCTGCGTACTGGATCAGGAACGGGTTCTCGATGTACGGGTCCTTTTCGTGTTCCTCCATCAGTCTGACGATGTCATACATAACGAACTCGGGCACCGATACGATCGCGCGGCTCCGCTCCGTCTTCGTGTCTTGCATGACATCCTCGCAGTGGATGCGGTGACGGGTGCGTACTACGCGTATGGTTTTCCACAGCACGTTCACATCGTCGTTCATCAGCCCCATTATCTCGGAACGCCTGAGACCGCAAAAGAGGGCAAGCTCGAAGCAGACTCTCAGGTCGAGCGACACATCGTCCAGAGCGTCAACGAATTTCGGTATGTCGTCTTTGGTCAGCACCGTGATGTCCGGCTTTTTCTGCTTCGGGATTATGACCGCATCGCACGGATTCGTCGTCAGCATCTTGTTCCTGACCGCCATCTTGTACGCGCTCGACAGCAGGCTGACATATCCCTTTACGGTCTTCGGGGAAGCCTTTTTCGGATACCCTTTATTAGGCTCTCCTTTGACCGCAGAGGCGATAAACTTCTCTATCTGATACGGCGTAAGGTCTGCCGCTTTCACGCCCTTAAAACGCGATTTTAGGCGTTTCGCATAAGACTCGTATCCCGTCAACGTGGTCTCCTTGAGGCCCTTTATTCTCTGCATATCAATATACGCATCGAGAAGATCGCCGACAGTCTCAGCCCTCATGGACGAGCTGCCGCACTCAAGCTCGAATGCGTCATACTGCTTCTTTGCGTCTGTCTTATTCTTGATCGTGACCGTCTTCGTGTAGAACTTCCGGGTGCCTTTAGACTCGGAGCCCGTTGACACTATCAGCTTCGCCTTGTGTCTTGATAGGTATTTAATGGCCATGAGTTACCCCCTGTAATTGTCGAAGAACTCGCCCGGCTTGAACTTCAAAACCTTCGCGATGACTTTCACCATCTTAAGTCCGGGATCGCGCTGGCCTTTTTCATATCTGCAGTAAGCAGCCTGACTGATGCCTATCAGTTTGGCCGCTTCGCCTTGCGACAATCCTCGTTCAATTCTCTTCTGTGTTATGAAGTCCCCAAAATCTTTTACAATAGTGTCCATTTTTTGCCACCTCACTAAATGTATATTAACAAAAAGAAATGTGTTTGTTAATAGAATTTTGACAATTTGGTATTGACTTCTGTTATTCAATAGTCTATATTTGACCATAGGAGATATACCAAATTGGTAAAAACACAACATATAGAAAGGAGGAGACATGGTAGACACTAACTATAAGGTCCGCGCTTGGATGGGTGCTAACAGGGTATCAGGGCGCGAGCTCGCAAAGCGCTTAAATATGCCATATTCAACGTTTTGCACGAGGATGAGCGAGGAGTCAGACTGGAAGCTGCCGGAGATCAAATCTCTGCAGGGAATTACCGGATTGGCATTTGAAGAACTGTTCTAATTTTTTTAATCTGAGGTATACCAATTTGGTAAAACACACTTTACAGTAAAAGGAGGTTTACATGAGGCTCTACACCGCGGAGGAAGCTGCCGATGCCTTAAGGGTATCAAAATGGACGGTGTGGAAGTACGGCAGGGAAGGGAAGCTCCGCACGGTCAAGTTTGGTAGGACGGTCAGGTATGACTTAGAAGGAGGAGGAAATGAAGTACAAGGTAACGCAGATTCTGAACAAGTATGCAAGAGTTGACGAAGAGTACAAGCGCGTCGAGGTCACACAGACCTTCGAGATGGTTCAGGACGACTTCGTCACATGGCTCGAGATCATGGGCGAGAACACCGACGAGGAGATCACGATCTCGTTCAAGGCGATCAAGGAGGAGGCATAGTCATGACAAAGACGATACTCGCATACATAACGCTCGGCGCGGCGTGGTTCGCGTTCGGGTTCTACATGATGGCAACTGTAATGACAATGTAGTTACAACGTAAGGAGGAAACAATGGGAAAGCACGATAAGAGCACAGATAACGAGTTCTACGAGGCAAGGATAAAGCGCCTCGAGGCAGAGAAGGCAGAACTGGCAAGAACGGTCAGGGCGCTCGAGAGAGACCTCGCAAGGGCCGACAGAGCATACGACCGCAACACGGAGGAAGTGGACGATGTCATCGCCGAGAAGGACGCAGAGATCGCCATGCTCAATCTGAAGATTCTGAAGCTGGTGAGAGAGCATGTATAAACCAATATCACAATACGAGATCACGCACATGGAAAACCTGATGGTCAGGGACTCGTACTGGAGGGACGACCGCACGGAGATCGTGACATACTGCGATGTCTATAAGTGCAAAGAGTGCCCGAAGTACGGCGACGACTGTGACGGTCTGGAAGACGAGGAGGACGATGATGAGCTGGTATAGCGACGGCGAGCCGTTCAACGAATGGGACGATCCGTACTGCATATGGAAGAGCATGGCGAACGGCGGTAAGTGCGGAAACAGCAAGGAAGAATGCGACAGGTGCATGAGAATGCGCGAGGAGGCAGAGGTAGAAGATGACGAAGAATGAAAAAGGCACACCCGCAGGTGCACCAATCCCTAAGCAAGATTATGGTACCACACCGGGAAGCAAAGCGCAATGGCTTGCGGAGTTTCTGCTCGACAACATAGGCGACAGAGAGCATCCGATGAAGAGGCCGAAGGACGGGAGCGTCGACAGATATATGCGCGGACTCATCATGGAGAAGAACGCGGCGGGCGAGGCTGTCATCATCAACCTGGGCGACGGATATTTCCACGCGGGTCCCGATGACGGTCCCGCGGTCAAGGAGTACGCCCTCAAGGAACTCCACAGGGCGCACGAGATCGAGAAGAAAGCACGAAAGATGCTTGATACATGGGAGGTACTGTATGGCAACTTATGAAGACATCAAGATGGCGAACAGAGCCATCAAGCCCATTGACGTAAAGGGCAAGGAGTACGTTGAGGTGAACCAGCGCGTGACCGCGTTCAGGATGGTCCACCCGAACGGAGGCATATCGAGCGAGATCGTAAGTCTCGCGGACGGCGTGGTCGTGATGAAAGCCACGTGCTTCGACGACGGAGGAAACATCCTCGGAGTCGGACACGCCTACGAGAAAGAGAACTCGTCATACATCAACAAGACGAGCTACATCGAGAACTGCGAGACCTCGGCGGTAGGCAGAGCGCTCGGCATGGCGGGCTTCGGCATAGATGCCTCGATATGCAGCGCGGAGGAACTGCAGAACGCTCTCCTCAATCAGGAGGGCAACGAGACTGTCAGCGCGAAGGAGGCTTCGCTGATGAAGAAGATGCTTCAGGCAACGGACAGCGACACGGCCGCGTTCCTCAAGATGATAAACGACAATTTCGGAAGAGGCGCGGGCTCAGTCGACGAGCTGACAAAGAAGGAGTACGCGTTCGGCCTTATAAAGCTGAGGAAGAAGGCCGAACTGGTCGAGAAGGGAGGAAACAAATGATAGAAGTCAATGCTGAGAATGTAAGACTGTGGGTGAACGAGCACGCGAGGAATGACGGAACGAAGTGGTATTCGTACTCGATCTCGACATCCTCGAAGGATCAGGAGACGGGCGACTACATCAACAAGTCGCTCGAGGTAAGGATGACGAGAGACGTCGAGGTCCCTCACGACCTGAAGAACGGCACGCTCGTCACGATCAGAGGCTCGCTCTCAAACAGAAAGTTCAGGGACAAGGACGGCAACGAGCGCACCGAGCATATGCTCTGGGCTCGCGAGGTAGACTTCGACAAGCCGTATGTTCCGAGAGGCGAGAAGGCTGATTCGTTCGAACAGCTTTCTGAAGATATGCCGTTTTAAGAGGTTGCGGAAGGAGGGTAAAAATGGAATATAAGCCTTATAACGAGCGTCGCGAGAGGATACTTCTGACACCAAGCATGGCGGAAGAATTTATTTCGGTTAATTATGAAAACAATCGCGCCCTTAAGTGGAATCATATAAACGAGATCGCGCGGTCGATTTCCCTGGGAGAGTGGAACCCGTATATGGTCAATCAGGACATCGTGCTATCCGATAAAGGACACCTCATGGACGGGCAGCATCGGTGCTATGCGGTAATTAGCGCCAATAAGTCAATTTCGACGATGATTTCATATAACGTTCCAGAGGAGTGGTTTCCGCAGTTTGATCGCGGACTTTCTCGCAAAGCAGCGGATTACATAGACTGCAAGAATAAAAACGCGATCATTTCAATTGCTAATTATGCAATATGTATTGAGCAAGGGGCCACGCTTACAAACGCGCTAAAGGGTCAGGTTGCGGGACGTTATAAAAAAGGAGTAGTAAAGCCAACGCGCGAAGAGACGGTCCAATTCGTCAATGACAATCTCTCTGATATTGAGGACTTTTATGGTCTCGGTGCGCGTCTGAATAAATGCTTTTACGGCGGCGGGAGTTCCGCATATGCCAAACCTTTATGGCTCATAAATTACTTGAGTGATGGAGCCGATCGCAGCCTGATAGAGGCTTTTGTGGAAAAAACCGAAGAAGGCGACAACGACACTCCGGTTATTGGATACATGAGAAAAACGGTCGCGCAGAAGCAAATTTCTGCATCACGAAACCACACAAAAGTAGACATTAAATATCTCCATGACATAATTCTCGTGTGTTACGAGCAATTTATCGGAACGGGTGAAGTACCGAGAGGGAAAAACTTCAACTACGTGGTTGATAAATATGGTGCTGCCGTAACATCGAAAGCTACAACACATGAACAGCAGAAATAAAGGCAAGCGCGGCGAGCTCGAGGTGGCTCACCTTTTGAAAAAGTACGGATATGATGCAAGGAGAGGCCAGCAATTCAGCGGAGCAAATGGTGATGCGGATGTTGTCGGCCTCCCCGGCATACACATCGAGGTAAAGCGCGTGGAAAAACTGAACGTGGAGAACGCCGTGGATCAGGCTGTCCGCGATGCGAATGAGGGCGAGAAACCCGCAGTCTTTCACAGAAAAGACCGCCGCAAGTGGCTCGTCACGATGCCGTTCGATGAATGGATAGAGATGTATCAGGCATGGGAAAAGGAGAATGAACGGATTCATAAAGATACACAGGTCGCTCCTTGAGTGGGAATGGTGGGACGATAAGAACACGTTCCGGCTCTTCATGACGATCCTGCTGCTTGCCAACTGGAAGGATAAAAAGTGGCACGGCAAGACGATCCCGAGAGGTTCGTTCTGGACAAGCCTCGAGACCCTCTCGAAGAAGTCAGGGCTGACCTTCAAGCAGACTCGCACTTCACTAAACAAGCTAATTTCGACAGGCGAAGTGACAAGCAAAGGGGCAAACGACGGAAGGCTTATAACCGTTGTAAATTATGACCTTTACCAATCTGACGACCGCGAAAGGGCAAACGAATGGGCAAGCGAGTGGGCAAACGAAGGGCAAACGAAGGGCAAACGAAGGGCAACAACTGAAGAAAGTAAAGAATATATAAGAAGGGGGAAGAAGACGGAGGAGGACGACCTCTTCCTCTTCAAGGACATAGAATGACCAGAGATGAGGCGAAGAAAATACTCGGGCGCGTGAGCAAACTGTACATGACTCAGGCGAGGAGGCTGACAGCCGACGAGAAGAGAGCAATGCTCGATGCCTGGACGGATATGTTCGAGTTTGACAGCTACGACCACGTGAACGATGCCGTAAGCGCATACGCGAAGATGGGCAAGCCGTTTCTGCCTCAGCCGTCGGACATCATGAACGTGATCGTCGCGGAGGAGAACATCCCGCAGGGCGAGAGCTTCACGGAGGCAGACAAGCTGTTCAACAAGCTCGCGAATACTGCGGATGCGATCGTCAACGGGAAGGAGCATCTGTCCATTATCGACCCCGGCGGGTTCCGTTACGATCCCGAACTTGACCGCAAGGTCTACAGACACGCGGAGACCCGCATCAGCAAGACGGCATTCACGCAGTACGACTTCAAGGCTCTGCCGTATGAGATTCAGGAATACGTCGAGGACATCGACGGCCTGAAGGCGATATGGAAGGAGATAGAGTCGAGCCGCGCGATGGCGAAGAGGCGCTTCGAGATGGCTCTGCCGGAGATCAAGGCAGAGATCGCGAGGCAGAACGACAAGAACGCCAAAGAGAACAAGGCGAGGCTGGAGGCGCTATGGCAGCGAATGGGACTGTGAGGCAGTGTGAGGTCTGCGGCGAAGAGTTCAGCGAGCGCGACATGATGTCTTTTAGCTCAGGCCGCAAAAGGCACTGGCTGTGCTGGGGATGCTACAAGCTGAGCCAGTACGAGGCGGGCAAGAACGAGGCCAGACGCACGAAGGCGATCGAGAAGAGCAAAGCGCACTTGAAGTAAGCAGCCACGGGGGCAGGGCACACAACTTTATAAGGACGTCTTGAAAAATTATCACCGCCCTGCCTCTGTTTGCACAAGGAGAGGCAACAATGACACTTGAAGAACTAAAGAAAGAGGCAAAGGCACAAGGCTACAAACTGATACCGATCAAGGCTGAAGAGAAGTTCCTGCCTTGTACATGCGGCAGCAACAGACGAGAGCATTGGAGCAGATGGAATGGCAAGGAGATGATAATCACTCTTCAGTGCATCAGGTGCGGTAAGAGAGTCAGCGGTATTTCCGAAGCCGATGCGAAACATAAGTGGAACGATATGATAAGGAGTGAGAGCGATGAGTGAAGCAGTAGTAAAACTGACAAGTGACCGCATAAAGATAAAGGGCGGCGAGTATGTGCAAGACCTTGTGCGTTGCCAAGACTGCAAGTATTGGGTCTATAACTTTAATGGCTGTAAAAGAAACCCGTGTACCGAGCCGTGGTATGCAACAGATGGGTGTACCTATGGAGAGAGGGGATAACGATGAAAGTTAAGGAACTTATCACAAGGCTTCTTGATGAGCCGATGGATGCGGAAGTATGTTTACAAGACCCGACTGAACACATATCTAATGGCACTATGTGCAGGGGTTACTTATTCGACATCACCTATATCGAGCATTGGAACAAGCACCGCATCTGCATAAATTTCAACGATTGGAGGAAAGGAGCAGACCGCAAGACCGAGCCAACTATTTCCAAAATGGAACAAGTTGGAACTACCGAGGATTGCTCGACAGTTAAGGAAAGGAGTGGGGAATGAAAAGAGGAGACATCATAGTTAATCCGTGGGTGTCTGTGGATTACTGCGGAGAACTAAATCCTATGTACGCAACCATTTATCTCGGCAACAACTATTCCCTTGATTATAAAGGCAGAAAGCATACTTGGGCAGATAAAGTGTATAAGGAAAATGCCGAGATGCGATGCCCGTGGAAAGTCATAGGTCACATCGACATTGACAACATCATAGAAACGGCTATCAGAGCAGCAGTTGAGGACAAGCCACAGACGGAAACAGAGATAGCAAAGGCAATCGTTCACAAGATGATTGATGATGCGGTTATCGCAGAAGATGCGTATCCCGATTTACGGCAGAAGATGCACAATGCGGTAGACGAATATGAGCCACAGACGGAAAGGAGTAAGTAGATGACAGATATATTTGCACAGAAAGGGTGGATATGCCCTAAATGCGGACGAGTGCTTGCGCCATCAACGATGTACTGTTTATGGTGCTGTAGCGATATGAAAGAGTCAATAACGGCAACAGGAACAACGATTCCAAAGTGGGACACGACACCGATAAAAGTCGGTAGCGGAATGATTAACTCAAGCGGACAGACGGACTGTGCGTGGAGGAGGACAGAATGAAAATAATACTCGGGATTTGCTTAGCAGCATTAATGCTATCACTTGCGGTACTTCTGGCGGGAGTTAGTTATCTTATGTTCGACGAAGTGCGTGAGACGTGGCAACGGAACCAGAGCAGTAAAAGAATCCGTAAAACAATCGAGGAGTGGGGATCAGATGATAAAAATAATATGTGATAGATGCGGCAAAGAACTGTTGACAACTTATTCGCAAAACACTCGCAAGGTTGTATTCCTTGAAGGGAGCAGAACTGAATACGATCTGTGTAAAAATTGCATGGTCGAAGTTCGAAACTTTGTTGTAGAGCCGGCTATTAGCGTTACACTTCCTGACCACTGTCTGCATTGCGAGAACGTGCTGTCATCGGAATGTACCGCTTGCGACGGCTATGAGTATTTCAAAGAAGATACGACTGATTGTGTAAAATAACAACGGCAACCCCAGAGGGCGGGCACTTATAAACATCATTGTCCTTTCTCGTGTAAGTATGAAGTCCCACGCCCGTCCTCTGTGTTGCATACAGGAGGTGTGATGAAAGATACGTTATTGATAAATGCAAGGACGCCGATAAAGCCGGGCGACCTCGTGATCGTGAACTATCCGATGCACGAGCAGACGTCCAACCCCGCAAGACGGCTCGACGGCGAGCAGTTCGTGGTCAAGAAGCGCAAGGTCATATGTACGAGACCCGCCAACAGAGTGTACTTCGAACTGTACGGAGCCAAGTCGAAGGCGGGCGTGCCGTATGCGTTCCTTGAGGAAGAACTTATCAAGATATGACGGCGAAGGAATATTTGAGACAGTATGAGCGTGCCGTGAAGCGGGCGCATCGGTATCGGGAGGAGTACGAGAACGAGTCCATGCTGATAGATGCCGTGCGGTCTCTGTCGGACAATGACGGGATGCCGCACGGATCAGGCATCAGCAAGCCGACCGAGAACAAGGCCATCAGGCTCGCGGACAAACGGCTCAGGCTCATACAGGCCGAGCTGGATGCCATAGAGGTCAGACAGAAGCTGTTCGACTTCATTGACGGCATCGACGGCATCGAGGGCGATGTTCTGTATCATCGGTATATCAACCTCCTGAAGTGGGAGGAGATATGCCTGATCGTGCATTACTCATGGCCGAACACGATGCGCATCCACCGCAGGGCGCTCGACATAGTGCAGAAGATAATTGATGAGATAGAATGATACCTGGTATCTGTGTATTATGATATTGTCAGAAGTCCGCAAAGGATGGACGACGTCACCTCAGCCGGGGCGACGAACCTCGGCGTTATGATCGCGATAGCTTTTCAGCCGGTGCAAGTCCGGCGGCGATCCTCTTCATTGTTTCTCATACTTTCATATGATTGCTCCTTTCTGCATAAGCCTCGGTCTGCATCGCCGGGGCTTTTGTGGTGCATCAGATACGGAGGCCAAATGGTATCGGTGATAGTTCCGTTCTGGAATAGCGAGAAGTGGATAGGCAGATGCTGCGAGAGCCTGACCATGCAGCAGGGCGATCTCGAGTTCATACTCGTGGACGACCACAGCACGGATCACGGCAGCGACATAGTCAGCGACTACTGTCACAAGGACGACCGCTTCCGCCTGATGCTGAACACGAGGACGAAGGGAGTGAGCGGCGCAAGGAACACGGGACTCGACTACGCTCAGGGCGAGTGGATAACATTCCTCGATGCGGATGACGAGATGCTCCCGGGTGCGTCAAAGGAACTGGAGAAGCTCACGAGGATAGGCGCTAACATTTATCAGACAGGTCATGTCAGATACCTTGCCTCGAAGAACAGGTCGGTCAACCACCGCACATCCGAAGGGTGGCGCGGTCTTGACGATCTTCCGATGCTGTGGGTGGGCGTATGGAACAAACTGTTCCGCGCTGAGTTCCTGAGGGACATACGCTTCGACGAGTCGCTCCAGTACGGAGAGGACGGCCTCTTCATGCTCGAGTGCCTCGCAAAGGACGGGCGCATATACTGCGCGGACAAGAGCGTCATGACAGTCAGGCACCGCATAGAGAACAGCGGCAGCCTGTCGCACGTCAAGAGGGACACGGATGTCATCAGGTTCATCCATGCTTATGAGGAGTTCATGAGGGACAAGGACGACGCGGTCAAGGCTTTGGTGTGCTCGGAGCTTGTGAAGCTATGGGCAAGAGTGGAGAAGTTTTACAGATGAAGTACGACATCGTTTACATACTCAAGAATGATTACGACTCCGAGGAGCTGCGGTACTCACTGCGCTCCGTGTGCAGGAACTTCCCTTATCGGAAGATATGGTTCTACGGCGGAAAGCCTGATGGCATCGAGCCTGACGAGTATGTGGAAGTGATCCAGGAGGGACGCAATAATTGGGAACGGGTGCGTAATACCATCCGACTCATATGCCGTAACGACGAGATCACGGAAGACTTCTGGCTGTTCAACGACGACTTCTTCATCATGAAGAAGGTGACGGACCTGGAGCCGATGACGCAGGGCACGCTCGAGGAACTGGCACAGTCTCTGCGTAAGAGCAGAGGCAGGGCGACAGCGTACACGAGTCAGATCAGGAAGACAGCAAGAACCCTGAGGGAAAGAGGCTACGACACCGTCGACTATGCGCTGCACGTTCCGATGCTGATAAACAGACGCAAGGCGCTGCAGACTTTGAGGGAGTTCGGTGATTGTCCGATGTTCCGTTCACTGTACGGCAACCATCACCGCATCGGCGGAACACGGGTCAAGGACTCGAAGATCTCCGGGCTGCACAGAGAACCGACGGGCAAAGAGATGATACTGTCGACTTCAGACGAGTCGTTCAGGGACGGAGCCGTCGGCAGATACATCCGCGACAAGTTCAAGCGTAAGTGCAAGTACGAGGCAAGCGATGGCACAGAATAGACCCGACCGAAACGCAGGGACAAGGGGGGCTTTTGAAAAGGCCCGGGCACAGATACTCCGTACTCAAACACACTGCGGGATATGCGGGAAGCCGGTGGACTTCAGTTACACCTACCCCCATCCCCTCAGCCCGACAGTCGACCACATCATTCCTGTAAGCAAAGGCGGACACCCGACCGACCTCGACAATCTTCAGCTCGCGCACAGGTGCTGCAATAGGGCTAAGGGCGACCGCCTGGCCACTGCGCCTTCACCTGCAAACGAAGAAGAAAGTGTAATCAGTAATAGAGTGCTGCCTTTATCAATGGATTGGAAGAAATATAAATCATGATGTAAAAATTTTTTCTGAACGGGGGGTGTGCACCCTCGGGGATCCCCGGCGCCA
>Ga0310690_10002451_pt1 | contig 30088 bp, 35 predicted proteins | sample AusTroGonzalo_MG_2_FD_207661 | JGI IMG/M metagenome (GOLD analysis project Ga0310690, IMG submission 207661) | Bovine rumen microbial communities from tropical cattle in Woodstock, Queensland, Australia - Gonzalo_04 (v2) (version 2) | ecosystem: Host-associated > Mammals > Digestive system >...
GTCCCAGTCGAAGACGCGCATGATAGAGAGATGGCTGACATGGGTGTTCGCCATTGCCAACATAATCGTGATAGCATGGAAATGCTAGAGTAGCTCAACAGTTTTGCCCGCCCGCGCCTCTGGACTCTATTCTTCTCCACCAAGCGAACCTGTGGCGGGCTTTTTGTTGTATTGTATGGTCTAGAAACTTTATACTTCGAGTATAAAATTAAACAACAGGAGACTACAATGGCAGACAAGAAGACAAAGACACCAAAGCGCGACGCCAGGGGACGCTTTCTCCCTACAATGCAAGACTGTCATAAAATGACAAAACTCGAGTCCCGTAGATGCAGGGTTATCGAGAAGGTCAAGGCAAACGGGTACAAGATCGTCTCGGCTGGTGACACGCTTCATGCTGAAAAGGTCATACTCAATGACAATGAATCTTTGCGCATAACCACGCCCGAATTCAAGCTGAGGGATTTCAACAAGTATCCAGAGGCAACGCTCGGAGCAGCTCTTGACGCCGCATTGGAGGTGGAGAAGGAGAAAACTAAACCCCGCTGCAAAGATAAGTGCGCCAGTGAGGCGGACTGGGAGCCTAAGCGCGATGCGAAAGGACACTTCATTCCCAAGGGCAAACCCTGCAGTGACAAGGACAAGGCGAAGCGCTGCTGCAAGCTGGGAGTCGCAGAGATGCTGGCTGAGCTGATCCGCGACGGCTATGCGCTCGGCATGGATTTCGAGGAGAAGGAGGCGTATCCTTATCACGTCTGGTTCGACAAGATCGTGCGCATCGGTGGAAAGGACCGCGGAATGCACGCCGACTGTCACGGACAGGATGCGATCGACGCTCTTGTCGGCGCCATCATCGAGACCTATGAGCAGGACAAGCGTATTCGCGATGGACAGTGCAAGGAGCTGCTGAAGGCGATCTTCGGTGGCGGGGATAAGGCTAAAAAGAAGAAGGCCAAATGAATCACACAGTCCGCCTGATATTGCATGTAGCCTCGTCCATGCTAGGAGTTCTTATAGGATTTATTGTCGGGTTCTGCATAGGACACGACAAGGGCAGCGACGAGTAGCATAGCCGGACACAGAGTCTCTGGGGCGCGTCTTTCAACGCGCCTCTTTTTTATTCCACGATGATGTGTATCGCCAGCGCCACGGCCTGGATGAACATCAGTCCGAGCATGATGACGTTCAGTCCTTCGAAGTTCTCGATTCTCTTCTTGTCGATGTAGTGCCGGCACACGAGGAAGTCGTGCAGCAGTGTGGTCAGTAGCAGCAGAAGATATTGCATTCTCATTGGTTGGCCTCCTAGTTAAAAGTAGTGCAAAAGAGTGGAATAATACAATGACGGGAGGGAATCCTGTTGGCATATGGCGCTTGCCTGGGCGTCATCAGTCGCATCTGTACAGGCCCATTGACAAGGAGGTCATATGGAAAAATTTATTGCGTACCTGGAATCTAAAGCCCATAACCATAATGACGTATTCGTCAGGGATATCGTCTTCGAGCTCCGCGGCCCTGACGCCAGTGTCCTCGCGCACAACGACGGCCGGGGCGCCGTCATCACCCTCTATATGGGGGCGATTGGCGATGAGGCCCGTGCCAACGGCGAGCCACTTGCCATTGAGACTGCTAGGGCGCTCGCCCATGAGTTCAGGCATCTGGATCAGCTCCAGGCCTGGGACGAGCTGCCCCAGGTCGGAGTACAGGCCGGAGAGAAGAGCCTTGGGAAACCGGGTTGGAGTGCCGTCTACTGGCACGACCCAGGAGAGGACGACGCCCGCCAGTGGGCATCTGAAGTTGTTGAGAACATGCCTGAGGATGTTCTCAATAGTTTCACAACCTTCGTCCGCGAGCTCTGCGCGGCGAAGACCAGAGAGGAGGTGGAACGTAAAGCCACCTCATGATGGGAGCATGGGGGCCGAGAGGCCCCCATGCTCTCTTTTTACAGCTTACATAAAGTGCTTAATTTCAGCCAGTTTCTGCGTATAATACAATGACGGGAGGATATGCCGAACGCCGGCCTTGGTTGTGCCGTATAGCAGCCATCGCCTACTGTCCGTATACGGGATTGACATTGGAGGTCAATTATGAAGGCTGCTGACATCATCATCATCAATGTTGTTCATGAGTTCACTGGGGTTGAGTTTTTCCTCACAAAAGAGGAAAAGGAAGTCCTTGTGACCAAGGATGACCTCAAGGGACTGACGTCCCTGCTGAGTTACACCTACTTAATCCTGACTCGGATCGAGTGCAAATACGGCACTCGACCGATGCTAAAGCGTCGAATAGACGCGTTGGAGAAGGAACTGATGGATCGCTACCTTTACAGGGGCGATCATACAGCGTTCCTAGTTGCCTAAACCAAAGTCTGCATGTCGAGCGAGTAACGACGCGATGACACATGCAGGTGAACAAAGAAATAGACGAGCACGATAGCGTGAGCGCGATGACTCTATTTCTTTTTTACATTATACTATTTATATACAAAGGAGAAGCCCATGCCAAAGAAGAGAACAAACCCATTGACTTTCAGCCAGTTCGCGTTCCGTGTCATCAAAAGCGGCTTTACCGTGTCCCATGATGGAAATGACATTCTCGTCATAGGAGGATCCAACCGCTCAGTGCTCATCAGCGCCGATGGCAAAGGCAGCTACAGCTGGCGGTACAACAGATCATCCACATCATCCAGCCAGGACTGGGACAGGGCGTTCAACCGGCTGAAGATGACGAAGGACGAGTGGGGCTGGCGTGAACTGCAGCGCGCCGCCGGACAGGAGCCCGTGGTGATATCCGCGCCTCCGGGAACGTTCTTCCATGAGCTGACCGAGGTCAAGCCCGTAGCACCGGGCGACACACCTGAGAGCATCAACCAACAGTGGACATGCAAAGGAGAGGACAAATGAGAGATGAGATCAAGGTCGCGTGGATATTGGGGCTGCTGATAGGGCTTGTGGCGGCAGAGGCTGCCGGATGCCTCCTGGCGATGCGCAGATGCATCATGGAGGCGCCCATCGAGTATGAGGCGCTTGTGAGGGAAACAGCGGTGCGGGGTACGCTGTTCGGCCTGGCATGCATAGCAGGGACGCTGCTGGCGTGCGGGATCATGTGGCTTCTGCACGACAGCAGGTACTGATGTTTGTTTTTTAGATGGCAGCGCATGTTACCGCTGTGGTTATATGACGAATAACGCCACACTGAGGATTGTCGCGGTGAATATAACAACGATACGAAACAGCATGATGCGCAAGGTTGCAGAATTGGTGTCCTACGGGGCCGGAGGGGTCCCGACGACCCTCAGCAGCAAAGACGTGCCCAAACCCAGTGACTACTCGCTGACCATGGAGCAGTTTGGGGCGGACAAGGCGGACAGTGCGCAGAACGACAAGATGTTCAATCCACAGATTCCGGAGCAGCCGGTAACACCTGTTAGGGCGCCTGATCGCATAGCTCCAAACAGGCCTACGCCCACAACGCCCGGCGAGCAGAACATTCAGCAGCTCCAGGAGCAGCAACGGCAGCTCCGCAACAACATGAATGATCCGAACATGACGCCAGAGCAGCGCAGGCAGATACTTCAGCAGATAGCAGAGCTGAATAAGAAGATAATGAACATGAAGGACAAAACACCGGTTGGGTGGGATCCAATATCAACAGGACGATAGGCAATATGAACATCAGTAAGATAAGAGAAGCGATGCTGAAGATGGCGGCGCCAACTACACCAAACGCAGCGCCAAAAGTCACAGTGCCGACCACTAAGACGGTACCAATGACGGCGGATGATTATAGGTCCATGCAGGTTAACGACCCTAGATTGCAACAGCAGCAGCGGCAGATGGACCAACAGCGACAGGAACGCGCTGAATTCAATAAAACACATACCCCCAGCGAGGCTGCTACTCAGTGGGCCAGCACACAGAAGCCGCATTGGCTACGTGTCCTAGGATGGGGAATACAGAATAAACTTAAGCATGATTTCACATTTGGATTAGGTAAGACCAAGAACTACGAGGAGCGGTTAAAAGACTTCCAACGAAACCAGGCTATAGACTATGATTGGAAGACGCGCGAAGCGCAGACCCCTTCGCGGACAGGGACAGTTCCCACACAAAAGCAGGCAGATTCAGCACAAATACAAAATAACAATAACACTCAATCATCTCCAACAGAGCAACCCCAAGGAACAGTACAGCCGCCAACCAACACAACAGGGACAGGTATAACTAACACCGGGATAAAGAAAGCTCCATTAGCGCCTGGACAAATATCAAACACACAGCTTACCACAGCACCTGCCGCACCAATCCCAACGCAATCAACATATACACAGGGCGGCCTTGGTGGATCGTATAGTTGGAATAAAGCCAACCTGGATAGCGTTGGTGGCGTCGGTGGCGGCTTTACAGCCAAACCGCCGACAGTTGAACCGCCACCGGTGAGCGCACCGCCACCGTCTACGCCTAATGCAACTAGCGATATAGCGCGCACAACCACGCCACAACAGGATGCGGCTTCCGTTAAGGCCAGTCCCGCCGCGCAAAACGCGTATAGCGGATATGCGGCCTTCTTCGGGAACGGGAAGGCGGATATATCGGAAGCTGACTGGAATAAGATGACATCAGAACAGCAGCAGCAGGCAATCACAACTCAGCAGAATACAGCTGGTGCCTTCCGTGAGGAGATAGCAAACGACAAGGAGTTCATGGACTGGGCCGCCGGAAACGGGTATAACTATGACGCCACTAGAGGCGTCTTCATAGACAAGAACGGACTCGTGACACCGGGAGCATCTGTTGAGCAGGTGTATGATCAGCGTAAGCAGCGTAAGGCGCAGCTCCAGCAGAACATGGACAACGCGCAACAGGGCATGCGTGAAGCCGACAAGGAGATAGCGCAGCGCAATGGGCAGAATGCGATGTTGAACCAGCCGGATAGACCGGTAGGGTACACTGGAATGACAAGCACAGACGACAGAACTCCAGCGCAACGCGAACGTGAGCAACTCGCTGGTCAATCAGACACCAGAACTACAGATCAGTGGAAGAATCTGATACACAGTACCAATGACCTGTATGTGCGGGGGCATCTCACAAAGATGATGAATGATCCAAGGTTCTATGGACGTTCCGATCAGGAGCTGCTGCAAATAGCGCAGCAACGGGCCAAGAACGAGCAGCTTGCCAAGAGCAACGAGCAGAATAGAAAGAGGCAGGAGCGTGCGCAACAGAGACAAGAGAGAGCATACCAGAGAGCGCCCCTGAGCGAAAGGCGGCGTATGGATCCCGCGAGAGCTCAGCAGGAACGCGTGAACGCAGGAAGACCAGACCCCTCGTTGTATAGGTGAGGATATAATGAACATCAACAGAATACAACAAACAATGCTTAAAATGGCGCGTGACTATCTCACGCTCACACGGGACGGCGAGCCGGTTGGCGGAGTGACCGTTACCGAGCCTAAGCCTCCAAGTGACTGGATAGCACGAACAGCTGAGCAACTTAAGAAAACGCCGCGTGTGACACGTGCACCTCAGTCATATTATGCGGAATGGAACAACATGAGTGAGGCTAAGCGCCGTGAGATACAGGCCAAGGGGATGGACGCCGCCGATAAACCGGTTTACGAGGTCAGCGCTGGACCGTACGCTATGCTGAGGCCCTTATACAATCCTGGCAATCCCTGGCGCCAGATGAACCCGACGTCGCCTGTGGAAGAGCCTCAGCACAATCCAGAGGACGCCGGTCCGCACACAGCGCTGCTCAGGAAGGGCGCCCCACCGATGCCAGCGCCAGCGAAGCCTGCGGAGGTTGCTGATGAGGCAGCGTCTCCGCAATCTCTGACGGATGGACTTGGCGCACAGCGCCTGGTCAAGCATATAAACAGGGCAGTGCCCGGATATACAGCCGGTCAGGAGAAACTGCTGGCTGTCAATAAATGAGGAGAAACAACAATGAAAAAGACAGACATCGCAATCATCTTCATCGCAGTCATGGCGTTCCTCTGCGCGGGGTGCAGCCATAACGCAGCCGTGTTCGGCTTCGGCAAGGTGTTCAAGGTCGGAAACATGGAGTATGAGCTCCTGTATGTCAACGGCATCGGCATCATCGACTACTCGAGGGAGAACTCCTCGTGGGAGATGGAGATCGACGACGAGGACGGCCTGTCCTACGATGTAGACACCCACACCATCAAGGGCATCAAGAAGGTCAAGCGCACCATCGGAACGCAGATAACCGGCTACCTCTGCACGCTTGCCGAGAAGGATGCTAAGGCGGCTGAGGAATATCTCAAGAAGGATCCGCTGGCGATCGGAATCCCGTCGGAGGACAAGGCGCAGGGCGCTGTTCCCCAGGATCCTATGGCGACTGAGGAGACCAAATGAGGGGTAGACCCAAACAATCCAAAAGATCCTACGGCGAGCGCAATGCATGGTGGCTCGTTCCCTGTCTGGCCGCGATAGGCTCCATAATAGGCACGTTATGCACCTTCGCGGTCAATGGATTCAAGGATGAGCTGAAGGAGCTCAAGCTCGGACAGCAGGAGCTCCGGAAAGGCCAGGAGGAGCTGCGAGTGCAGATGGCTGAGATGCGGGCCACCGTGGTGCCCCGCGAAGGCATCGAGAACATGATCGACAGGGAACTGTCCAAAAGGTCGAAATAGTATGCTGTACAAGACCGCCGTCATACTCATGAGGAAACTCGCCGTGTACGACCCCAAGACCTACAAGCCAGTCAAGGCTACCAACATGGAACAGGTCATTGACAACATCCTGTGGGCCGAGGGGTCTGGTGCCAATCAGTACGGCGACAACGGTGCCGCACACGGCTGGGGGCAGTTCCACAAGCCAGCCTGGATCGATGCCACACAACATCTCGGCGTGCAGAAAGATCCTGCATGGGCGTACGGGACGGGTACAAAGGATCTGTCCAAGGTGCGTCGCGCCATCCAGGCATATCTTGAGCGGTATGTGACGGAGAAGCGGCTTGGACGCAAACCCACCAATGAGGACTATTACAGGTTCTACAACAGGGGATTCAAGGGACTGAATGATGCCTCTGTCAAGGTTGCTCCAAGATACCAGACACTACTCGGATTGGGCACCGCACCTGCGACACAGAAGCAACAGAAGGCAGTGCAGTCAACACAGCAGCCGGTGAAACAGGTCAGCTTATCACAGCAGCCGCCGGCTCCACAAAAGCAGAGAAAGACATACACGATAAAATCCGGCGACACATTGTGGGGGCTGCGCAATACGCTGTTCCCGGGAAAAAGCTGGCAGGCGCAGCAGGGCATGTTCACTAAGTTCAACCCAGGAGTTGACATGAACAAGCTGCGCGTCGGCCAGTCAATCTACATAGAATAGGAAACATTGACATATGAAGTTCACGCTCAAGGAAATTGGAGCAGCCCGCATGAAGGCGCTCCGGCTACCGTTGCACGGCAGGTTCCTGCTGCTCAGATGCTCGGATGCTCTGATTATGGATGTGTGCAACGGCATAGGACCAGAGTGGTTTCCGACATCGGTGCGCACTCTCATAGACAAGATGCATCCGTCGCTGAAGATAGTGGCGATGCTGCATGACCTTGAATATTTCTTCGGGAAGGGCAAGGCCGAGGAGTTCAATCAGCTGAACAATGCGTTCAAGACAAACGGGTACATGATTGCCAAGGACTCGTTCGGATGGTATAACCCTCGCAGATATGTAGTGGAGTTCGACGCCGCGAAGTTCGCAAAGTGCTGTGACTTGGGCGGGCGATTTGCGTACTACGCCGCCATAGAGCAGCGCAGAGACTGCAAGTTCGAGGAGGCGCCGGGCATCTACGACATATGGTCTAAATTAGAGGATGACGAGAGAAACATCATCTAGGAGCTCTACATGGTTATAAACAAATATGGCTGGCCGCTGGTGAGGGACTGCATACCCGAGGCGGCGCACGACTACTACAACAATAACTTCTACCTGATCGATGACCAGGGCTCTGGCGTCGTGTACAAGTGCTGGCACAATTATAGCAAGCGCGTCATCTGGCGCGAGACCACGAATGCAGGCGTGACCACGCTTGAGTTTGGATATGGCGAATGGAACGACCGCGCCAATCTTACATATGCACCTATAAACAGTGGACTTGAGGTGAACGCATGACTAAGAGATACAAAGTTTGGAAGACGCTGATGGACAAGATGGCCAGCACGCCACCTCCCAGAGTCAAGAAGGTGACATACTCACCTATGGGAACTAGGTACGAGTACTGGGTGGACGCGCCAGCGGCCCAGACTCCGGCGCAGCCTGCTGAGCCTGTGGAGAAATTCGCCACAAACGTGCCGCCTAGTCACTTCACTGAATATACTACCAAGAGCTCGGTAAACGCCGAGCAGGCTGCACGGGACGCGGCCGCCAAGGATCCCGAAAACGCCACAGGAATAGGTGAAGTGGTAAATGGCAGGCTGTCGCCGGAGGCGGCAAATGCCAGGGGATACAAGACCAACATAGAGACGCGCAACAAGGATCTTATACGCGAGCGGCTGGAGCGCGACAAGGCGGAGGCACGCAATAATGCCCCTAGCGTGGATAAGGAAAAGTTCAGATACAAGAGAAAGTGGTGGAATCCGTTCTCTTGGCATCCTGTAGAGGCCTTGCTGGGAAATGCCTATGATCTTGCGGCCTATGAGACTGCGGTAGGAAATGCAGCGGAGAAGCGCACAGCCGCGCTTAATGCCTTGGCCGCCAAACGCCGTGAGTACCAAGAGACGCTGAAGAACGGAATTCTCTCCTTGGGTAATGGAAAAACGATAAAGTTCACCGACCCCTGGGATATAACGCTGGAACCGACCGTGCTGCACGCGCGCATGCCCAATGGCAGGGTCGATACTGTGCGGAACAATGCTATGCTGACGCGTGATGGAGTGCTGACCCGTGCAGGCACACGTGCTCTCATTGAGGGAATGGTGAACGACCGTGTCTCCAAGCTGCGTCCGTATATCGGAACAGGAGAGGTTGCCGATACTCTGCATAAGGTTCTCACAAGAGCCCTCAGTCAAGGCGGTGGCGCACATTGGCTAGGCACACCCGAAATACAGATGGTGCTGGCCAAGATGGAGAGAGCCGGTATCCCGCGTGAGAGCGCGTTGCTCGTGCTGGATAGGGCGCTTACAGGCGTGCCAATGGACTGACGCTTGGTGTGCTATGTGTCGCAGGGCCCGAGATATCTCGGGCCTATATTATTTCGTAGGCATGGCAATGGCGCGTAGATGCGCCAGTCATCCGGACTGTCGTGCGATGCCGTGCATGCCTGGAGATGTTTTCTGTGAAGTATTATCCGATCGACACGACCTTCCGCTATCAGGACAAGAACTATCTTGTGGCAAAGCCGCCTAGGAAGTTCTGGAAGTGCCAGAACTGTGTGTTTTACGAGGACTGCGAGAAGTTGTTCAACACCGACGAGTTCCCGGCCTGCATGCCGTACGACCGTGACGACGGCTACAATGTGGTGTTCTTCGAGGCTCGCCCTGCAAAGCGCCGGCGCCGCGAGGAGGCGCAGGATGTCCGTTAATTTCGTCTCGCAGAAGGCGGACAACGCGATAACGTCGTTCCTGTATCCAGAGTATCAGCCGGTATGCGAGGCCGTGCGTGGAATCACGTATGATTTTAACTGCGGTGCGCGTGTATATGTGCCGGACAATGGCTACAGGACGCATCTCAGGATGCTGGACCTGGACACCAGGAATGTGCTGTTCGATGCGTTTGCCAAGCCTGGCACCTGCATCAACTGCTCCAAGAAATTCTACATCAGGTATAAAATTGAGCTATATGACGAGGATACGCACGAGAAGCTGTTTGAGCATGTGATGGACTTGAAGGACAGGGAGGTTTTTGTCGAGCTCCCGTACGAGGGTGCCATAGGTGACTCCATAGCGTGGTTCTCGATGCTAGAGCGTTTCCAACAGCGCCATCAGTGTCGGCTTAATGTGCTGATGCCACAGAAGATAAAGGATCTGTTTGTAGGGCAGTACGGTGAAATGAAGTTTCACTCCGAGGAGTCGGCCAGGGCCCTAAAGCCATATGCCACATATTATGTTGGGCTGTTCTTCAAGGGCGATGTTGATTGGCAGCCGTATGACTTTAGGCTCATGTCGCTGTCGGCGGCCGCCGGGCAGATACTTGGCAATGAGGACTTGTCCGACATTCCTCCAAGATTGGCCATAGGTCCGCGCACCATAGACGACAAGTATGTGTGCATAGCCACACAGGCGTCAGGGCATGCAAAGCACTGGTGCAATCCTATAGGATGGAAGCAGGTGATAAAGACGCTGAAGGAAAGCGGTTATCGTGTGCTGTGCATAGACAAGGACCAGGAGATGGGCGCAGGCGACGTGTGGCATCACATGCCGGCAGGCGCCGAGGATTTCACCGGCGACAGGCCATTGCAGGAGAGAGCTGATCTGATAGCGCATGCAGACTGCTTTATCGGGCTGCCGTCCGGGCTTAGCTGGCTGGCGTGGTGCTGCAAGGTGCCGATCGTGATGATAGCCGGGTTCTCAATGCCATTCGGCGAGTTCTACACCCCTTACCGTGTGCAGTGCAGGCATACATGCCATGGATGCTGGAATGACACGAGGTACGAGTTTGACCACCACGATTTTATGTGGTGTCCAAGGCACAAGGGTACAGACAGGGCATACGAGTGCACGAAGAGCGTGACGCCTGGAATGGTGCTTGATGCCATAGGGCGCGTGCCTGGAATGAAACTGAACAGGGAAGCAGAGAAGGAATAGTGGCAAGCTTCTGGACAAATGCGGACGGAGCGTTGCTCGTCGACGAGAACGGAAATCCGTACTTCACTGACGAGTGCTGTTGTTCATCATTTTGCTCATGCAACACATGGGATATAGATTCCACGGAGGAATGCCCGCATTTTGACTATGCGATTGACACCATGTCATTTGGCTATGGGCCGATGCCGAGCAATCTGAAGGCCACCAGCACATTCACGGTGTACCAGGTGTTAGCCGGAGACCCATGGGCTAGGCACAATAAGCAGGGCAGAAACATCTGGTATTTGGGAAGAGGGCACACATATGCACCTTGGTATGTATGCAACTTCACAGACAACCATAAGCCTGATGAGATACCCCACGGTGACACGGAGGCGGACTGCGAGATAGAGCACACGGATGCCAACAGCACGACATACGACGTCAGGGAGTATACGCTGCGCGGTGGTACACCTGTAGGTGATTGCATATCAGCCGAAGGCTTCAGCATCAGCAATCATAGGAATGTATGGCTTCCAGATGCCGCAGCTGGCGCGTATATGGACTTTGCCGACGGGACCACGGCCTATGGCATATATGTTGTGCTTGGAGAGCATGATTCTGCATTGCGCGCCACATCTGTGGTTGCGGACCTAGTGGCTGGCGAAACCATCCATAGCACTGTGCAAAGTCTAGGTGTAATACGTACTCCTGAGAACGGCTCGTTCTCGGTGGCTTTTGCGCGTGACCAGTGGGGCAGCTTCGAGCTTCGCAACGTGCATGCAGATCCGGATGACACTTCGCTGGTGTCATACACCATTGAATGCGAGGCGAGAGGGGCACCAGTTAAGATCAACCAGGTTCCGATTGAGGAGCGGAGATCAGGCGCATTGGCCGATATAGCTGCGTCTGCGTTTGATGGTTCGCCTTTGTGGACGTGGTTCGGGTATGCCAAGACAAAGTACAATCTTGGAGAGCTGAATGCATCCAACGCCAGTAGAGCAGCATACGGGTCGCCTTTGGTGCACGCGACACATCATGAGAAGTTCACAGTCAACTGGTGCCCGGTCAACTATTTCGAGATGGTTACCGAGTGGTACCCGCAGTGCATGCAGGACGATGGGTATATAGCGCCGTGGGGCAAAGTGCCGGCGTGGTGCGGAACGTCATCATATTCTCCGGAGACAATACCGCAGGATCCGGCGTGCAGACCAGTGTCATACACAGCCAGGCTGCTCGGGAGACCTGTGCAGATAGTGGGTGGAGATGGGGAAGACGTCCAGCAGAGCATAGCGCCGGAGTGGCTGAATGTCCCGTTGCATGAGGATGAGGAGTATGGGCACCTGAGTGGAATGCATTTCCGCCCGTGGAATAACCTAAACGACCAGCATGTGTACTGCATAATACCGCTAAGCATAGACAATTACCCGGCGTGGTACATGAACAACTGTCACGGATCACTGGATCCTGCGCAGTTTGCCTATCCGCATCCGCTTTTCGATTCAAGCGCCTGGACTGAGGATGAGGCGGACGGAGTCGGGGAGCCATCATGCGGGGTTGGTGCAGAGCGCGGCAGAAAGGCCCCCAGCTATAAGCCAATAAAGTGCAAGGCGTACTATCCTACGTATGGCGCCGTACGGCCTGTGCGCTGGTACGGCAGACAGACCTTTGGTGGACAGTGCCCATGGATGGTGCTGAAGAAACGTGATATATCCGACGAGACGGAATGGGATCCCTGCACTGAGGATGTGCCACAGGCTGCAAAGGGATGCGCCTTGTGGCATTGGATTCCAGTGTACTACACGAAGACAATTACATATGAATCATGTGATGCCACGTCCAACGGAGAGCCCATAAGGTTTAAGGATAAACGGACGCAGGAATGCAGGGTGACATATGACTATGACATTAGGGACGGACACTATTGTGATTACGAGGGTAACCCACGCCCCGGCTATAACTACACGGATGAGTGCATTAGTGCTGTTGTTCCATGTAGGCGTCCTGTCGGCAGTAAGTTATCACAAGACGAGAAAAACGATGGCTGCGAAAAGGCCTGCCTGATGATCGCATACCCCGATTGGGCGTGTCTGCATGTTGACGATGTGATAATCCCGACCAATGCATGGCCGGTGCCTGCTTCGATAATGTCCAGACTGTATCTATCATGTGGGTCCAATCCATGTGAGGATCCAGAGGCGCAGTTCCTTATACCAGATGGGGCCAAGATAGTGATAAGTGGCTCATATACTTGGAGCGGGCACGCTGAGAACAGGAGTGAGAATAGAACCATAGTGTCGCTCGGTCAGGTTGGAGTAGAGCCGACATATCAGGGCTATGACAGTGGTTCTAGAACACACAGAACGGATAATGCGAAGGTTAGCGGCACATATAACTGCACATACACTGTGGTGACTCCAATAGACCTGCGCACATCTGACGCTCTGTTGCAGAATTGTGTAGTTACATGTAATGAGGCATATACGGCGGACACCACGCTTGATGACCGCTATTCGTCATTCCATTTCTGGGCAACCGGCACGACTGTGACTAAGGATGATGAGCATCTTACGTCGTCCATCCCATGTCCAACCCCGGCAACCAAGACAGCTACATCATATGTGGTCAGGACTGGTATAAATATCTCATTGGGGAGGGTACTTGAGACGAAGGGATGTTGCAATGTACTGTCGTGCGACCTTGACCCCCATGTCCTTACACCTAACTGGGATAACGGAGGGCAGGGAGGCTTTCCCTATACTGTATGCGTGACCAAGGTTGATAACGGGGTAAGCACAAACACGAGCTACACAGATAATACTGGAGGTGTGGTAAGGTACAACAACTATACATATTCTAATTATGTTGGAACGCCATACGAGGATGAGCCGTGGCTGTATTGCAATAAGGAAGTCACCGACATAAATCCATATACTGCGAATGTGTGGCATTGTGAGAATAGCGTAGAGAATAATGTGGGTACTCGTACCTGCTCGAGACAGTTCATGAAAATAGATGGCATGCCAGGGCTGGATTGTGTGCCGCATACGTCACAGTCACAGGATCCAACAAGACCGGATAATACCGACACCAGTTGCCATGAGAGATACACGGAGCATATACTGACGCAGAGCTATGCTGTGGAAGTAAGGGTTGAGTATAATCAGTGATAGAGGAGAAGATCTGATGGCGTGTGGATGCGCTACAAGGAAGACAGCGGCAGCAGGATCCGGGAACAATGTGCAGCAGATAGCAAGAGCCGCTATACCGCATTCGGTGCTTCCTGGTGAGTCGTGCATTTTTTGTGCAGAAAAGCATGTGGCGGTAGCCGCCACCGTTCCGGCTGTTGGGGCAGGTGTGTCGACAATAATAGGTGAGTTGGAGTTGGCGCGACGTCATACTGTGCTGGAGTTCCCTACCGTGTCGGAGTCCATAGCGGTGCTGGAGCTGCAGGCGTGCCTTAGGGGGCTAGACAATCTGGCTAAGAGGCTATCCGACCTGTACATAGCAGTTTCCGGCGTGGCCGCCAAAAATGATCCTACGCAGAAGGCGGAGGATGGCATGCAGACGCAGCTTGAGGCATCCGGGGCATACGGCATAAATCCGTTCATAGGCGAGATACACGCCTGCGCAGCCTACAGGCTTGCCTATGAGATAGGTTACATGCTTAACAACAGGTACATGATAATAGGTGATCTGACGCTTGGCGCCGAGACCATCATTAGAGCATATCCGGAGGCGGCCGTCGACATGCGTGATCTCAGGCACAGAGTGCAGACCAAGCGGGCGTCTGACATAGACAAACTGTGGCCAGAGCTGTGCAGGAACATATCCTCACGTATAGAGGAATCCATAGATGCATACAGGAACGAGTATGCTGCCGGATTGGCTAGCTATCTAGGTGTGGCCAACGCGCAGGAAGCCGAGAGCCGTTGAAGCTTGTATCCTGCGTCCCATAGAAAACGCTTCATAGGCGCGTTCTCGTCTTTGTTTCCTTTGTCCCCTTGCTGCGCGGGGTCGAGGCGAAGATACAGCATTATCAGAGGATGGCTCTTTTCTATTAGTTTCGCCGCGCTTGAGATGACTTGCATTTGTCGTGCTGGCAATGCGCAGCGTATCAGCGCGATGTCGGATAGTCTCATGTCGTCCAGACATGTGGCTGAATATCCTGTAGGTTTTGAGGATGGCCTGAAAAGCGTGCACATCGGCGCTTTGGCTCTGGCGAATACTGGCTCGGCATATGCGGCCTCGGCCAGCACAGCGGAATTTACGGCAGCCACGCTTTCCGAGCACTCGTTGGCTGACAGGTTGGTCTTTAGGAACGGGAACAGGGCCTTGCTCGGCTCGAACGCGATGACTTTACGGTCGGGAAGCTGTGACGCGAACCAGAGTGTGGCTAGGCCGACTCCGGCGCCTATGTCTATGATGTCGCCGGTGGCCGGGAGCTTGTCTTCGATCGCCTCCAGCTCCTGCACATCTGGGAAGGTGGAGGTTATGGCGCATTTGAGCTGCTGCGGGCTGCCCGTCACATCAGGCAGCTCAACGTTGAATAGCCTGTCCCTATATATGAAGGATACCTTGCCGTCGTGCACGTTGTTGGCCAGTGTCAGCTGTGTCTTCAGATCCGGTATGGTGACTCTTAGGCCTAAGCTCAAGTCGCGCAGCGTCTCATCGATGTCCGCGATCACGGCGGTCGTCTTCTTTTCTTCTTCCATTTTATACTCCATGTATAATATTCGTATGCATATAATATAGGTATGGATAAGGTAGAGACACCAGACTTCGTTAACTTTCTGGAACAGCGTGTGAACGCCACGCTCCCATATGCCGAAGTGTCTGCTGTGCGCGTGGCGCTGGACACCTTCAGAGCCGCAGGCACGTCCAGGGAAAGGGGCACGGCGTTGAAGCGGTTTCTTGACATATGCCCGGAGTTTCCAGAACAACTTGTCACCAGGATGATACAGTTCAGACCGATGCCAGACGGTTATGCAGACATGATCAGGGCATATGCGCTTGTGTTGCTAGCGCAACGGAAGGGCATGAAGGCCACGGAGGCATCCAACAGCATGCTGCGCGAATTGCTAGGTGTTACGCGTGCAATTAAATGAGTACTTGAAAGGAGCATAAACATGCCGGCATATCCAGACAGACGGGTGCGTTCAGCGCTACCCAATCCGTTCCGCACATATTCCAACTTCGTCTTTCCCAAGACCATCAAGGATGTCCTCATCTGGGCGACATACCTGTGGGAGCGGAACGCCAAATACCGCACGGCCGTGCAGAAGGTCGTGTCGTATTTCATATCAGGAATCACAGTAACACAGACCGTAGACAAGAACAATGTTGACGCTGACGCCGTGAACTCGTTCCAGGAGCTGCTGGAGGATACCTATGACATTCTGCCGTTCACATTGCAGTTCGGCGAGGAGTTGGCGGCGATGGGCAACGTGTTCGTGTCCGCCGAATCCATATTCACACGGAATCTGCTGTGCCCGAACAGGGATTGCGGGTGGCAGATGGCCCTAAGGCAGCTTCAGAAGGACCGTGACTATGAGTGGGATGGCGCACATTTCGTTGGTGTGTGTCCTCATTGTGGACAGCATGTGACATGGCGCATAAAGGATGTAAAGTCACAGGATGGGGAAGGACGCAAGGTGCGATTCGTGTTCCGCTCCGCCGAGGATATGCGCATCCAGTATAACCGCCTCACCAACACCTTCAAATACCTTTACAAACTGCCCCAGGACGTGGCTGATGCCATCAAGCGTGGAGACATCGTCTATCTGCAGGACTCGCCGCAAGTGTTCCTTGAGGCTGCCAATGAACCTGATAAGCTGATAGAGTTTCCCGATGGCATGTTCTTCGCGGCGCGTACACGCACATTGGCGCAGATGGACAGGTACTACAAGGGCTGGGGATTGCCACTGTTCATGGTGGCGTTTGACAACATCATCCGCATGCAGCATCTTGGCAAATTCAATGAGGCGGTCATTCTGGACTACCTTGTTCCAACACGCATAATCAGCCCCGCTCCGCAGAATCTTCATGCAGGAATAGACGATCCGAACCGCATGCCGATGTCAGGCGCCATGTGGAAGAACATGATGCAGTCCGCCATCCGTGGAAAGATCACAAATCCGACACAATGGATCGTGTCACCTGTTCCCGTGCAGGAGCAGCAGATAGGCGGAAATAAGGACATCATTCCCGCAGACCTCATGGAATATGAGACAACACAGTTCCTTTCCGACACCGGAATCCCGCAGGAGTTTAAGCAGACAACGTTCCAGGTTGTCGCACCCACCATGGGTCTCCGCATGTTTGAGAAGCAGTGGATACACTATCCGAAGCAGATGAACAAGATGATCCGCTGGATGTCCGGTGTCATCGCCAACGCGCACAACTACGAGGATATGAAGTGCGACCTTGATATGACATCATTCGTCGAGGACGACATGAACAAGCAGGTGCTGTTGAGCCTGATGCAGGGCGGAATGGTCGCCAAGACTCCCGTGCTGAAGAAATTTGGCGTGGAGTTCGAGGAGGACATGAAGCAGCGCATCAAGGAGCAGGAGATGGAGGAGGAAGCCGCGATGGAGCAGCAGCAGAACCAGCAGAACGTCGAGATGGTCCAGTCCGTCATACCTCCTGCCGGTTCCGTTGGAATTGGTCAGGCTCAGGCGAACATCGACGAGATGTCGCAGCAGGCCCAGGGCGGAGGCGCAGGAATGCCGGCGCAGCCAGCGGCCCCGGCGCAGCCGATGGCGCCAATGGGAGGCGGACAGCCGATGCCGTTCAATCAAGGCAACTCCGAGTCCGCGAGCATCGAGCAACAGTATCAGCAGGCCCAGGAGATGGCGCAGCAGCTTTATGCCGCGCCGCCTAATGTGAAGCGCCAGCAGCTGGTCAATCTGAAGCATACCAACCCGTCCATGCACGCGTATGTTACCCAGATCCTGAGGGATATGGAGCAGCAGACCGCGTCTGAGGCGGTGGCGCAATCCAAGCAGCCGCAGCAATGAAATATAGACAAGCAATGCAGAAACGTGCCGACAGCAAGGCGGAAGCCACCCTGCAGGACCTGGACTATTTGAGGAATGCGTATGCCCGCCAGGAGCAGGTAAGAAAGCAGCAGGAGGAATACCAGGCTCAGCTAGATGCGCAGAATGCTCCCCGCATGGGCGCAACGTATGGGCGATTTGATCCAGGTGCGCAGAAAGTCAATACCTTCGATCCAACCAAGCTTGTTAGGCACTACAGTAGAAAGGCAAAGGGCGCAGTCAGCGATGACACGCTGAAGAGCGAGATAGAGAAGGCATATGCGCAGGGCACGCAGGATTTCAACAGCCATCAGGGGTATTTCAACAACATATTGCCATACTCCGAGGCCGGACTTGCTGAGCGGCTGGCCGTAGGAGCGACGCTTCCATTCAGGTTTGTGTCCAAGATGTTCCGTGGGAAGAACGTCGACATGGACTGGTACCACAAGAAGCTGCAACGCGGATATACGGGAAATGCGCTCGAGGATGCAAAGATCGATGCTTATAACCAGGCGCTCCAGGATGCGGACAAAGGCCAGGGTGCCATGAACAAGGAGATGCGCAGAGCGGACGCGTCGGCGCACATCATCGGGAGAGGCATAAACGGAATAACACTAGGCATAGGAAATCTCGGAGATAAAGCAGTCGCGCTATCTGATAAAACGCTTGACAGGAGTCGGGAGGCGCCTAGCTCAACAGAGCAGATGGCTCAGCGCTATGGACGCCTCTATGGGAACCAGTTTGGGGACGAGGCGGCTGCCAAAGCGGAGAAGTGGCTCCGTGTGGCCGGTACAGGCACAGAAATAGCAGGGAATCTGGCGGTTGGCATCGCGGCGGGCGGCGGCCCCATAGGAAGGGCGGTTCATTTGACTAAATGGAAGAGATTGGCTGACGCAGGCACAACTGGTGGGCGGATGCTGAACATGGCTGCAGGCGGCGTGCTAAAGGGCATGCGGCTTGGACATATATCAGCACTGGGTAATACGCTGACAGGAGCGGTTGATGTCGCCACGAATGGAGGGAAAGAACAAATACACAACAGATTCGGCAACGCGCTTGCTACTGGAGCTAATTTTGCCGGCGGCTTTATGCAGGGCTGGCCTGAATGGTCGATGATTGGCGGCGGCCTCGGAGCATTAGGCCACGGAATTAAAGCAACCGGGATGCTGAATACACCAGTCGCGCAGGCAGTAAGGAATGCGGTTACGCCTGTATATAATGCTGTGCACACATGGGCGGCCAGTAATAGGGCAGTCCCATGGAGTGAAAAGACACTCGGCACAGTAGGAAAGGTTGTGCAGTGGCCATTAAAGAAAGTTACCCAGTGGACAAGAGGTGGCGCAGAGCTTGGAGCCATGCAGCTGACGTCGCGTTTGCTGAATTCCTATTCCGAGGGTATGCCAAGCGCCAAGGAGATACCTGGCATGTTCTTTGGGATGAAGAATCAGCTTGCGCTAAATCTCGGATATCCGGTTCTCAGCAGCTTGTTTCTGGATAAGATGGATTGGCATGCCAGAGGTCGAGCCGCCGGTAACATAGATGAGCAGTTGGACGCCAACATGAAGGCGATGCTAAAAGATCCCACAAAACGCAGGGATATGTTATACGAACTCAAGCGAGCTGGCATAAAGATGGCGGACAATCCTAACGATGCGCAGCTCAGGGAGGGGCTCGAGGACTACTACGCCAACGTGCGTGATCAGAGTGCGGCGAACAATATGTTCTCCAAGCTCGACTCCAGTGTTGATTGGGATAGTTTCCAGAGTGTAGCCGATCTGCAGAATAGACTAAGCTCTTACACCGATGATCAGCTAAGAGATGCCAAGTTCAAAGCCTATAGAGAGGAGGTTATTCAGGGAGGACCTGTTACAGACAGGATGTTCTCCGATGGAGACCTTAATGCCAAACAGCGCAAGGATCTTCTCGAGAATTATCTGCTAGCCGAAGACCGCAGGCAGAACGGTTTCCTGAAAGGCAATGTGATATCCCAGATTCTTAGAGGCGGTGCTGACAGCACAGGCATGGTGACTGATCTTATGCGCAAATCGAAGTACGCAAGGAACGCGCTTGTCGGATACGCCAGAGGAGCCATAGCAGATTCCATCGCGAAAGGCGGCGGTGTCGCACTTGGTCCAATGGAGACCGAGATACTCAAAGCCATGTCGCCTGAGGAAAAGAACAAGATGTTCAAGGGAGCCTTCGATGACGCCAGCGCTGATCAGCTGATAGCCATGCAGGCGTCAGGAAAAACCGGGGTGCTTGGGGATAAGGATATGCAGACCGCCGCGACACGCGCCCTGGTGGACCGTATGCAGCATGACGGTAACTTTGCGGCCGAGTACATGGCTGGAATGCAGAGCAATTTGCAGGCCGGAACTGGGCTGACTCCTGAGATGAAGGCGGCTGCGGCTGATGCCGTGTCCAAGATGAATCCCATAGAGATGTTCGAGACTATGGATGACGACAGATTCTTCGCTCTTGCACGGACAATGATGTCACAGGACGGCAATGGCATATTGGATTCCTTACCCGAAAAAGACGCTAAGATCATTAAGGAACGTTTTAGAAGAGTGGCTGAAATGCGCGCCAAGTTCGCATGGCTCTCGAACCCGTTTAAGAACACGCCGGCTATGGTTGGGTTGTGGCTGGCTAATAGAGGATGGAACGGTGCCGCCGACTTTGCGCAGAACCCCGCCGCTTTTTGGAGTACAGCTGCTCTTGCCACTGGCGGCTTGATGCTCACCGCCAATTCACTTGGTGGTGAAAGCCGTAGTTCAAGCGCTGTAGCAGAAAGTCGAAACAGATCACTGGCAGGAATGATGGGGAACATATACGCGATATGAGTACAGATAATCCTATAGCCAGCTCGTGGAGCTGGTACAAGCAGCACATTCCAAGCCCATTGGCGTCAGCGCTTCTACTGGGTGGACTCACATATGGCGCTGGAAGGTTGGCCTGGGGGCCTGTTGTCGAGACCGTGCGTGCATTGGGCCGTCCATTCGTGCGAAAGGGGAACGCGAAGAATACGGCCGCACTGTCGGAGTGGGACGAGAGCATGGACGAGCTCAAGAACAATTCAAGAGCCAAGAATAGGGTCCCTCTTATGGCAGGAGCGGTTATGATAGCGGCCGGCCTAATGGCCACATACAGACCGAGGGAACGGCATTATGGCCTGCTGGACTGGGATGCTCCAATGGTTCACATAACCAATGACAGACATCTGTACTACAAGCCCCAGACCAAGACAGCGGCACTCAACCTTACCAGCCCGTATACCGCGCCCATCGATTGGAACAAGCCAATAAATCAGAGAATGGCCACAGGGTTGTTCAACAACGATCCACATCTTAGCGACGATCCATATGTGAGGAATTTCGGAACTTCGATAATAAACAATGCGGCCATATCCAACCACACCAGAACGCCGACGCTGGGCAATATATTTGATTCAGCCGTGGATAAGATCAACAAGAAGCTGTCGTTTGGCGGAATGCTCGGAACCGCCACACAGGCCGTGCTGGCAAACGGGGCGTCAAGGTTGTTCGCCAGCGCGCTTGACACTATGGTAGGATTATCACCTGGAGTACGCCAGGGCATTGTCGATGCCGGCACGTGGGCGGGCACGATTACCTCCATACTTAATTAGAGGTTACTATGGAATACAATGTGAATAGAATAACTAGACGATTGAACAGGCGCATGGAAAAGCGTGCGGCCAGTTTCCTTCCGCTGGCAGGCGGTGTCATTAGCGGTATCGGCAACATGATGTCGATGGCGTCAGTGTACCTGATTGCCGGCTCTATACTGGCTGGCATGGGCGTTGGTAAGCTTGCCGCTAAATTTACATCCAAGGGTGATCAGGACATCGAGACCGCGCAAAAGAGCTATGAGAACGAACGCCTTAAAGGTGACATAGGATATCTGAAGGCGCGTGCTCAGCAGGAGTTTGCCGACCAGCAGAGACGGAAGGCGACTGGTCAGAAGTCAATGATGCTTATCTGATGAGCGAGAAGAAACGAGACATATTTGGTGAGGTGGCCTCGATAGAGGATGCTTCGACATTTGATGACAGCAGTCTACCAGGCCACAACCCAACGCCGGACGTACATATAACCGACGAGGGCAATGCCCTGTGGAGTTATCAGCGAGAAGGGCGCATAAACGGAATCCCGGTTGCCGAGAATGCCAGAGGGCTGAAGATTGGCAGCGACGAGCTGCTTGCGGTCGCCTTCGAGCTTGTACGCGTTCCGAAGTCAGAGATATTCTACATGTCTCCAGACAATGAGGACGGAATAAAGAAATATGATGACATACTTGGAAAGGTGTACAACGGAGAGGCCGTCATCCTTGAGGAGAACAAGCAATACGATCCGCAGAAGGGAAGCTATCTTGTTTGGGTCAGATACGACCTGATGTCATACAGGCTGCATCCACGTTTTGAATACTTGATGAGGGAATAACATGGCAAACGACAAACCGTCAAAGATACTGGCCAGCACAAAGGGCCCAGGAGTATCCTATCTGAATCTGTTCAACCCGCTGTCCGCCGTGATGGGCGGAGGTGACAGGTATCCGGAGTTCATGGCAAAGATGTTCCCCGGCAAGCCCACTGCAGCATGGCTTGTGTCCAAGGTAGGGGCTGTCGGGTTCCTGGCGGCGATTCTCGCCGGTGGCATCAGACTGGCGCAGCACGTGGACACTGTGGACAAGATCTCCGAAGAGGACAACCCAGCTAAGAAGCTGAAGTCCCAGATCAGCACGACGTTTGCTGTTCCTCTCAACGCGAAGACGGCGGCGTTAGACGGCCCGAAGCAGTCTCTGGAGTTTCCGTCCATAACTGACACAACGGCCAACGTGCGCAACGCCGGGCTGCCTCTGGCGGTCGCGCTGCTCATTGCCGGAGCCAGCTGGGACATGGCCGACAAGTGGGCTGACAAGAAGCGCAATGATCTCATGACAAAGGCGATCGCAGGAAAGAGTAACACAGCGCGGCGCCTCATGAAGCTCCGCGCCAGAATCGCACGCGGCCTGGCAGATGAGAAGGAGGTCAACAGCACGCTTGCCTCCATAGGCAACGATGAGAACTATGTGAAGACTGCAAGCAGCAATGATGAATATCCTGTCGCCCGTCCGATTATCACTAGCGCCCTGTTGATATTGGCCGGCCTGGGCGTCATGACGGCCATAGGCTCGTACAAATACTCCAAGGCATCCAACATAAACAATCTCAGATACAATGCCATAAAGCGCGGTCTCAAGGATTATGCCAGAAACAAGTCCTATGCATCTCCTGTGTCGATCATTCCGCAGGATGCTGACCAGTACTTCAAGGATATGTATGCAGAGGATGGGCAAAAGACAAGGGCGCCGAGGGATGAGGAAGACGCGGCGCAGCCTAACACGCAGATAAAGGTGACGCTTTGAAGCCAAACCAGCAACAATCAAATCCAACCGCGGCCCTGGCGAATATAGGCAGAGCCGCGCAGCAGTTCATTGCCGATACGCTCACGGAAAGACCGGACAAGCTGTATAGGATGGACGACTATGGCGCCATAAGAAGCATCATCTTCGACAACGTGAAAGACGCGGTGTCCAGAAGATATCCTCTGCGCAATGAGAGGTTCACGCTTGGCCTCGAGGATGTTGACTACGATGATCCGGAGGATATAGATGTAGAGACGCAGAAGAAGCTGCTGCTCGAGGGCAAGTCGTCAGAACGCAGGTTGCGCGGATCCTGGGTGCTCAGGGACGCGGCAACGGACAAGGTTGTGTCCAAGACACGTAGAATGACGCTGATGCGCGTTCCCCGCATGACAGACAGAGGAACATTCATCCGAAACGGCAGGGAGTTTTGCATAGGAAACATCATGCGCCTGGAGCCCGGAGTTTATTGCAAGAAGAAGCCTGATGAAATAGCGGCGCAGTTTAACATCAAGCAGGGTACGGGGCCTGGTTTTAACATGGTGCTAAACCCTAAGACGGGCGTGTTTAATATAAGGAGAGGCACAACAAATGCCCCGGCTTACACTGTGCTGCGTGACATGGGTGTGGATGATGCCACCATGAAGAAAGCATGGGGAGACGAGGTGTTTGAGGCTAATAGAAAGGCTGGAACTGGTGACAAGGCGATAGGGCTTGCGTCACGCATTTATAACATGTGAGGATATGAACATGCAACTCAGAGTATACAGAGATGTGAAGGCGTTTGAGAAATTGGCCGCGTGCTGCAAGAGTGGGAAATGCGGGCGCAAACAGGCGGTTGCCAAAAAGAAGCTCGCCGAGATTGATAAGAAAGCGGCGCTGGAAAAAGTGGCTGAACTGCTTAACCGCATGACAACTACTCATGATAAAGCATTGGAAAAGGTGGCTGCACTCATCAAAGCAGCCAAGGCGGTCGTGAAGGGGACACCAGGAAAGGTCAAGACAAAGACCAAGATAAAGACTCCAGTGCGTGGGACCACAGGCACACCATCTGTTGGGGCTATGGTGCTGGGGCAGGCTCCAGTGCCTCTCACGCAGAAAGGAAAAGTTACAAAAAGTACGACAGCACAAACCAACACAAAGGCAAATGCACGACGGAAACCCGTGAAACAGAAGACGCCGGCACAGGCAGCGGCAGCAACCACTGTATTGGCGCCAGCCCAAGCCTCGGCACCTACAGCACCAGCACCTCTTTGGGACGCTGCTCGTTATGGCAACACGACTGCATGGAATCTTGAATATGGCAGAGGCTTGTTACCGCGCATAGGACATGCGATAAAACATCCGTTTACAACCCTGTTCAATACATTCAGAGACCCGGTCGGAACGCTTAGCATGACCCCGTTCGAAAAGCAACCGTCGTACGCGCGGGCATACGAACTTCGGCGTGAGGTGAATCCAAAAGATGCGGAAGCATATCTCAAGCAGCTTAAGGGATGGACGCATGCAAGAGCGCGTGTGTTGCAGGAGTTGCTCGGTGTTGGGCTTGGATCAGCCGCCATTGCGGGTGGCGGCGAGTTGGCTGATTGGATGAAGAATAGACGTCGCGAGAGGGAAGAGGCCATCGATCGGCGTAATAACGTATAATCAGGAGACCGTGACATGACTTACAAGGAACTGACAAAGGTGGCGCGCGGAGGCGGTATCGGCAATGACCAGACAGGTGCCGCCGCGTGGGGTGCCGGCACTTTGGGGCTGTCCAGTCTTATTGGTCGGCTGCATGGCATAGTCAAGGGACCCGCAACAACCGAAGAACTCGATGAGATGGATGAGCATCCAGGGCGCTCCTGGGCGCCGGGCGTGGGAGACTCAAGACAGGTGCGGAAGACACTGGCAACGGCAAGGGCGTCCAAGAACCCGAGAACACTAGTTGCTGGTGAGCTGTTTGGACCGCTCACATCATCCGCGCCTGTTATGGCCGCCGCTACGCTCATAGGGGCGGCGATGGCGTCCCCACAGCAACGAGGCGCAGGCGCTGCCAAAGGTGCTATGGTTGGGGCGGGCATAGTAAGCGCTGCACACATGCTCGCGGCTATTCTCGCTAAGATCAAGAAGCGTCGTACCCCGACGGAGCAGGCGATGAATGACAGTGAGGCTGGAATAGGGCGCAAGAACTGGCTGATACCTGGAGTTGGACTGTATAACAGGCTGAAGAGGAAAGATATCATCAACACCGAGGAAGATACTAGAAACAACTACGCCGAATGGAGGACTAGACTCAAGGCGCTTATGCCTGGCGAATAGGGGTAATAGACCAGAAACACGGAATAATAATTGAGTATAGTGCGTTAAGCGCAGGCCCCGCACGGTTCGGAACCGCTGTGCGGGGTTTTTTATAGTGCAGTCTAAATATGGGTGTACGCGTGCTCTATTTTAGATCGGACAAGAACGTAATATGAGATATTCTGACCTGTATAGAAAGACCGCTGCGTCAGCAGAGGGCATAGATGATAGAGCCAACTATGGCGACCTGTCATTGCTGCCTGAGGATGCCATTGTCACGCTTGTTCGCCAGAGGCACAACGCCGAGCGCGCACGGCTGCATGAGGACATGCGTATAGGTGGTCCAGCTGGCTTATACTCATGGGCCGTGCCGAAATTTATACCTGGAGTAGAAAATCAGAAAAGGCTGGCGATTCAGCAGCCATTGCATACCTGGAGATACAAGGATTTCGAGGGTAGGCTGAAGCACGGCTATGGCAAGGGCACGGTCAGCAAGATGGAGGAGTCTCCCGTTGTCATATTGAAGAACTCTGGAGACCATATCATGTTCACCCGCGGCGACAGCCGTGACGCCCCGATATACAGTCTTCGCAGAACCAAAGGAAAGGACTGGCTTCTTTTTATAAAAAAGAAGGATCAGCCACTGAAGATAAAGGCGTACCCGAAAGAGCATTTCAAGTCCGTCCCGATGGACAAGGTGCCGGAGCTCATAGCCAACGGTGCGACCATCACCAAGAAGATAGACGGAGCCGGCACGCTGCTGTATCTTGGCCCGCACGGTGTGGAGGCCTATGGCATTCGCACAGGAGCGAGGGGCGAGAAGCCGGAGTATACCGACATCATAGGGAAGCTCCGCTCCATTCGCGTGCCGAAGGATCTTCAGGGAACGGTACTGAGAGGGGAGGTGTTCGGCGAACGTGGAGCTAGCTCAATAAGCGCAAACGAGTTATCTGGATTATTGAACGCGAATCTGATGAACTCTGTAAGTAAGAGAACGGCAGACGGTATCAGGCTACTTGTCGCAGGGTTGGCCGTTCATGATAATGGTGTGGATACCTATGACCAGGAGCGTGTCAATCAGATACTTGGGCGCCTTGGTTCAGGCAGGCTGGTCGGCATGCGCACATACTCCGGGAAGGACGCGCTGAAGATCGTCGAGGCGATGCGGCGTGGCAAGGATCGGCTGACGCATGAGGGTGTTGTGCTGCATCAGGCAGGCAAGCGCCCGTTGAAGGCGAAGTTCAAGGACGATGCCGATGTGGTAATCCGTAACATATTCAAGGCTGATACCAACGGAGTTCCCAGGGCCGGAGGCTTCGAATATTCCCTTCCAGACAGCGATAAGATCATAGGCAGGGTCGGTACGGGCTTCGACCATGACATGTTGCGTGACATGTTGGCGCATCCAGAGAAGTATGTAGGAAGAACGGCGAGGATACAGTCGCAGGAGCAGTATCCTAGCGGTGCATATAGAGCGCCTAGCTTTACCGCGATGAAGGAAGACTGATGTTATACAAAACAGCATACGCACAACCAGAGTACAGGGCGTTGGCGAGGTTGGCCAGAAAGTACTACAACGCTACAGGTCCGAACTCATGGGAGCATATCCAAGCTGTCCGCAGGCGGGCGCAGAGGATGATGCGACAGCTGGAGAACAGGCAGTTGACTCCAGCGGAATACGCCGCTATCCTGCTGCATGACAACACAAAACGTGAGTTTGGTGCCGAGAACCACGGAAGGATGGGTGCTGATCGCGCCGCAACGTTGCTGGCGGGCGCGATGATACTGAACCCTGCACAGGTGGACGAGGCGCAGCAGGCAATCCGCGTGCATGACGACAATCTTGCCAAGTTCCCGTCCGAGAATGCTGAGCTTCTTGCCTCTGCTGACGCTAATCCGCCAGATATCGATCGGATGCTGAACAAGTCCTATGGTTGGCAGATACGCCATGATGTGCCGCGCGAGGATAGAATCAACCGCATAATAGCCGGCATGTCCAAAAAGTATGGCAGAGGAGGCACGTTCAATTACCCAGGAATCTATAGCAGATACTATGGTGACAGGGTGGCAGGAATACAGGAATACTTCGCCAATATGGATCCTGCGGAGGTTGAGGACAGACTGATGCGTTATAGAAAAGTGCATGGGATAAAATCTGACGAGGCGAGGGTGCTGCCTGATGCATGATTATCTGTACACATATCTGCCGAAGAGGAATACAGCAGCCATTGACGGGATCCTCGCCACAGGGCTGACAGAGCGCGGATATGAGAAATACCGCGAACGCACCGGTAAGCGGACAAAGGAGGATGTGCTTGCCGAGCTGGATTCATGGAAACCCGGATTCAGGCGATCCCTGGCTATCAGCGCGCTTACCAACCCCATAACGGATGATGCTCCTGCCGAGTTCATAGCGTTCCGCGACGCGAAGAAGCTCTACCGCATAGACGCGGCCAAGCTGCTGGCAGCCGGTCTTATCACACGAATAGAATCGGCAAACACTGGAAACAGGCGCGGTACGCACACGGTTAAGAGATGGATGAACAGGGATATAGACTGGTCGAAGAAGCAACCAGGAGCGTTCCTGTTCTCGAACGTTCCGCACTACCTGCTGGAGATGAAGCGCGGCAGGATACCTGCGGAGTATATTGACGAGATGAGGTAGTTATAATAGTTGCCTGGAGACAGGCGAGCAACAAGGAGACAGTGTAATGTTGTACAAAGAAGCAGTGAAGGCGGCAGGTAAAGCGGGATCGAAAGGTGCACCCAAAGGTGCTAAGAAACCGCTGCTCCCGGAACAGAAGATCACCCGAAGATATGCTGATGGTTCTACACGTAGTGTGACCGGCGCGCGTAAAGGCCAACTTCTTGTGGGCACTGGTGCACATGGCGATGGCCCTAAAGGACCGAAGCGCATGATAGATTGGGGAGCAACAACAAAGCGTATCGGGGCTGTGCCCGGCAGAGTTGCGTCTAACGCGTTCGGTGCGGCGGACGCCGCATTGTCCAGAACAGGATCTTCACTCAAAGATATGCTGATCGATCTCGGTAAGGGTCTTGGTAGAGTTGCTGCTACAGGAGTGGGTTTAGGCATCGGAGTGCCCGCCATGTTGGCGCAGGAGGCGGGCTATGGTGCGGTCAACCTTGTGAGAAAGGCTCTAGGCAAGAAACCGCTGTATGTCGGGCCAAAATACTAAGAGATAGATAGTGGCTAGCGAGTATTTGTGGTATACCCGCTAGCCGTAATGGCCATTCGGTATATAAGTGACCGGTGAGTATGAATCTGAGTGAAATCTTAAATAGGTTGACACAGAATGGAGATGTTTTAGGTGCAACATCAGCCAATGGTGCGTCTAGGCTCGCAAAGATTATGCGTCTTGGAGCTCAGACAACGTCCAAAAGCCCGGCTATGCGCTTTGCAGCCGCAAAGGCCTATAGCAATGCTGTAAAGAAACTACCGGCATACAAAAGAATGAACATATCTGCTGGCCTGCGCATGGCCAGCGACCCATTTATGTCTGGTGCAGTCGAAAAGGTGCTCAGGGGGTATACCGACGAGAAAGCCGCGGATGTGTTGACAGGCATTAAGAGTATCTTGGACGCAGCCGGGAAAGGCAATACCAGGAAGAAAATGGGGGCGATCGCAAAGCAGCTCAAAACCAAAGCTCCACTAATTACAATGCTAGGCGACGCAATAAAGCATAGCTATACGGAGAAATTTGGGGATCCAGGGTTTATAAAAAATATAACAAAAGATAAGGTCGCTGAGATAAACAGGATGTATGAGGGTGTGGCCAATGCGGCCAGTCATGGGCGATATGAGCCATTAGACTATAGTAACACCACCGGAAAGCCTCAGAGATCAAAGAAATCCGAGTTTACAAGTAAGAAGTTGCTCAACGGGCGCACAGCCCTGTATACATATAATAATTCAGGACTTATAGAGGTGGCACCCGCGACGACGATAAAGACAGAGTCCGGTAATGTCATTAAGAAGAAACCTGTGTATGTCACGGCTCACATGCTACCAAATTCCTTGTACATCGAGGATCCGATATATGATGTCAATGATATGCCTAGGGGGATAGAGAGTATGATCAAGGCGCTGAGAGATAATTCGGTGCCGAAAGGATCTGTAATGACGGCCGATATAGCCGATTTACTGTTGAGAAAAGCGAAAAAGTTGGGCATTAGGCGAGGAGATATACAAGTTGCTGGTTTGACAGAGGGGGCATGGTTCGATAATTTTGGTGGTGATAAGAATCCAATAACGTTTCCAAAGGTCCTATTGACAAACAAGGCTGGATACGCTCATCGTAAAGAGCTAGGGGATTGGCATAGATTGAATTTTGGAGAGCCGATTACCCCGTCTTTTAGGGCTGGCGGGGCAAAGAGCAAGACAGGGTTGCAGCGAGCGGATCGCGAATCCAGGTTCAACGTGCCAACCAGTATGTTGGACAAAATAAATGCTAACACGGCACTCAGCAGGCGAAAGATAGGAGCCATAGAGCTGTTAGGAATACGAGGCGGTAAAGATGACTATAAGGATAGTTGGTTTACGCCCGGCACCGACCCGTCAGATACTAGAGTAGATCT